>ERZ808246.365-NODE-365-length-39210-cov-55.282825_pt1 | contig 39210 bp, 31 predicted proteins | sample MGYA00521083_ERZ808246 | MGnify/ENA primary metagenome ERZ808246 (study PRJEB31516, sample SAMN03275577) | gut metagenome | biome: mammalia-associated habitat; material: feces | host: Papio cynocephalus | place: Kenya | collected 2012-07-07 ...
TGACGAAGATCTCGATGCCGGCCTTGCCCGCGGCCTCGATCAGCGGCAGTTCCTTTTCGGTGGTCGGATCACCGTAGATGGTGTTCATGTAATCGTTGAACACGACGCTCGGCTTCGCGTTGTCGTGGTGCGGCGAACGCACCTCGCGGCGGTAGTCGGTGACGTTGGCGACGACTCCGTCGAAATCGTGGGCGATGGTGAAGGACGCCGGCACCGTGGTGAAGGATTCACCCAGATGGAGTTCCTTGCACCATGCGTGGTTCTCGTTGGTCGGGCCGGACAGTGCCATGCAGCCGTCTGCGGTGTTGTCCTGCACATCCCAACGCCACGCGCCGTTGTGCTCGATCTGGAACAACCATGCCAGGTTCATCTCTTTGGATTCGAGGATCGCCAGCGGAACGTTGGTGCCGGTCGACCACGTGCCCGTGGAAACGACCTGGTGGCTTTGGCGCGGATCCACGTTGGTGAGCTCCTGTCCGATGGCCGGCAGTATCTCCCGTACCGGACGGCGGTTCCAGCGGCCTTCGGCGAGCCAGTCGAAACGGCCTTCGAGAAGATCCCAGTGTTCCAATCCAGACTTGGTGTCGTCCGCGGCATCCGCGGCGACGCCGAACGTGCTGCTCCAGCTGGTGACGGCGTCGAGCAGCACCGGATCGAGACCCATGTTGGTCACGGTCACGTCAGTCTGTACCATCGGCGCACGTTCGTCGACGCTGTAGCGGACGGTCACTTCGAGATCGCGCTCCTCGTCCTCCAGCACGATCTTCAGTTCGCTGCGGACGCCGATGGTGCTTTCCTGGTGGCGGCTATAGCGCAGTTCACGGCCAATGACGGTGTGCGTGAGTTTGTTGCAGGCGATCATATGGCCGGCATCGGTGGTGATGACCTCCGCAATCGGCGTGCTGTGGGGAAATCGAACGCGAACACCGTTGATTTCCAGTTCACGCATGGTGACCGGCTGGTCGTCGCCATAGGCGAAGGCCATGGATACAGGGCCCGCATGCCATGTGAGGTTCTGGGACATCGTTATCTCCATCAATCAACTGGTTCGAGTCCCTTCTCAAAGCATGTTCGGGACTCTCTGTTTTCGTCCAATAGATTATGACATTCCACCATGCGCGGACCGCCAACAAGGACGGACGGAAACGTTTCCGCATTTTCCATGGTCCGTCCGACGGCAGGACTACGAACGACCTACAGTCCCGCCCTCTCGATATCAGCACATAACCGCACGGTACATGCCGCACGTCCTATCGCAACGCAATCAGCGCAATGCGATCACGTCCACGCCGTACGGTTCAAGCTTGATCAGATCGTTGATGGCGGCGCCGTATTCGCGGATCGCATCGCGTTCCACGTGCCATTCATCCGTGCACTCGCGCTGATCTTCGGCGCCGCATGTGTGGTCTACGCGAAGTCGCTGCCTCCGTGGGCCTTCAAGCGCTACGGCCAGACCTGCCTCGTGGAGGACACCACCTTCGTCAACGCCCACGGCTGATGCCACGGCACGGGGCCTCACGCCTTGTCTGCGATGAATCCCAACGGATTGTCGATGAAGCGACGCAACCCCACCTCCGCGGCGCCGTACAGCGCCGGATGGTCGGCGACCGGCGGCATGGACACGCTCACCCGCATGTCCGAGGCTCCCAGCACCTGCTTCTTGAGGCGGGATTCAAGCATGCCATAGAACGGCTGGCCGAAATTGATCCACCAGCCTCCCAACAAAACCGTGTCGACATCGACCAGATTCACCGCCGAACCAATGGCGGAGACCAAAGCGTCGGCGGCGCGATCCACGGCGTCCGTGGCACGCCGGTCACCGGAATGCCATGCGTCCAATAACTTGCCCAGCGCCGCCGTCGAAGACGCCTCATCGCCCCCGACCACACCGGAAGCCCGCACCAACGCACGGCGTCCCGCATACGCCTCCAGACAGCCCCTGCGTCCGCATCCGCACAACGGACCATCCAAAGACACCGACATATGGCCGATCTCCCCGGCGAATCCATGCGAACCGGACACGACCTCGCCATCACGTACGATGGCACCGCCGATGCCGATGTCGCAGGACAGATAGATGAAGGAACCAGTGCCAATCAACGGCATCCAGATAATCGTCGCGGGCGCACGCATAGCCGGGAATCTGCGCGATGGCGGCCATCTTCGCCTCATTGCCCGGGACCGCGTCGCGGCGCCGCATGACACCGAACCGGGTCAGATCGATGTTCTCCCAACCAAGATTGCGGGCCGTGAGCAACTGCCGTTGGGACGTGACAAGACCGGGCAGCGCGCAGGCCACGCCTGATGATGCGCCCTTCGCCCTCCAGGCGACGCTCCATCGTCCCGGCCATGGCATCGAGCCCGTCGAATACATCCTCCGGGTCCGCCCCGTCCATATCGGCGTCGACCCATTCGCCCCCCCAAGGTGCCGCGGTCGATATCCAGCGCCACGCAGCCGTAGCCGTCGGTGTTGACCTGCATGCCGATGCCGCACACCTTGCCGCCACCCAACACCAACGGCGTCGACGGACGCCCATAGCTGGACGAGTTCTGCGGCTCGCCTTCCTTGACGATTCCCGCGTCGATCAACAGCGACACCAGCAACGACATCGTCAACTTGGTCAACCCGGTCTCCTCGGCAAGGTCGGCACGGCTCATCGGCAAGGAGGCCCGCAGCAGCGTGTCGATCACCACGGAAAGATTGTGATTGCGCAGATCGTCCTGATTGATCCTATGAAGAGAAGCCATAGCCATTCCCGCCCTGTTCCCATTTTGCCGAAGCAGCGCGAATATCCCCGAATCGATATTCCGGAGCCATCTTGATGCTACACCGCCATAACATAGTTCATTCATCCAACTATCAATTGCGCACCGTATTCGAACGGCGCATGCAAGGAGGCAACACACGCTATGGCACAGACTCCGGTGGCTGGCGTCGGCACCTCGACCCAATCCTGCAAGGTACACGTGACGGATGCCGAGACCGGCGAACTCGTCCGCGCAGGGCGATGAGCCGGAAGACCCAATCGCACGGTCCAGCATCCCGAAATACCGCCGAATGTCGCTTTCCATATGAGTCGACGGTTCCCGTGCGGCTGACGGCACCTTCAGAACAAAAAGTCGCCAAGCGCAGAAGATAGCAACTTCATGCGCAAGGCGACATTTCGTCAACGCGGATTCCAGGCGAACATCAGCCGGCATCACCCACCCTCATGGGCCCAGCTCGCTGAAAACGGCCGGCGGAGAATCACTCCTTGCCTTCCACATCGACGAACGCCGAATCATGTTCGGGGATTTCACGAATCACGCGGGCGGGATTGCCCACCGCGATCACATTCTCCGGAATGTCACGCGTCACCACGGAACCGGCACCGATTATGGAATTCGATCCGATGGTCACGCCAGGCGTCACCGTCACATTGGCGCCGAACCACACGTTGTCGCCGATGGTCACAGGCGACGCGTGCTCCCAACCCGCCAGACGCGTCGCGGCATCCAACGCGTGGTTCGGCGTGGCGATGGTGCAGCGTGGACCGATGAGGCAATCCTCGCCGATGGTCACATAACCGCCGCCGCAGATCATGAAGTCCTTGTTGAGGAACGTGCCGCGACCGATGGTCAGTCCGATGCCGTAATCCACATTGAACGGAGGATTGAACTGCACGCCCTCGCCGGCGTCGGGAACCAGCTCGTGGAACAGACGGTACGCCTCCTCCTGATCGTCGTAGAACACGCGGTTGATTTTCGCGCACAATTGCGACGCACGACCGGAGACCTTCGGCAACGACTTCGATTTGCGGTACTGCGTCGGTTCGCCGGCGAACAGTCTGGTCAGGTCCTCGTCGGATGCGATGAGTTCTTCCGTTTCCTTGGTCATATCATCTCCCATGTCGGCATATAGCGCATGACGGCCATCCACCGTCCGCTTCTTCGTATTTCCATCGGCCATTTATATGCACGATCAGCGACGTCGGTACGTCCAACGCCCCGCAAGCATGGTGCCGGCCACATGGTCCGGCATGGCACGCATGGCTTCAGGGGTGCGCACCACGCTGGGGTCGCGATCCAGCAACACCAAATCGGCGGCGTCGCCAGCCTTGAGGCATACGCGCCCCACCGCCGTGGACGCGGCCAACGCCGTGTCGAAGTCAAGGCACTGCTCCGGCTGGAACGGCTCACGCTCGGAGCTTTCGGTGCCGAACACCGCCGCGGAAATGGCCAGCCATGGGTCGAGCGGCGCCACAGGAGCGTCGGAGCCCATCAGCAGACGGGTCCCGGCATCACGCAACGACCTGAACGCATAGGGGATGCCGGCCGGGTGGCCCCAGAAGCGGGCGATGACGTCACGGTCGTCCATGGCATGCTGCGGCTGGATGCTCGCGACCAGACCCAATCGCGCAAGCCGAGGAATATCCCGTTCCTTGAGCATCTGCGCGTGTTCGATGGAACCGTGCGCTCCTGTGCGTTCCGCGCAGTCGAGCACGATGGTGTTCGCCTCATCGCCGATCGCGTGGCAGGCGATGTCGAAACCATGCTCGGTGGCCAGCCTCATGTACGACTCGATCTGTTCCGGGGTGTAGCTCAGCGTGCCGAACGTTTCCGACGCGATGCCCGAGTACGGTGTCGAGCAATACGCCGAACGGGTGTTGAGCGACCCGTCGGAGATCATCTTCATGGCGCCGACATGGCCCAAGCCATGGCTTCCGGGCAATTCGTCACCCGTGTGCCAGCCATCGTCTATGGCCTGTTGCAATCGTTCCGGATACACGCCGGCCTGGACGCGCAGACCATCCAATCCTTGTGAGAATCGGTCGATCCACGTGTCGATGTTCTCCGCCATCTCGTAATCCCGCACGCCGACCACGCCCTTGCTCGCGGCGTCCACTTCGGCATTATGCAGCAGACGCGTCAGCTCGGCGGCGGCTCCCGGACCTTTGTCGAGTTTGCAGTACGCATCGAACCATTCGAGCTCCCCCACCAGGCCGGATTCCCCGACATGCACGCCGAGTTTGCGCGCAGCCGCGGAATTCACCCATCCGCAGTGCATGTCGGCGCTTGAGAGCGCCACCGGCTGGCCACCCGTCGCCTCGTCAATGGTGGCCAACGTCGGCTGGGCATCGTCCGCCCACAGGGAATGACGGAACCGCATGCCGACCACGTACTGGTCCGGATCAAGCGTGCCGGCGGCGCGACGTTCCGCCAAATGCGCGCGCAGCATGTCCAAAGCCTCGTCAGCGCTGCGGGCGTCAATCAGATCAAGTCGTCCAAGCGTGTACGCCCATTGCGTGAAATGCGTATGGTAATCCCACAGTCCGGGAATGACCCACGTCACCGAAGCGTCGTCATGTGCATTCCTCGCGGGGAGAACCGACGCGATCCGCCCCTGCTCAACGGCGATGTCGACAGGCTTGGAAGAACCTATGAAACGCACATTCCCAATCACATACGACCCGACCATACAGATCCTCGATTCACTAGCACCCTTGTATTTGCTGTCATGGTATCCCGCGGCGGCGCGCGAACGCCGACCTATCTCAATCAATTAAACATCCTTGTCGGGCATCAGCCCATACCAGAAACCGGTTATCCACACCCTGCGGAAAACGAATGGAGTTATCCACCGTTTTCATCATGTGCGGCAATCTATCCACTCATCCACCATTTTTCAAAGGCGGATAGACGACATCGCACCGATTCCTCTACCGTTAGCATATGAGCAATGGAGCGCAGTACGCCGAAGACATCGCCCAACTTCGGGCCCAGACCATCGAGCAGTGCATCGCCGTGCAGCAGCGGACGAACAAACGGCTGGTGTTCGCCCTCGACACCTCATTGCATTTGCTGGGCATCGAAACTCCCAAATACCCACGATTCCAATGCCCGTCATCTTCTCTTCAGGCCTTGGCCACAAACAATAACGAAAGAACTCACATCCAAGGAGTGAACTTCGTGTTATGGCAGGGACCGATCAATGAATGCGCCACGTATTACGACAGAATTCGGCACACGGATCCGGTATCCACATGGGCCATGCATGCGAATCGCATCAGCCAGGAAGAATTAGTCGTGCTCGGAGATTCCATGATGCGGAGAACCCCAAGATTCAACGGGGTGCGGCTTGAGGATTTTCATGAATACGTGGAACGTCTCAACGATTTCGATACGTATGCGAATACCGACAGGCAGAGGGCCATTCGAGGAATCAGAAAAATGCAACAGGCTCTCCGCCTCATGCGAGAGGACACGGATTCCCCGCAAGAAAGCCGCTGCAGAATCGCCCTGATTCGGTATGGGCTCCCCTGCCCCGTGACCAATTTCCAGCTCCGCTTGCGCAATGGAAGAATCCTGTATCTGGATATGGCCTATCCGGATATAAAGGTCGTCATCGAATACGACGGCCGGCACCACGCTTCGCAATGGCTCGCCGATAGTAAAAGGCGTGAGGCCTTGGAAGATGAGGGCTGGATCTATATTCAGGCGACCGCCGAGAACCTTATGAACGAAATCGAAGAACAGGCCCTCGCCCAACGCGTGGCCGACCGGATGAACCAAAGACTCAGCAAACCCATCACGCCCTGCCGAAGAATGCCCTCCGGAAGAGTGCATGTTCGCATAGCCTCTCTCACCACTGGAAGCAGACGAATTCTCACCTGATTTGAACTATATATGGCAGATTTCATGGCCGAAGAATCTCAAAACAGCTATATGTGGCAGATTGCAGGCCATTCCCCCAGGAAAACCTTCGAATTCATACCCTCTAATTCAGAGATGTATTACATATCTGCCACATATAGCGAAAAACACTTTTCTGGATTTTTGAATCTGCCACATATAGCCTATTTCGAATCACCGACCACCAAAACACCCTTCCGTGAGTCGACCCAGCACCTCAAGCATCTCGGCATCCTCCACAACGATGCTGTCGATTTTGCGGCGGCCAAGTTCACGTATCCATGCGTCGAGTTCCGTGGAATTCATGCTCCTGAACGCATTGGCTTCCAAGAACAACGGCTTGTGCCTTCCGACCACCGCCTCATCCGCCTCGACGGGCTGGACCGGCCCGTCGAAATGGGCGAAGGTGCCATCTGAAACATCCAGCCGATCCGCCTGATCCGGAAGGCGCGCGTCACTTCCCGCCACCCCTTCCGTGCCGTTCGAATTGCTCAAGGCATCCGCACGGCCATCAGTCGGACATACGCCCAACACCGCCGCATATGTGGCGTATAGCCGGCGTCGGCGACCGGCATAGGCGGCGTCGGGCTCTCCCTCGCGGCGTCTGCCATCGACGACATACGGCGTGCCCGTCGTGATGTAATGGAAGAAATGACGGTTGATGGCGTCGCATTCCACCCGTAATACATCCGTCACCACGTCCACGCCGGCATTCTCAAGAATCCGCAGACCTTTGCCCGCCACAACCGGATTGGGGTCAACGGAGCCGACCACCACCCGCGCGATTCCATGCGCGAGAATCAAATCGGTGCAGGCCGGCTGCGAACCGACATGGCAGCATGGCTCAAGCGTGTCGATAATCGTGGCACCGCGCACATTGATGCCATATGTGTCGGCGTAATCGAACGCCATGCGTTCCGCGTGGGGGCCACGGTAGCGATCGTGATATCCGGTGGCGAGAATCTTGCCGTCACGCACCACCACTGCGCCGACCATCGGATTCGGGTTCACCCATCCCGCGCCTTTGCGGGCCAAATCCAACGCCATCGCCATGTATCCGTCATATCCCGAAACATCATTCACATGTTCAGGATACTGCGTGGCCATATGCCAGAACACTGCGTGCCACCCCATGACGCTACGTTCCCCTCAGAACACCGCGTTCCAAGACGCTGTGCTCACAATACCGTGGCACACGATACCGTTCGCACGCGGAAGGAATTCGTGCCGCATTGTCAAGATACGACGGAATCCGCACGACACCGATTGCGCACGGAAGAAATACCTGCCCTTCATGCTTCAGCATTCACCGTCATGACGGAACATACGGGGATGAGGCCATCACACTTTAGAGAACGGCGTCCTGCACATGGGTACCTTGCTCGTCAAAGGCCCAAGACCCACCACACGTCGGGAACGACGTGTTTAGAATAAAACCGTACGCACAGAAAGGCGACGAATATGCAACGCGACATCATGACCTCCATCCCGTATTTGAGCCAGCCTTCAGCACCAGCGCGGAACACGGAAGCCGACCTCGCCGTGGCGCAGGACCTGAAGGATACGCTTGACGCGCACCGCAATGGTTGCGTCGGCATGGCCGCGAACATGATCGGCGAGCGCAAACGCATCATCGCGTTCGTGGACGAGGAGTTCGGCGGCCGCATCGTCGTGATGTTCAATCCGCGCATCACCGCGCAGGACGGCGCCTACGACGCCTCTGAAGGATGTCTGTCGCTCAATGGCGAGCGCCACACGTTACGTTACCAGCGTATCGAAGTGACGTATGAGGACCGCAGGTTCCGCGAGCGCCATGCCGCGTTCACCGGTTTCACCGCGCAGATCATCCAGCATGAGGTTGACCACTGCGATGGCGTGATCATCTGAGGCACAAGCTGAGACGCGGCCAATGTGGGCGAACCTGCTCGTCACGCCAAACCGCGGCCTTGGCATGCAGACATCGCTGGTTGACCATCCGGCTTCGATCAGCGGTCAGCCAGCTGGTTTGAATTGGGAGAGGCGCGCTTCCTGCTCCTCCAAGGTCATGGTGAAGAAGCGCTACCCCTTGTCGGACGGAGACCATCGATGCCATATCCTGTCGACTTGCATCCACCAAGCCTTGCGCTATGTGCGTCTCCATGCGGGAGGAATCCCGGCCTACGACAGATGCGTCACTTCGTATACAGACCATATCGCCGACATCCGAGGCACACAAGACTAAGTTGCTCAATGGAATCATCCCCGCACGTCAAGCTTGCGGTCGCGCCAATAATATTCACGGTCCCGATCGTCAATCGAGTGCACCACCCTGCAAGGGACGCCCACGGCAACCACGCTGGGACAGGCAGACATTAATGCTGATATACATGTCCCATTGTGTCATGACGACGGGGTATGGGATAATCGCATTTGGTACTTTGCGCAACGGCATGGTCCGGAAACGCTTGGCTTCGATGGATTCGCAGCAGATTTGCGATTCATCCACGGCCAAGTCACGTCACACAACGCGCCGCGGTGCGGCGATTAGGACGACCTCCGTCGACTTGATTGCGCAAAACGCTGGAATTCCAACGTTTCTTAAGGATGGAACACAACATTGGCTGAATTCATTTACCAGATGATCAAGGCCCGCAAGGCTTATGGCGACCGCGTAATCCTCGATGACGTGACCCTGAGCTTCCTACCGGGCGCGAAGATCGGCGTCGTCGGACCGAACGGCATGGGCAAGTCCACGCTGCTGAAGATCATGGCCGGACTCGACACCGTCTCCAACGGCGAGGCCTATCTGACTCCGGGCTTCACCGTCGGCATCCTGCAGCAGGAACCGCCGCTGGATGAGACCAAGACCGTCGGCGAGAACATCAAGATGGCGTTCGGCCCGATCGCGGAGAAGGTGGCCCGATTCAACCAGATCGGCGAGGAGATGGCCAATCCGGACGCCGACTTCGACGCGCTGATGGAGGAAATGGGCAAGCTGCAGAACGACATCGACGCCGCCAACGGCTGGGATCTCGACTCCCAGCTCGAGCAGGCCATGGATGCGCTGCAGTGCCCGGACCCGGACACCCCAGTGACCGTGTGCTCCGGCGGCGAGCGCCGTCGTGTGGCGTTGTGCAAGCTGCTGCTCGAAGCTCCCGACCTGCTGCTGCTCGACGAACCGACCAACCATCTGGACGCCGAATCGATCCTGTGGCTGGAGCAGTTCCTGCACCAGTACAAGGGCGCCGTCATCGCCGTCACCCACGATCGTTACTTCATGGACAATGTGGCCGAATGGATCTGCGAGGTGGACCGCGGCCACCTGTACCCATACAAGGGCAACTACTCCACCTATTTGGAGACCAAGGCCAAGCGTATGGAGATCCAGGGCGCCAAGGACGCCAAGCTCGCCAAGAGGCTCAAGAGCGAGCTCGACTGGGTGCGTTCCTCGCCGAAGGCCCGCCAGGCCAAGAACAAGGCCCGTCTGGAGCGTTACGACCAGATGGAGCAGGAGGCGCGCAACAACAAGAAGCTCGACTTCTCCGAAATCCAGATTCCGGCTGGCCCGCGTCTGGGCTCCACCGTGCTGGAGGCCGAGCACATCCACAAGGCGTTCGGCGACCGCGTGCTCATCGATGATCTGAGCTTCACCCTGCCGCGTAACGGCATCGTCGGCGTGATTGGCCCGAACGGCGTGGGCAAGTCCACCCTGTTCAAGACGATCGTCGGCCTTGAGCCGCTGACCTCCGGTTCGCTCAAGATCGGCGAGACCGTCAAGATCAGCTATGTGGATCAGAACCGCGCCGGCCTTGATCCGAACAAGAACCTGTGGGAGGCCGTGTCCGACGGGCTCGACTTCATCGAGGTGGCCGGCGTCGAGGTGCCGACCCGCGCCTACGTGGCGTCCTTCGGCTTCAAGGGCTCCGACCAGCAGAAGCTCGTGGGCGTGCTGTCCGGCGGCGAACGCAACCGTCTGAACCTGGCCCTGACCCTGAAGCAGGGCGGCAACCTGCTGCTGCTCGACGAACCGACCAACGATCTTGACGTCGAGACTTTGGAATCGTTGGAGAACGCGCTGCTCGCCTTCCCAGGCTGCGCCGTGGTAATCTCCCACGACCGTTGGTTCCTCGACCGCGTGGCCACGCACATCCTCGCATGGGAGGGCACGGACGAGAACCCGGCCAACTGGTACTGGTTCGAAGGCAACTTCCAGGCCTATCAGGAGAACCGCGTCGCCCGCCTCGGCGAGGATGCGGCCCGTCCGCACCGCCTGCACCGCAAGCTGACGCGCTGAGCCGTTAAGAGCCCGCCCCAGTGGGGCGGGCGTAGGCTCGGCCCGAACGAGAACGACAGTCCGAGCGAGGGAAACAATGAGTCTCGCACGACATGCGAGACCATACTTGCACGGCCAGAGGCTGAGCCGTCAATCGCACGGCAAAAGCAAGCCGTCAAACATACGATGGGGCGCCATCTTCCGCAATGGAAGGTGGCGCCCCATCGTATGCGGCCATCTCCCACAAGCTAACCGGCCGTTCACTCTTCTCACGTACTCGTTACAAAACAATCCGGCGAAATTTACCACACGTCGATAGACTCGGTGTCAGTACGAAGCTTTTCCAGTGCAGGAGGAATCAGGACCATCATGACGCAGACAGACATGACGCCGTTGCAGCGGCTGACGAAGGTGCTTCAGCTGGGCACGCCCTCAAATTACCGCAATCACACCTATATCAACGGCGAGAGCCTGTACTTCCCCACCGGCCGCGTCTATGGCGGGCAGGTCATCGCGCAGTCGCTGATGGCCGCGGCGAAAACCGTTCCGCCGTCAAGGCTGCCGAATTCGATCCACGGCTATTTCATTTCGGCCGGGGACATCCATCAGGATCTGCTGTTCGACGTGGAGAATCTGCGTGACGGCCGTTCCTTCTCCGCCCGTCGCGTGAATGTCACGCAGGCGCAGGGATCGATCCTGACCGCGATCGCCAGTTTCCAGGAACATGATCAGGAAGGCATCGAATTCGCGGATCCCATGCCCGAGGACGTTCCCGATCCGGACAGCTTGACCAGTGCGAAGCAGCTGATGGAACCGTTCGCGGAGAAGTCGCCGTTCGCCAAGTATTATGCGGAGAAGTCGCCGTTCGATATCCGCCATGTGACGCGCACCATCATGCTCGGCGCCGACAAGAAGAGCGCCAGCAACGATTCCGGAAGACAGATGGTGTGGATGAAGGCCGACGGCAAGGTGGACGCGCCGCAGGCCATGCACCGTGCGATGCTGGCGATGGGTTGCGACCAGATCATGCTGGAACCGATCCTGCGCAGGGCGGGCTTGAGCATCGCTACCCCCGGCATCTCGTACGCGTCCATCGACCATTCGATGTGGTGGTACCGCGACATCGACATCAACCAATGGCACCTCTACGTGCAGGACACGCCGACCGCGGCCCATGGACGCGGCCTCGGCTCGGCGAAGGTCTACACGCAGGACGGCAGTCTGGTGGCCTGCATGGCGCAGGAAGCGATGTTCCGCGTGCCGAAGAATGCGACTGGCACGCCGGAGAAGGACTGATACTTCAGATTTTGGATTTGGTCGCGGTGGCCGCATAGCGATTGCGCTGTGCGGCTTTTTTCACCGCCGGGCTTTCCGGGCCGTCGATGGGCGGGATTCGGCACAGCCACTCCCCCACGATGCCGATGATCATGTCGGCGACGCATACCACGCACGCCACCGCGCACTCGATGATGGCCTGATTGTAGAATTCCGCCTCGCCATGCGGCAGGCTCATGATGATCTGCCCGCCATACCAGCCCGCCAGGGCCGCTCCCGCAAGGCCGAGCGCCTTGCATGCCACCAGCGTGCCGAAGGCCTTCTGCGGGTCCAAGGGCTTGAGCTGCGCGCGTTTGACGGGGTCTTTGGTCGTGTATTTATGGATCTGCAGGGCCATATACAGCACGGTGACGCCCAACACGGCCAACACTACCGGCACGACCCATGGGGCACCCACCAAGGGCAATCCCGAGATTTCGCCGTATTTCGCCAATCCCATGCCTGCGAGCACGCCGAGCACGGCCGCAAGGACGAAAGACCACCAAGGGGTTCTGCGTGCTCTCATAGCGTGTCTCCAATGATCCAGTTGTCGGTCAGCATCCCCACCTGCGCGGCATCCGGCGCCACGGCCAGCAGGAACGCGACCGGATCCCTGCCGAGTCTCGCATCCGGGTCCATGTCGAACCAGGGGGCCAGCACGGACGCGTGTTCGCGCGCGGACGGCCATGGCACCTTGCAATCGGGTTCGTCCGAAATCACGCCTTCCATGTCCACAAGGTCGAGGTCGAGATCCGGTGAGATGGAGGATTGCACCGATTCCAACGCTCCAATCAGTCCACGCGCGTTCATGCGCGTGGAAATCTGCATGACGGCGGCCATCTTGTCCGGATGGTCGTCGATCTGGCTGACGTGGTAAAGAGGCGAGATGCCTTCCACCTGATTGCCGGGAAGCCCGTCGATAGCCACGATGGCCCGTCGGAACTGGTTCTCCGCGTCGGGCGATGCGCTGTCCAGGGAGATCACCGCGCGCCGAGACGCCGGCCCGGGTCTCGCCGCCGCGGCGGCGGCCGCTTTGGAGGCGGCGGTGCCTTCCGGAAGTTCGGCAGGGTCGACGGCTTCGGCGGCATCGATGGTTTCGGAAGCGGCGACGGTGTCATGCGCATCGTCGGAATCACGTTCGGCCCGCATATCGGCGGCGGCCGTCGTGCCGGCGACCATCCAATCGTCCGCGATCTCATCGATGTGGTCGCGGTCGGAGGCTTCGTGCAACAGCTGTGCCACGGAACCGGCGTGCGCTCCGCCGAGTTCGGCGTCCGGCTCGAGCGCGAGCCACGGCCCCAGCACAAAAGCACGCTGCCACGCGCGTGGATGTGGCAATGTCAGGTCGGGGTCGTCGCTTTCCTGACCGTCGAAGTCGATGATGTCCAGATCGAGCGTGCGGGAGGTCCAGTGGTCGGCGCGTTCCCGCCCATGCGAGGCTTCGATGCGCTGCAATCCGTTCAGAAGTTCGGCCGCGGAAAGTCTGGTGTCCACGGATATGACCGCATTACGGAATTCCGATGTGCCTTCCGGCATGCCCCATGCGTCGGTGCGATACAGCGGTGACACGCCAGTCACCTGTGTGGACGGCAGTCCGTCCACACAGCGTACCGCGTCGCGCAATGTCGCCGTCACATCGCCTTGGTTGCCTCCCATGGCGATGATGGCATGATGCGTCCGGCCGTGTTCCGACGTACCTTCCGACGATTGCCCGCCGCTTGTTTCACGCGCGCGTTCCACGGTCACGCTGACGTCGTCGAATGGCACGGTGATCGGCGCGTTCGGCTTGTGCACGGTCACCTGCGTGCGGCGCACGGCCGGAAAATCGAGGATCATGCGTGCGATGCGGTCGGCAAGCCTTTCGATCAGGTCGACGTGTTCGCCTTCGATGATGGCGACGATGCCTTTGGCGACCGCGCCGTAGTCGACGGTGTCGTTCAGATCGTCAGATCGTCCGGCCGCGGCGAGGTCGAGGAACAGTGTGGCGTCCACCACGAAGGTCTGGGCCCGCTCATGCTCGAAATCAAGCACGCCATGTTTGCCCGTAGCGCGGATTCCCGTCAATCGAATCTGATCCATGCCAGCCTTTCTAAGCCGTTCCTACGTTTTTTACGAATGAATGTTACGAATGGATGCCCGCATCGCGCTCACGCGTCCGTGTAGCCGCGCCATGTGTTGCCGACGGCGACTGCATCCCGGCTTTTCGCCACGTCATGCACGCGCACGGCCCACGCGCCATGCTCGGCGCACAAAGCGCTGATGGCCGCGGTGGCGTTGTCCTTGGACGCCATGTCCAGCTCGTCCACGCCGGCGTCCGCCAGCAACGCCCCGATAAAGCGCTTGCGGGACGCGCCGATCAGCACCGGATAGCCGGTGGCATTGAACTGGTCCAAGGCGGTCAGAATCGGCAGATTGTGCTCCACTCCCGGCTTGGAGAAGCCCAAGCCCGGGTCGATGACGATCTGTTCGGCACGTACCCCGGCCGCGAGCACCGCATCCACCTGACGCATGAGCTCGTCGTAGACGTCCCTTACCACGCCATGTTCGTAGACGGAGGTGTCGGCGTCGGGCACGTTGCCTGCGGCTCCGGCGAGCCAACCGCGCCAATGCTGCACGATGTACAGGCTTTCGGAGTGGTCGGCCACCACGTGCGGCAGTTCGTGGTCCAATCGGCCGCCGGATACGTCGTTGATGATCTGCGCGCCATGCTCGAGCGCGGCCGACGCCACCGAGGCGCGCGTGGTGTCTATGGACAACACCGCACCTTCGGGAATCAATGAGTCCACCGCGCCCAGCACGCGGGCCTTCTCATCAGCCTCGCTTACGCGTTTGGCTCCCGGACGAGTGGATTCCGCGCCGATGTCGATGATGTCGGCGCCGTCGCCCATCATCGCCTCGCCATGGGCTTTGGCCGCCGCCGGCTCAAGCCACAGGCCGCCGTCGGAGAAGGAGTCCTCCGTGATATTGAGCACTCCCATCACCAACGTACGTCGGCTGTCGTGAATCGCTTTCATATCAATCAGCATCGGTTCCCTCCCTTGTGCGACATATCAGATTGGCGATTTTCCCGGTTTGCCTGATTCGCCCGGTCCGCCCAGCCTGTCCAATCCGCCCGGCAAGACGGACGGGTCGAATCTCACGAATGGTTCGACAGGATCAGGCTCATCGCCTCGGCCCGTGTGGTGGCGTCTCGCATGCATCCGCGCACCGCCGAGGTGACGGTGCGGGACTGGGCCTTCTTGACGCCGCGCATGGCCATGCACATGTGGTCGCATTCGGTGACCACGATCACGCCACGCGCGTCGATGCCGTCCATCAGCGCGTCGGCCACCTGCTGGGTGAGGCGTTCCTGCACCTGAGGCCGGCGGGCGTACAGTTCCACCAGTCGGGCCAGTTTGCTCAGGCCCGCCACTTGGCCGTTGGATGGGATGTACCCGACGTGCGCCACGCCATGGAACGGCAGCAGATGGTGCTCGCATACGGAGAACAGTTCGATGTCGCGCACCAGCACCATTTCGTCGGTATCCACCTTGAAACGTGTTTTGAGCACTTCCTCCGGCCCGTGCCCGAGTCCGGCGAACAGTTCCTTGCATGCCCGCCCGATACGGTCGGGGGTATCCAGCAGTCCCTCACGCTCGGGGTCCTCGCCGATGGACTTCAGAAACAGGCGCACGGCCTGGCGCACGCCTTCCTCGTCATAGCCGACAGGCCCGGCCGCATGGGCGGCACGGGCCTTGTCGTCGAGGAGGGTATCGAAATCGGTATCACTCATCAGTTGGTCAATCCTGCGCTTTGCTTCAGTTTCTCGGGAATCGGGACCGGCGGAATGTCAGAATCCGGACGCTTGTCGTCGCTCAGCCAGACCTCGCGCTTAGGAGCCTTCTTGATGTTGGCGAAGATCGCGGCGAGCTCCTTCTCGTTGAGCGTCTCCTTGACGAGCAGCTGACGCACAAGCTCGTCGAGGATGTCACGGTTCTCGTTGATGACGTTCCAAGCCTCGGTATGCGCCGTCTCCACAAGCTTGAGCACTTCCTCGTCGATGATTTCGGCAGTGCGCGCGGAATACTTGTGGGTCAGGGCGCCAAGATCGCTCTGCTCGTCATCGGACCACTTGATGGCGCCGAGCTTCTCGGAGAAGCCGTAGTCGAGCACCATCTGGCGGGCGATTTTCGTGGCTTTCTCGATGTCGTTGGACGCGCCGGTGGTCGGATCATGGAACACGACCTCTTCGGCAGTACGGCCGCCCATGGCGTAGGCCATCTGGTCGAGCAGCTGGTTGCGGGACATGGAATACCGGTCCTCGGTCGGCATCACGGCGGTGTAGCCGAGTGCGCGGCCTCGCGGCAGAATCGTCACCTTGGTCACCGGATCGGTGTCATTCATGGCGGCTGCCACCAGAGCGTGGCCACCCTCGTGGTATGCGGTGTTGCGCAGCTCGTCGAGCGCCATGCCCTTGGAGCGGCGCTTCGGACCGGCCTGGACGCGGTCGATGGCCTCGTCGATGGCACGGTTGTCGATGAGCTGGGCGCCGGCACGGGCGCACAGCAGCGCGGCCTCGTTGAGCACGTTGGCCAGATCGGCGCCGGTGAAGCCCGGCGTACGCACGGCGATCATATGCAAGTCGACGTCCGGCACGAAAGGCTTGCCTTTGGCATGCACCTTCAGAATTGCCTCACGGCCTTCCAGGTCAGGCGCTTCGACGGCCACCTGACGATCGAAACGACCGGGGCGCAGCAATGCCGGATCAAGCACGTCCGGACGATTGGTGGCCGCGATGATGATGAGGTTCGTGTCGTTGTCGAAGCCGTCCATCTCGACCAGCAGCTGGTTCAGCGTCTGCTCACGCTCGTCATGGCCGCCGCTCATGCCGGAACCGCCGCGCTTGCGGCCGACGGCATCGATCTCATCGATGAAAATGATGGCCGGAGCGTTCTTCTTGGCCTCGTCGAACAGGTCACGCACTCGGGACGCGCCAAGACCCACGAACATCTCCACGAAATCGGAGCCGGCCATGGAATAGAACGGCACGCCGGCCTCGCCTGCGATGGCTCGCGCCAGCAGCGTCTTGCCAGTTCCCGGAGGGCCGTACAGCAGCACGCCTCGCGGAATGCGGGCTCCCAACGCCTTGTATCGGGACGGATCCTTGAGGAAGTCCTTGATCTCCTCGACCTCCTGCACGGCCGCGTCCTCGCCGGCCACGTCGGAGAACTTGGTGGTCGGGGTCTGGCCGTCGAGCAGCTTGCCGCTGTTCTTCTTGCCGCCCATGCCGAGCATGCCGCCGGCCCCACCCATGCGGCTCATCAGGAACCAGAACAGGCCGAAGATGATGAGGAACGGCAGCAACGAGGTCAGCAGATACGTCCAGATGCTGGTCTGCTGCATGCTGGCGGTCCACCCCTTGGCCGGATCGGCCTTCTGCACGGCCTTGACCACCGCAGCCGACTGCGCATACGTGTAGTAGAACTGCACGTTCTTGCCGTAGTTCTTCGTACGGCCGGTATCCGGATCGGTCGCGGAGTAATCGCTGGAAAGCTTGAGCTTGACCTGCTGAGTGTTGTCCACGATCGTCGCATATTCGACGGTGTTGCCATTGAGGATCTGCATGCCATCCTTGGTGTCGATGGTCTGGGATCCGGAGCCTGCGAAGATCTGGAACATGGTCACGGCAAGCAGGGCCACGACTACCACCCACAGCCACGGCGACTGCCAGAACGGACGGGGACCATTAGATTTGTTGCCGTCCGCTCCGTTTTTGCCGTTCCTGCCGCCATTGCCGCCGTTGTTGCGGCCGAACGGATTGGCGAACGGGTTGTTGCCACCATTGGGGTTATTGCCGCCGCCATTGCTTGGCGGCTGATTCGGACCAGGGAAACTCACTCCTGACCTCCTTCATAGACTGACGGCTTCAGCACCGCGATCGAATCGAGATTGCGGTAGCGCTCGTCGTAATCCAAGCCAAAACCGACCACGAATTCATCGGGGATCTCACGTCCCTTGTATTTCACGTCCACGTCGACCGTACGACGCGCCGGCTTCTCCAGAAGCGCAAAAACCTCCACGGAAGCCGCGCCACGGCGCTTGAGCTCGTCGACCAGCCAAGCCAACGTGAAACCGGAATCGATGATGTCCTCGACGATCAGCACGTGGCGGCCACGCACGTCGGTGGACAGATCCTGCCGGACGGTGATCTTTCCGCTCGACTCGGTGCCGGAGCCATAGCTGGACAGGCTCATGAAATCCATCTCGACGTGAATGCTCATGGCCTGGGAGAACGCCGCAAGCGTGTTCACAGCACCCTTAAGCACGCAGACCAGCAACGGGTTCTTGCCACGGTAGTCTTCACTGGCCTGGGCCGCGGCGCGGTTGATGATGTCGGCAATCTCTTCTTTGCTGATCAGCTCGTGATCAATGTCTTCTTGTACGTCAGCGATTCGCATGCCCACCATCTTGACACATGCGAATGACGTGTTTCTGGCTATATGCTGAATATCCGCTGAGAAGATTCACACGCGTCCCATCATAACCGCGGCAATCCGGCCACGAACTTGTCGATGGCCGATTTCGCCGCGGAAAGATCGGTGGGATTGTTGACGATCACCGCGAAGGACAACGCTCCGCCATTGATCCGCGACACATTGCCCGTCATGGAGGTCACATCGCCCAGACTGCCGGTTTTCGCGCGGATCAGACCGGCTTCGCTGGCATCAAGCAGACGGTTCGCCGCGGTGCCGACGAATCCGACGATCGACAATCCTTCCGCGGCCGCGGCTCCCGGACCGGCGGTCAGGTTGCGCCGCTGCACCTCGAGCAGCGTGCGTGCCGTGAGCTTGGAATCCTCGGTAAGGCCGGAGCAATTGCGCATATCAAGCCCCTGCGTGGAGATCCCCTCGCGTTCAAGCACCGACTTGACGGCCCGTACCGCGCCTTCCGGGGAATTGTCGGCGCCGGTCTTCAACGCCAGCAGTCTGCCGAATTCCTCGGCGAGCGAATTGTCGGAATGCCGCAGGGTGAACGCCATGACCTCGTTCAGCGAGGCGGAGCGCACGCTGGCGATCGGGCTGGTGGACTGCGGAGCAGCCCCCTGTTCCACGGAACCCTGCACCGTGATGCCCTGCTCGGAGAGCCGCTGGGCGAACACCGAAGCGGCATCGGCCGCCGGATGCATGCTCAGCGCCGGATACGACGTGAACTGGTCCGGATCGGAAGGCTTCGCACCATTCCAGTTCCTGCCGCCGTCCACCGCCATGGAGGAGGACGGCGCATAGTACACGTGATCGGTATCGAGTTCCGCGATGCCCTGCGGCCAGCGGTTCTCTCCGAACAGGGAATCGTCATACGTCAAAGTCACGGAGGTGATGCCTCGCTGCCTCAACGCCTGGGCGGTATCCACGGCGAGCGTGCCGAGCCCGGCGCGTCCGTTGACATGGTTCGGATCGGACAGGCCGGCGCCGAGCAGCATGTCACCGTTGCCTTTGAGCACCAGACGCGCGGAACCGTCCCGCACCTGTTCCAGATAGGTCTGCGTGTCCAAGGTGGATCCCATGTCAAGCCCGCTGGCGGCGGCGTACGCAGTCAACGTCTTCATGGTGGACGCCGGCGTGCGGGGCGTGTCGATGTTCCGATCGGCGACCACTTTGCCGGAAGCGTCCGCGATGGCGATCGAATAATCGCCGCCGAAGCTTTCCGCCGCGGACGAGAATGCGTCAATCAACGCGTCCGCCGCGGAAGCGTCGACATTGGAGGATCCGAGATCCGGAACCACGTCCGCCGCTTTGATCGATTGCTTCGCGGCCGCAACCGTCGGACGATCGACCTGACGCATCGTGAGGACGCCCGGAACCACATCGCAGATATCGGCCACAACATAGCCGATACACAACGCGGCGGTGACCGCGACGGAAACCGCCACGGTCACCGTCCTGCGGCGCCGGACGGCACGATAACCGTCAATATCGTCCATAGCCAGAACACACCTTCCTGTCGTAATCCCTTTTCCACAGCCGCGCCCACGTCATGCCAAACCATCGCATGGCATGACATACCGGCACGTCAGCCTTTATGGGCGATGGGCTTCCATTCGGATTTGGCGAAAATCGCCTGGAACGAGATCGGCACGTAGCTCAGCATGTAGATGGGGAAGGCCAGCACGTAGGCGAACAGCTCCTTGTTGGTGGCGCCCACGTGGTCGCGTTCCGCCACGATGGTCAACGCGGCAAGACCCATCATGCCGACCACCGATGCCACGATGCCGGAGGTCCAGCCGGTCAGCGAATCCAGCTGGCTCTGCCACGTCACGAATCCGCAGGCCGCGAACAGCATGCCCAGCAATATGCGCGCGATGCCGAGCACGGTGAACGGGCACAGCAGCAATGTGAAATCGACGGCGGAGAAATCACGTTCCCTGACCGCGCGTTTGATCAGCGCCGGGCCGTAATAGCGGAACACCTGCAGGAAGCCCTTGCTCCAGCGCAGACGCTGCCGCCAGCTCTGCGCGAAGGTGACGGGCTGCTCGTCGTACAGGATGGCGGTGCCACAATAGCCGATGCGGTCACCGTGCAGGACGCTGTCCATGGTGAATTCCAGGTCTTCGGTGAGCAGATGAAACTTCCAGCCGTTGTTGCGGCGCATGATCTCCTGCGAGAACATGAAGCCGGTGCCACCCACATGGCAGCTGTTGCCAAGCCACATGCGCGAGGCCGACACGAAACGCGACTCGCGGATGAACCACAGCGCAGAGCCGGACGACACCCAGTTATCGGACAGGTTCACGGAATTGCGGTAGCTGGTGAGGATTTTGAACCCAGCCTGGAAGCCCTTGTTCATCTCCTCGAGGTAATGCTTGTCGAGCTTGTTGTCCGCGTCGAAGACGAAGAAGGCGTCGTATGGGTCGGACGCGCCGGACTCGTTCATCCGGTCGAGCAGGTAGGTCAGCGCGTAGCCTTTGCCGACCTGTTCCTTGTTGAAGCGTTCGATGACGTGGCATCCCATATTCCGCGCCACTTCGGCCGTGTTGTCGGTGCAGTTGTCCGCCACCAGCCAGATGTCGACGAGTTCGCTCGGATAGGTCTGCTCGTGCAGGCAATTGATGAGGTTGCCGATGACGTTGGCCTCGTTTCGGGCGGAGATCAGCACCGCGTAACGTTTGTCCATCGGCGCATCGGGAAACTTGATCGGCTTGGCGAACAGCGAGATGACGATGCAGACCGCCTGGTACAGCATGCCGGCGCCACCCAGAACGACCAGCACGATATCAAGCACGCTCAGCAATACCATTAACGCCACCTACTTCTCGGATTGTCATCCGGATCGTCATCCGGCTTCCGCGATCGAGTCCCGCCCTCACCCTCGGATCGCGGCTCATCCGCATCCTCGGTCCCCTGCAACGGTTTGCGTCCGTTTCCGTCCAGCAGATGCTTCGGAATGGCGACGGTCTGCGATTCCTCCGCGTTGCCGTCTCCGTCGGACAGGTCGATATTGTACGCCTGCTCCTGCAGGATTCGCACGTCGTCGGGAATCGGCACATGCGCGCTCGATCCCTGCACGGCGCGCGGTATGGTGTGCAGATGCTCGCTGATGGCTTCGGCGCCCTCCACCAGCTTCGACTTCTTCTCCGGAACCGGATCGTCCATCAACGGGGAATCCACCAGATCGTACCTCTTGGTGTAGGTGCGCAGAATCGTCTGGATCGAAGCGACGATCGGCAGGGCCAGGAACGCGCCGATCGCGCCGAACAGCGAGCTGAACGCCAGCACTGCGAGGAACGCCACCGCGTCGTTGACGTCCATGGTACGCTGGGAGATCTTCGGCGCGAAGATCAGGTTCTCGATCTGCTGGTAGATGCAGATGAACACCACCACGGCGATCGCCTGCCACAGGCCGCAGCTGCCCCAGGCGAACAGCACCGGCAACGCGCCGCCGATATACGTGCCGAGCATGGGGATGAACTGCGAGACGATGCCGCAGAACAACGCCAGCGGCATCCAATACGGCACATGCAGCGCCATCAGGCAGATCGAGGTGAAGAACGCGTTCAGCACGGCGAGAATGGCGCGGGAGAACAGGAACGAGGAGATCTGGGTCTGGCTGACGGTCCAGACGAACAGGAAACGGCGCTGCGCGGCCGGCGCCATCCACTGGCAGGCCGAACGGCGCAGTTTCGGACCGGCCGCCGAGATGTAGAACGTGGTCATGATCACCGTCATGAGGTTCAGCAGGAAGGAGAACAATCCGGATACCGTGCTGACGGCGGTGCCCGCGAAGTCCGTGACCCAGGAGGTCTGGATATTCTTCAGGATCTCACTGCCGAGGCTGTTGATTTCGGGAAGCTTGAAATCCGTGTATTGCTCCACGAATTCGACGATCTGCCTGTACAGGCCGGGCAGGCCGTTGCACAATGCGATGACCTGCTGCACGAACAGGTTGCCGAACAGGGCGAACATGGCGCACAGGATAATGGCCAGCATGAGCAGCGCGAAGATCGACGCGAACGCGCGCTTCCAGCCATGCTTGACCAGCGGCACCACCACGGGTTCCACGGCAAGCGCCAGGAACAGGGAGACGATGATGTCGATGACAAGATATTCGATTTTCCCCCAGCTGCGCCAGCAGAAGGAGAACAGCACGATGGCGATGGAGATGTACAGCAGCGCACGCCCCAGCCATTCCGGGGGACGTCGGGGATCGCCCTTCGCGGGGAACAGGGTACCCAGATCCCAACGCATCCCGTCGGTGCCGTCGTGCTGCCCGGCCGATTCATCCGCGCCTGTCTTCATATGCCGTTCACTGTCGCTCATGGCTCCTTATTGTAGGCAGACGCCGTGTACGGGCTGGAACCTATCCTTGAAATCATGCTGAACGTTTCAATTGTCATCCCCGCTTGGAATGAACAGGAGCGTATCAACGATTGTCTGCTCAACGCCACCCGGCAGACCGTGATGCCCCATGAGGTGATTGTCGTCGATAACCGTTCCACCGATTCGACCGTCGAAGTGGTCGAGCAGTTCATGAAGGATCATCCGGAGGCTCCGGTGAGGCTGCTGCACCAGGATGAGGAACAGGGCTTGATCCCCACGCGCGACTATGGACTGAATCACGCTACAGGCGATATTCTCGGCCGGTTCGACGCGGATTGCATGATCCGTCCGGATTGGGTGGAGGTCGTTTCCGGCATTTTCACCGAGGATCCGGAAGCGATGGGCGCCACCGGTCCGGTGATGTACTATGATATGCCCAGCCGTCATTTCGGGCTTCGCGGGGACAATTCCACGCGCAAGAGGATCTACAAGGCCGATGGCGGCAGCCCGTTGCTGTTCGGCTCCAACATGGCGTTGCGCGCCACCGCTTGGCGGCAGATCGCCGACGAGGTCTGCCGTGACAAGGCCGACGTGATGCATGAGGACATCGACATCTCCCTGCATCTGCTGGGCAAGGATCTGAAAACCGTGTATAGTCCGCGCATGGTCGCGGGCATCAGCGCGCGGCGCATGGACACGTCGCCGTCATCGTTCCTCAACTACATGCGCCGGTTCAAGAACACCTTCAACGCGCATCCGCAGCATTACCGCAAACATCGTCCGGAAATCCTCCTCACCGCGCTGTATCCGGTGATGCATCTGCTGTATCCGGTGTGGCAGAAGGTGCTGGACACCGCGGATATCAATCCGGCCGAAGCCGCTTGGATCAACGAGCAGATGGAGCTGGCGGAGCAGGAAGGCCGCGAATTGTACGACGATACCCCCACTGATGAGGAGTGGAGCGAGAAGCACGAGGAATAGCGCGTTCCGCCAGCCATGCATCCACTGCCGATGACAAAAACGGACGGTGCCGGAAATCTTCGGCATCGTCCGTTTTTCTTGTCCTTTCCGCGATTCCCCTACCGCGGAGGAGCCTACATCAGGCTGGTGTAGATCTTGAGGATGTCCTCCTGCGTAGCCTGGCGCGGATTGCCCGGCGTGCACACGTCATGGAAGGCATCATGGGCCAGCGGCTCGAGATCGGCCTCGGTGGCGCCGACCTCGGAGATCTTGGTCGGGTTCTTCAGGTCGATGGTGAGCTTGTGCACGGCCTGCACGGCCTCCTCACGCACCTTCTCGATGTCTCCGGTGTACGCGTCCTCCACACCGAAGGCGTCGGCGATGTCACGGTACTTCTCGCCGGTGTAGTCCTTGTTGTATTCCATGACCGGCGCCAGCAGAATGCCGTTGGCCACGCCGTGGGCCACACCCAGACGACCGCCCAGCGGGTGGGCCATGCCGTGCACCAGACCAAGGCCGACATTGGAATAGGCCATGCCGGTGATGTAGGAGGCGTAGGCCATCTGCTCGCCGGCGGCCACGTCGCCGTCCGCGCTCTTGGCCAGGTTCTTGGCGATCATGCGGATGGTCTGCATGGACAGGCAGTCGGACAGGCTCCACGCGCCCGGGGTGATGTAGCCCTCGATGGCGTGGGTCAGCGCGTCGAGACCAGTGGCGACCTTGAGACCACGCGGCATGGAATCGGTCAGATCCGGGTCCACGAAGGCGACGATCGGGATGTCGTGCGGATCGACGGCCACGAACTTGCGCTTGTTGGCGGTGTCGGTGATCACGTAGTTGATGGTGGTCTCGGATGCGGTGCCTGCGGTGGTCGGCACGCCGAAGATCGGCACGGACGGGTTCTTGGTGTCCGCCACGCCTTCAAGGCTCAGCACATCGGCGAACTCCGGGTTGGCGGTGACGATGCCGATGCCCTTGCAGGTGTCCTGCGGCGAGCCACCGCCTAGGCCGATCAGGAAGTCCGCGCCGGAGGCGGCGAACTTGGCGACGCCATCCTGGATGCATTCGACCGGCGGGTTCGGCTTGACGTTGTCGAACACCTCATACGGCATGCCCGCCTCGTCCAGCACATCGGTGACCTTCTTGACGGTGCCGGTCTTCAGCAGCACCGGATCGGTGACGATGAACGCCTTGGTGAATCCGTGCGACTTGGCGACATTCGGAATCTCCTTGATCGCTCCGCGACCGAAATACGCCGTCTGGTTGAAAATCATGCGATAGACCATAGTGCTCTCCTTTAAGCAACGGTTCCCTGCCACGACGCCCATCGTCGAGGCCAACGGTTTCATGATAACCCCGCCGCCACCGGCTTTCCCGACCACGACACGCTGATTGTGAACGTTCTCGAAAAAAGGGTGGATATACATACTCCCCGGCCTGCGTCGTCCCATCATCGGACGTTAGTCGTCGAACAATTCCTCTTCGACCTGCGGCAGATCCGCCTTGGAGAATACCCAGATCGTCTCATGCGCGGAATTCCGGCTCGGAAAGATGGTGATGAGTATCCGCTCGCCATTGGTTTTGGTGTATCCGTATTGCAGAGCCCCCGTGGCCCTGACCCTCGCCTGGACGAACTCGTAGTCGAACAGGAGCTGGAAGCTGCTGCGGCATTGGGGGGCGACCATCTCATCGCAATACGCATGTATGGTCTCCTTGAACGAGCCGCCATGCTCACGAAGCATACGGAGGAACAGCTGGCCCGACACGATCGGACGATGCGTGTCGGCACGCAGATCGACCACATAGGCGACCGTATAGCGCACATGCAGATACCACAGCAGCTGCTCCATATCCTGGCTGTGCACCAGGATGCCCTCCAGCTTCTCGTTGAGCATGCGGGCCTGGCGCCTGTTGCCGTTCTGCGCGTAATACGCCTTCTTCGCGGCGCGCATCTCGGTCTCGGCCTGCTCTATCGCCTTCGGCAGATCATCCCCGCCATGCGCAGCCGCCATGCCGACGGATATCTCACACCCCCGGTCCCTCAGCTGCGTGGCCATGTAGAAAGCCTGCTTGCGCGTCTGTTCCAAAGTATGGCTGGAACTGAGCACCACGAACTCGTCACCGCCGATCCTGTAGATCCGGTCGTCGCCGAAGAACGCGCGTGCGGCATCGGCGACGTCGCACAGCGTCTTGTCTCCCTTGGCATGGCCGAGATGGTTGTTCACCTCGTGCAGCCCGATGAGGTCGACGTACATGCACACCACGGATTTTCCGGCGAATATGTCCTTCCGCCGCACATCGGCGTCGTAGGCGTTGCGGTTGAGCAGCCCGGTCAGCGAATCCTGCCGGTATCCGATCTGCAGGTCCCTGGCGAGCAGATCGAATGGAAGATTGGTTTCGACGAGCACCACGGCCCATGGATCATCCGCGCCGACCTCGTCGGATACCAGGATGTTGAAGGCGACGATGCCCGATTCGGCTTCGATCTCGCTGGCGAAGTATGTGAAGACCGAACGCCGATCGTCGAACAGCCTGTGGCGCAGATCCGGCAGGTTCATGAACGTCAGGAATTTCATGGCGTCCCTCGGATGGATGATGCGCTCGTCGACCAGAGTCTCGCAATAATCCGAGAAATCATCGGACGGTACTTCGGGAAGCACGGAATCGCGCCTGATCACACGGTATTCGCCCGTCATGAGGTTCAGCCTCGAGATTTCGGACACGCCTTTCTCGAGCAATTCGAACGCATGCGCGGCCACCGACGACGATTCGAGCAGCGCGCGTCCACCGTGCGATTTGCGATAGTCCTTCTGGCGGAGGTCCCGGCTGATGTTCCAGAACTGGTGGCAGTCGGAACGCTTTTCGAGCAAATCCTCGGCCTGTTCCACGGTGAGCGGCTTGAAGAAGAAATACCCCTGGATGTAAATGCAGCCCAATTCACGCAGCTGATTGACCTGCTGGGCGGTCTGGGCCCCTTCGGCGATGACCCCGATCCTCAGCTGGTAGGCCATATCGATGACGGCCTCGACGATCTTCAATCCCTTGGCCTCGTTGTCGAAATTGAGATCGAGGAACTTCATATCCAGCTTGATTGCCTCGACGTTGATGTCCTTGAGCATGTTCAACGATGAATACGCCGAGCCGAAATCGTCCATCAACACCGCTATCCCGCATTCGTGCAGGTCATGTATGGTCGATGCCACGACTTCGAAGTTCTGCGCTATGACGCTTTCCGTGATCTCCACCTGCAACAGCCCCGGATCGACACCGTAACGGTCGAGCATGTCGCCCAGCGTCCTTGCCACGTCGACCGCGTCGATGTCCGTCATCGACACGTTGACGGAGACCGGTACCGTATTGCGTCCCTCACGCTGCCAGCGTGCCAGCATCTCGCACACCGATCGCCAGATATAGAAGTCGAACCGGGTGACCATCTTCGCCTGTTCGAGCAGCGGAATGAATCTGTCCGGAGTGATCACCCCGTATTCCGGATGGTTCCAACGGATCAACGCCTCCATACCGACGATCGCACCCGTCACCGCATTGCATTTCGGCTGCAGGTAAAAGCAGAACTCGCCGTCATCGAACGCGTGGTTGATGTCGTCGAGGGTGAACGTCGGTGTCTCTTCGTCGGAATGCCTATCCATGGTATTCACCGTTGTACTGAATCAGCGTGACATCGTCGACGCCTTGGATCGCACGGATGCGCTCGGCGAAGGTCATGTCCTTGTCGTCGCAGAACACCTCCACCGCCATTTCCACCTTTTCGCCGCGCATGGTTTTGGATTTGACGAAGAAGCGGGTGCGTCCGAACGCGCGGACTATCTCGTCGCCGACGTTGTCGCCCAGATAGTGGATGACCGCGATGTAGACGCGTCCCTTGGCCTGGTGGGAATAGAACACGGCCAGCATGGCGATCATCACCACGCCCGCCACGATGGCGAGCAGATACATGCCGGCTCCGGTGGTGATGCCGGTGGTGATGGCCCAGAACAGATACAGCAGATCCATCGGATCCTTGACGGCGGTACGGTATCGGACGATGGACAGCGCGCCGACCATACCCAGGGAGATCACGATGTTGGTGCTGATGGCGAGCGTCACCATGCAGGTGAGCACCGACATGCCCACCAAGGTCACCGCGAAGCTACGCGAATAGACCACGCCCGTGTAGAACCGCCGGTACACGGCGTAGATCACCACGCCCAGCAGCAGCGCGGCGAGCAGCGCCACCGCCATTTTCGGCACATTGTATTGGGCGAACGAATTCACCACCGATTTCTTGATCACATCATTGACGCTCATCCGTCTCTTCCTTCCTCCGTATGTTGCGTATGTCGGACGCGCCGGTTCCGTCGAGGAGACCGGGCGCGTGTGGTTCCGGGTTCAGCATGTCGCCGTCGCCCAGCTTTCCTTCCAATATTCGGCGCTTCTCAGATACGAGGTCTTGTCGTAGGCCAGCACATATTTCGAAACGGCCGTCAGCTCGTGGGCCTTGCCTGGCAGCAGGTCGCGGACGAACTGCGGCAGGAATTCCGTGAACTTGACCTCCATCACCAGCTTGCCTGGTTCGAGCACCGGTATCGTCGGCAGAGTCCTGTCGAAGATGTCGTATCCGCCGACCGCGGCACGCACGCCCATGTCGAAGGTGACGCGCACGGTGCCGGCCTGCAGTATCCACGGCTCACGGTCGTAGTCCACGATCACCCGTGGACGCATCATGTTGCTGACGCATTCGATGTAGAACTCACGGCAGAGCTGGTGCGGGCTGTCTTTGAGGAATCCGTAGTCACCGTTCAGGATACGGTCGAACTCGTCATGCGTCAGAGGCGCGTCCTCCTTGTATATCCAACTGTCGCTCTTGCGTTTGCGCTCCAGTTTGATGACGGCGTCGTTGTAGTCGTAGATGCGGATGCGGTATTTCTTGCGCAGCAGCACGCCATCGATCTTCTCCTGGTACGCCGTGTTCCAGTAATCGTCGAAATACAGGCTGCGGATCAGATAGCTGCCGTTCCGCGCATGGCTGTCCCGATCAAGCAACGGCGCCATGCGTACGTTCAGATCGGCCTTCTGCCCGTAGGAGATCAGGTATTTCAGCTCATGCCGGTACCGCTCCCCCGTCGTGCGCGCGGGCGGGGCGAGGAACCGGTCGATGCCGTCGCGCAGACGGGCGATCATGTCGTCACCGCGCATTGGCGTCCTCCACGATGCTGCCATCGTCGCGCACATAGAAGCATTTGATGCCATAATGCTTGCCTTCGTCCGTGACGTAGTAGTCGAACGCGTCCTGGGACAGTCCGGAGGAGTTCGTGGCGCTCACCTTGACGAAATACTGGCCGGCCTGGGGCATGTCCGCCACTGCTTCCGGAAGCGCCAGATCACTGGCGTGGAAGACCACGTCCTTGAAGTCGTAGTCCTTGGCCACCTGCACGTCGTAGCGCAGGTCCTCGCTGTTAAAATCGTAGGACGAATCCCAAGTCAACTTGAGCTTGCCGTTCGCGTTGGATGGTATTCCGATGAAGAACGGCATCGGTTTCTTCCAGCTTGACCAGTAGGTCCGGTAGTTGGCCACGATCTCATCGTGCAGCTGGTTGGCGACGGCGTCGTAATCCGACTTCACCAGCGGTTCGTACATGGAATCGGGCATGTTCCACACGTACTGTTCGACGATGGACCGGTAATGCTTCACCATGGTGTTGATGCGATTGGCGCTCATGTAGGCGTATTCGCTTCTGATGGCCTTGTCGAGCGCTTTGCGGAACGTCTTGGTCTGCAGGCAGCGTTTGAACAGCACGTTGCCCCAATAGTTGCTGACGCCACGTTCCCAGCTCAGACCGTCGCTCGAATTCATGATCTCGCGTTCCTTGCGCATAAGCATGCCGTCATTGTCCCAGTCCAGCACGTACCACGTGTCGGAATTCTGCGGACTGTACAGGTACATGTTGCGGTTCTGCGTGTCCGTGTTGCCCGTCAGTATCTGGAACGCCATCCAATAGGAAAGGTTCTCCACGTCGAAGTGCTTGTCGAGGATCGTGTCCATGGGAATCGAGTAGTCGTTGAGGTCGTTGAGCATGGCTATGAGCTTGCTGTTATCGTCATCGCCCTTGATCTCGAGCTTCTCCTCGAATTTCTTCCGGTCGAAGGTCGGATCGTCGGTGAGTTTGATCACGTCCTTGTCCCGGTAGAACTCGAAATAGTTGACCTTGTACAGCTGTCCGTTCTTGTCGAGCCCATGGGCCTGCAGGGCGGTTTTGTTCAGCTGCTCGACCTGCGTGTACAGGCCATAGTCGTCGAAGGTATTCGAGCCCGAGGTCTCGTCCTTGACGTACAGGTGCACGAACTGGGTGCGCAATCCCATCATCTGGTCGATGCCGCGGATCAGGTCGTAGGCCATCTTGTTGCGGAAACGCAGTCCCTCGCCCATATGCTTGTTGAGCGCAATGGTGCGTTGGCCGCGCCATTCGCCCTTGCCCTTTTTCAATTCGATCTTGTAGTTCTTCTGCACGTTGGAGCTTGACGACTGTCCGCGCACCTGCACGGTCGCGTTCGGCGCGGATTCGCCGTAGCCCAGCTGTCCCTGCACGGGACCTTTGTCGTCACCGACCTGCAGCAGGCCGTTGACCTTGTACCGGTCCACACCCATCGCGTCGTAGTCGTCCACGGAATACTGGTTGATCTCACTCCAGCTGTGGTCCGTGCCTTCGGAACTGTTGCCCCGGGACACTGTCAGGTACATGGTCTCCACGCCGCTGTCATCGTACACTTTGTACAACGATTCGTTGTCGCGCAGGTGGGTGCCGTCGATGCCGTGCGTCTTCGATTTGACGACCTGACGCTGCGTCGATTTCGAAACGGAGCCGCCATCCGATTCCTGCCCGCTTCCGCATCCCGCGCAGCACACAGCCAAAGCCGCCACCAGCAGCGTCGAAACCGCCCTGCGGAACGTCGTCATACGCATACCCGTCCTCCTCAATGTCTCGAAACCACGCGCGAACCATCGTGCATTATGCATGAAGCCCCTCATTTCCGTCGTCCTCCGCGCATCGCCCTGGTAAGTCTTCCATCCCATAGCTCAAGCCGCCGGCCGAGTCTGGCGAACCGTCCCTCACGGTGCCGGGCCACCATGGGCTGCTCCCCCAACACATGGTAGGGGAGATTGCCGGTATACATATCCAATCTGACCACGGCGAGCAGCAGAAACACGGAGGAGCCTAGCAGGAAACCGAAACCGTACAGTGTGGCGGGCAGCAACTGCCCGACCGCGGACAGCACCGTCGTCAGGACCGCGAACGCCGCCGCGCTGACCAGCGCTCCCCGATAATCGGTGAAATACAGCAGGATCATCATCACCGTGTTGCCGACCGCATACAGCGCGTAGCCGACGCACAGCGCACGGAAATAGCCGTGCATCATATCGTTGAATCCCAACGGCAGCAGTCCGAGCACGGACTTCTCCAAGGAGATGACCACGGCGGTGACGAACAGCTGCTTCAACGCGGTGTAGTGCAACTCCCTACCTAGCACCGACAGCATTTCCTTCTCCGCGGTGACGATGTCCTTGACGGTGCCGCCGTCGTTGAGCAAACTGTAGTATTCGCGGTATTTCGGATAGAAATTCACCTCCACCGACACCACGAAATTGATGGTGGTGACCAGAATGGTCAGGAAAGCCAGCAAGGCAGGCACGTCATAGTAGGGCGCGCCATAAAACAGTCCTTTGACGTGCACGCCGAGCGGCCCCATCCACGTGATGACCAGATGGGAGAACAGTCCGACCGTGGTGGCCAATCCGGTGAGCGCCAACGGCATGAACCTGTCGACCCAACGAAGGAACGCCCAAGGGTCCTCATCGCTCTGCGGGAAATACCGGTTCAGCAGGATCACATCCCACAGCAGCATGACGCCATAGCCGAACGCCACGGCCAGCAGCAGCCCCTCCACGGGCGGCACGCCGAGCGCGAGCGCTGCGCAGGCCGTCAGGAACGCCGCCACGACCGCCGCCATGAACGAGTACAGGATGCTTTTGTAATCCTTGATAGCCGTCAGATAGCTCATGGCGTTCCAGTTGACGACCATTTCCGTGAACAGCCATAGGCATAGCAGTCCCTGCAGAAGCGTCGCTCCTGAGAAGATGAGGAATATGCCGTACAACACGGTCCCCAGCATCAGCATGAGGGCGTTCGATCCCCAGAACGACGGCAGAATCGTCTCTTCCCGGTGTTCGAAGATCATATCCGCCAGGAAACGCGTGACCGGCATGGAGAAAAAGCTGGTCAGCACCAGCGAGGCGAGCAACGTGTACGTGACCATGCAGACCAGCAGGTCCTGTTGGCTTCTGGGCACATGCCACCAGCCACTCACCGCGAGTACGCCGAATTGCAGGAGGATGCCCAGCAGCATCGGCCCGGAGCAGATGATGCCCGCGTATCCGTAGGCGCGCGCCATGGCGACCAGACCGTGGCGGTGGAACAGCTTCTTGAGTTCGAATCCGATTCCCGCCATGCTATCGCTCCAATGAATGCGCCTGGGCGGTGTCGATGTACAGCTGCCGGTATTGTTCCAGCATGCGCCCGTGCCGGTAGTAGCGGTTCACCCGTTCACGGCCGACAAGACCCATCTCCTCACGGCGTCTACGGCTCGCGCACATGCGCTCCATCGCCTTGCTCAGCCCCTCACGGTACATGGGGGGCACGCAGTATCCGGCGATGCCGAGATCGTCTCCAGGAGCGCCTTCCAGCAGTTCCCGGCAACATCCGACCTCCGTGGTGACGCAGGGACGCGCGGCTGCGAACGATTCGAGCACGGACAGCGGCTGGCCTTCCGAAATGCTGGTCAACACGGTGAAATCGAGTTTGCGCATGTACTGCGCCACATCAACACGTCCGGTGAATTCGAGATTCTTCACTTCCAATTGGTCGACCAAGTCATAGCATTCCCTCGCGTACTCCTCGTCGTCCACGCCACCGAGGATGTGCAACCGCACGTGGTCCACATGCGAGGTCAGCTCGTAGAAGGCGTAGATCAGCGTCTTCACGTCCTTGATCGGAGCGAGGCGGACCACCGCTCCGATGTCGACCCATCCATCGTCGGGTTTGAACGGGATGTCGCAGAAACGCTCGTATTGGATGCCATTGGGAATGACCACGCATTTGGATGCGGGGGCACCCATGTCGATCTGCGTCAGCCGGGCGTTGCCGAACAGGCTGGTCACCTTCCATGCGCGACGGTAGATCTCCTCGGACAGCATGGCGAAGAAACGGATCCAGCGCGGGCGGAACGACGGCTCGACCCATTCGGCGGAGATGATCTCCTCCTCACGCTCGCGCGTGTAGATGCCGTGTTCGGTCAGCAGCACCGGCTTGTGGTTGATGCTTCCGCCCAGGCAGGCCAGCAGGCCGCCGTAGCCGGTGGAGATCGCATGGTAGATCTGCGCCTGCGGAACCTCGCCGCTCATGAGATACAGCACCGGCAGCAGCATCGAACGGACGGTATGGAACGCGTCGGCGTAGGCGACGTACGGATACTCCCGCAGGCAGATCCTGGTGAACAGGCCGATGAACTCCTTGCTTTGCAGGAAGGACAGCGGGTGCACCTTCCTGACCTGGAACAGGTTGAACAGCACGTCCCAGTCGGGGTGTCCGAGGTTCACCAACTCCTCCAACGCGTTGAGCTCGCGTTCGTTGAAACTCACTTCGGCCGCTCCGCCGCGCAGCCTCAACGCGTCATCGAGGAACACCTCATGCACCTCGACCACATTGGACGGCAGGTCGTATACGAATTTGCCGCGGTCCTCGGCTTTGGCCCCGATGACCCACAAAACAAACTCATGCTCGGGCATAGCGGTGATGTAGCTATGCATCCATGTCGAGACGCCGCCATGCACGTAGGGATAGCATCCTTCCAGCACCAGGCAGATCCTCATGACCGTTCCTTCCTCACATGTCCGGCGACGGCGGTCGCGCTGTTCCGCGCCGTGGCGCGCGTCGTTGCCGTATGCCCCTGTTTGCGTTCGATGCGGACGGTGTCGGATGTGGCCTTGAGCAGATACAGGTCGCCGACGAGATGGGTGAGGATGCCGCCGTCCACCGCACCGGGCACGCCATCGTTAGCGCGGAACATCAGCCATGCCTCATCCGTGAAATTGCCCAAGGTGAGGGTCCAATCCCGCCGGTGCGTCTTCACGTCGACCGTCAATCCGGAATAGCGCTGGATGGCGGCCGCCGTTTCGGAACCGGTCTGCATGCGGATCTGCGGCGCCGACTTCTCCAGCCATCGCAGATAACGTTCGAAGCCGTTCCTGTAGACGGCCCAGCCTTCGGCCGCTCCTCGGTCGGGGTCGAGCAGGTCATCGGGGTGCATGAAATGCGTGCTGACGAAATGCATATTCAATTCGGATACCGCGGCCATGCGCATGTAGCTGTCGCCCACCATGCTTCCCGACACGATGCGCGGCTCCTCGACCACGCCGTCGGAGGCGACGCCGAATTCCTGCACATACGGCAGGTGGCTGCCGTCCGGCAGATAGGTGCTGGCCACGGTACGGATCTGCGGCACGCTGCGTCCGATGACGGCACGCCCCTCGCTCGACATGACGTTGGACGGCGGCACGTACACGGAGCCGACCGCAGCGGGCAGCACCTCCTTCTGGAACGCGATGAGCTCCTTGAGCGAAGCCGCCATGGCCTTGCGACTGGGCCATTGCACGTAATCGTATTCGTTCCCGTAATCGGTGTTCGGCAGCACCAACGGCTGATGGTTGTAGCCGTGATAGCCGATTTCGCCGTTCTGCTTGAGCAGCAGGCCTCCGAAATAGACGAATTGGCTGTCGTCCGATTGTCGTACGGGCACGTCATGCGTGTCGTCGCCGTAGTTTTCGATCATCACGCCGGTGAAGCGTATGCCGTAGCGTTCCGCGAGCTTGGTCAGGTCCGGCCACCAGATGCGCGAATAGAATTCCGCGATGCTCATGTTGTAGTCGCGCTTGATGTACTTGCCGTTGCCGGAAGGCACCGGTGACGGGAAATCGTCAAGATAGAAGGCGGCGCCATTGATGACCGGGTAGGCGGCGGCATCGCCGAGCAGGCTGTATGCCGACGCGTAGAAGCCGCGCATCACCTTGCCGTAGATGCCGATGTTGCATACCACGGATGTACCTTTGCCTGTGGCGGCGCGCCAGATCAGCGGGACATGGCCCGACCCGCTGACCGCCTCCACCGTCGCCTTGTCGGACAGGCTTACGGCCATGGACGATTCGAAGGGGTCGGTGATCTTGTACGTCTCGCCGCCGCCGATCATGAAATCCGAATCGGGAATGATGCTTTTCGTCATTTTGTAGTCGCCCGACGTGGCGTCCACGCCGATGCTTTGGCTGATCGCGTCGAAGTATCCGGTTTTGGATGGCGTCATGGCGAACATCACGTTGCCGCCGCGCTTCACCCATGCCATCAGCCGACTCAGCCCGTCTCCCAGAGGATCCAGCACGGGCATCGCCACGACGACCGTGTCGTATTTAGAGAATGACGGCAGCGCCGAGGCCGGCGTTTGGGCGACATCCACGACGGTGGTGCCCACCTTCATGTCCAGGAATATCCGGTCGAACATGTCGACGGCGTCGGACACGCCATCCTGCGAGCTGTCAATCAACATCAGGTTGCGTGGTTTGACGTCGGCCATCGCGTTGCGTTCGGGAATCGCCTTGTTCCTGTCAAGGTAATGCAGCTTGATGGTGGTGGCCCCGTAATGCAGCCCCATGCTTTCGGCGAACAGCACCATGGCCATCGCCATGAACACGGCCCATACCCTGACCAGCGAGCGCCAGCGGAAATGCTTCCAGAATGTCCTCATCCTCATGCGGCCTCACCCGCCCCGTCATCGGTCCAGAAACGCAGCGTCTGACGTCCTTCGGCGCCCAGATACACATGTCTGCGCCGTATCTCGTCCACCACCTCGGCGACCGCCTTGCCGTCCTGTCGGGAAGCTTCCAGCGAAAGCCGCAGCAGCCACGCATCACCGGATTCCGGATCACGCGCCAGCAGCTCGTCGATGACGGATTGCGCGCCGGTCTCATCGCCCAAGTCGATGCACACGCGTGCCAACGCACGTGCCACGCCGTCATCGAACCGTCGTTCCAACCGCAAGGCGAGCAGCTCGGCGTACTTCTGCCGCTGCATCTGCCGCGCGTGCCCTTGCACCAGACCCGAGGCGAGATATTCGCCGACGTAGTCGCAGTATTCGGCGAGCGCCTTGTCCGACGTGGGGTCCGCCTCGTACGCGCGTTCCAGCTGACGCAGACGCATATCCTCCTTCTTGGAGATCTGGGCCATGGCGGTCGCCGCGTAATGCACGACTTCGGCGTCCTCGTTCAATCGGGCCTGCTGCAGCAGGCCGATGTATCTGCTGGGATTCTCGTTGAGGATGGACAGCATGAGGCTTCGCTTCTGCTTCGGCGTGTCGACGATGAGCGCCTCCTCGAGCGGGACCGTGTCAGCGATCGCGCTGCGGTCCTCCACCAGCACGCTGCGCCGCTCCTGGTCCTCAACGCGCATGCGTTCCAGTGTGGGGGCGGCCAGACGCTTGCCGAGAACGGTATTGCGGGTGTGCAGCAGCACCGTGCATAGCGGCCCCCAGACCGGCACAAGCAGCATGAACGGCAGGAAGGTTCCCTTCACTTCCAGCACGTCGAAACGAATCAACAGCCACAGTATCAGGCAGACCAGCAGATGGAGCAGCACGGCGATGATGGCCACGATGGTCATGACGGTCATGTCGCTTCCCCGTCCGCATCCGGTTCGGCGAGCAGGTCGGCTTCGCTCTGGGCGTCCACGTTCCGCACATTGAGACCATTGCGGGCGAGTCGCGCGCTGACGATGGGCAGTTCACGCTCACCGGCCTGGTTCATGAGCAGGCACACACTGCCATCGGCGAGTACGCCGGCGTCGTCCGTCTCGCGGATCGACCTGACGATTCGTTCGTTGAAATCGCCCGCTTCGGGGTATTGGTCCGTCACGATCAGCAGCAGATGCGATCCCATGCGGTCATTGCCCAGTTCGACCGCGGCGCGCAGCTTCTCGCGGAACGACGGCCAGTTCAGCAATGATGTTCCGGGGACCAGCATGGACTGGCGTGCCGCGTGCTCGTATTCGAACGCGCGGGTCATGGCGGATTCGACCAGGCCGCAGATGATCAGGAACAGGTTGCGGTAGTACAGGTTCATCTGGTCGGCGGCGGCTTTTCGTATGACGATGACCACGCCGATGCGCCCGTGTTCGCGCACTCCCGCCGCGTACATGGGCAGGTTCCCGTCCAGTTCGCGGTTGACCCACAGGCCTTTGGCTTCGATGTCCCGCATCACCTTGTCGTATGCCGCCACGTCGGCCGATTTCGGCAGTATGGACTCCTCCTGCGGACTCGCGGCGACCAGACGCGCGAAACGTTGCGATTCGTCCAACCGGTAGATGCCTAGGCAATCGGTCTCCAACGTGTCCTGCATGATCTGGATGGCCGTGCGGTATATCTTCTGCGGCTGCACCTCGTCGAGCTTGCGTGTCATCTCGTACATCTTGCCGAAGCTGTCTCGTCTGCCGAGGATCTGTCTGCGCAGCATGGTGCGGTCGTCGAGCACGCCCTGGTACAGTCCCCGCAGGAACGTCAGCCGCTCACGCAGCAGGTCGTTCTCGTCACGTACGAACCGGACGTGCTCCTGGTTGCGCATGCGCACGTATCCGCACACCGCGCCCACGATCAGATACGCGACGAACGTGAGCCAGTTGGTCGGGTCGTACAGCAGGGGCAGGAACGAGGCGCCGTTGCGCGAATATTCGAACAGCACTCCCATGCAGGCCAAGGCGGCCGCGAACACGCCCGCGTTCAGTCCGTAGATGGTGCCGGCGATGACGACGTACAGCATACGGAAGTCGATCTGGCTGATCTGCGATTGTCCGGAAGTGGCGGCCACCAGCCATTCGACCAGTATCGCCGCGACGACGATCTCGACCGCGCCCAGAATCCGGGAATGCCGCTGCAGCCTCTGCCAGAAGCGGTGCTCGGTGCGTCTATCGTGTTTCTCCTTGGCTTGGCGCCAAGTGTCGATGGCCATGGGCAGATCGTCGACCACACTGTAGCGTGGACTCCAGCCGTACCGTCGGCGCAACACGCCATCGTCGTCCGGATAGCCATATGGCGCATCGGCGCCGTATCTGATTTTGGCTTCCGAGAATCCGTTCGCGATGGCCTGCGCGAAATCGCGGAATGTCGGGTGGAACACATTGGGAACGTGGAGCACCTCGTATGCCGTGGTCCAATCGTCGTATATGCGTCTGGCGAGCTCTGCCAGATCGTCCGCGCACAGGAAATACGCTTCCTGTTCCGGACGTTCGCAGAACTCGATTTCCCCTTCGGAAGCCTGCTCGAACAGTCCGTCGAGATATGAGGATGCGTCGACGTGATGCGGTTCGTACAGGTATGGGCAACGTACGATTTTGACGCTCATGGCATAGGTTTGCGCGTAATAGCGGCCCAGTTCCTCGCCTGCTCGCGACATCAGGCTTTTGCTGGTCTCGTGGGCCTCGCCGTTCCGCGTATGGGTGAATTCCGATTCCGGCCCCGTGACGAGCAGCACTTGGGCCGCGGTGCCACGCGTGGCATGCAGCACGTCCCGCAACCGGCCGAGGTTGCCATCGCTGTCGCTGTGCATGGTCAGGTTTTCGAAGAAATAGACGATGCGGTCGAAGCGGTAGGACGAAAGAACGGTTTCGGAATCCGCGTCGTTCTCCAGATCGATGGTGGTGATTCTGCCGCCGGAGAGGCTGCCGGCATCCTTGCTGGCGACGACGACGCGATCCTCGCTGAAGGCATGCTCGATCCACGGTTCCGTCACGAAGCCTGTGTTGCCGGCCAACAGTACTTCCAAGTTGCCCCCAAGAAAGCGCTTACCCCCACGCGAGGGGGTTCCTAGAGGAAGGAACTTCCCCCGCGCTTCCAACCATATGCCCTTTCAGTGTATTCCTTGACGGGACAACGTTTCCCGACGCCATCCCCCGCCGCTGAGAAGACCCCACGCGGATACGGCCGAGACGCACATCGAATGCCGCGTCATATGTGATGCCGAGGAGCGAAAGGCGGGGAAACCATGAGAAAAGAAAAAGCCCGCTTTCGCGGGCTTCAAGTGGTGGCTCCGAGCGGCATCGATCCGCTGACCTAACGATTTTCAGTCGTTCGCTC
>ERZ808246.366-NODE-366-length-39146-cov-7.937914_pt1 | contig 39146 bp, 63 predicted proteins | sample MGYA00521083_ERZ808246 | MGnify/ENA primary metagenome ERZ808246 (study PRJEB31516, sample SAMN03275577) | gut metagenome | biome: mammalia-associated habitat; material: feces | host: Papio cynocephalus | place: Kenya | collected 2012-07-07 ...
TTTGAAAAATGCTAGATTTTTATATGTGGCAAATAAAACCGTAACTTGTAAAAGCAGAATCATAACGCATATCTGTAAAAATTGCGTCTCCACTATCTTCCATTTCTTCATAGTTTTGAATTGCTTTAACATAATCGTTTGGATCCATCCAGCTTTTAGCATCGGCACAACCTAATTCATACAAATTTTTTACATTTGGATAAAATACAAATTCATCTTCACTATATAGATCCGTTTCATTCTTTGAAACTATGCCGGCTTCAATAGCTGCTAACAAATATGTTTTCATATTCCATACCTCCTAAAATTGACACAAAAGATTTGAAAATCACTCGGATTTTTCAATCCACAAAATATTTTTTTCTGTAACGTTTGAATAACGCTTATTAAGCTCGTTCAAGCAGTCTATAAGGTTCTGCTTAGATCCTTTTCTGCTGAAAGATCCAAATTGTAATGTTTGGTAATCACTAAATTGATTACCGTTTGAATTCCATGCAACTTCATAAATACGCAACTTTTTCATAATATATACCTCCATTTTTTTGCTCAAAAGATTTGAAAATTGCTTTATTTCCAATGCTCAACCTTTGCCACGGCTTGCAACGTGCTAAATGAATTCAGGCGGTTTTATTGGAAGGGGTAAAAGTATACCCCTAAAGATTCAGCTCAAAGATTTTGAAATTGCTTCAACTTGCGAATCACTAAACAAGAAAGCTTTAGCCATAAACCAGTTATCTTCTGGTTCTTCTTCGTCTTCATCTTTTTTTCTTGACGATTTTTTCCACAACTTTGTAGTGATTTTGGCGTGCTCACCTTTTTTTACTGAAAAACCAATTGATTTCCAATATTGAAAAGTATGTAAATTTTCGTCTTCTTTGATTGTTCCATCTTCTCTAGCAGCGTTTGTAATTTCTTCTAAAATTTGATTGTTTGTCATATGTATATACCTCCTAAATTTGGCTAAAAAGATTTCATTTTCACTTGAAAAAATCATCTAAGATTGAATCAACTTCACTTTGAATAATTGGGGCCATCTTTTTATAAAATTGATTTCCAATTTCTACAGATTCCGCATGTATCTGTTCAAGTTCTTTTTTCCTTTTGCTTTGAGATTGCTTATCAAAAATGCTTTCAATTGCAATTAGATCGCTAATACTTAAATTTTTTAAATTGTCTTTCATGGTTTTTTTCCTCCTATGCTCAACCTTTTTCACGGCTTGCAACGTGCTAAATGAATTTAGGCGGTTTTATAGGAAGGGGCAAAGGTATAGCCCCTAAAAAACTTTAGAAATGTATTTCTTCTTTCGTGCGTGGATCTATATATTTCATTGTTGACCATTCAAGAATGCTTTCTTGCCTTCTATCAATTCCAAGTTTGAAAGCTTGTTCAATGTCTAGAATGTGCTCGCTTGTTTCAATGCACAAATAACCGTAACTATCGACATATAAACCACAATTGCCGTTTCTTCTTATGATTTCATTTGCTGCGACTTCGTATAAGTAACCGGACTTCAAGTTAACTTTTCGTGTGTCTTGCTTAGCTACTTGCCAACCCGTGCAATAGCTTATATTGCTATAGTTAAATAGTGTTGCTCCGCCTTCTGCTATTGCTTGATTAATAATGTTATTTAAGTTTTTCATTTGTTTGTTCTCCTTACAACGGTATTACCGTGCTCATGATTACACTATATCAACGGTATTACCGTAAGTCAATAGCAAATTTAAATTTTTTGCAAAAAATTTTTTAATGATAAAGATTTGAGCGTTTCACTTCCTTATATAAGGCAAAAAAATTAATGTGTTGGAGTGCTCAACGCGTCGAGCGTTCGAACAAATAAAACCAGCGTTAACGAGTAGCGTCGGCGATGTGTTGAGAAAAAACAAACCAGACGCGTCGCTTGCTGCTGCTTAACTTACACAAATCAAAAACAAATTGATTATCGTTTGAACGTTTGTTCAATTAAGATATACGTTGTTTTTTTTAACTATACCCCGGTAGCTCGCGGGGAACGGCGGGGGGTCACGACAAAACAGCGACCTCGCGTGCGCACATGAGAAGGGACATTTGGAACATAAAAAATTAGAAAAATGTGAGAATCTTACATAACTAGAAAAGATGTATACGCGTTTCACTAAAATCTATGGTATAAAAATATCGTGGATTTATAGGAAGACGATTCTTGGCATGTGTGAATCGTCTTTTATTATCCTTTGGCGCAACTTTCGTTGCATGGTGCGTAATGTTGTAGGGTGATTCTCCACACCAAAATTGGCAGTGGGATTTTGCCTTGCTTACTGCATCAATTTATTAGGAGGCTATATGTCACAAAGGAATAAGCCATATAAAACTAAAGAGTGGAAAGAGGTACGTGCTCAGGTTTTGAAAATGGATAAAGGCCTATGTCAAAGATGCTTAGGCAAATACAAGCCGATACCTGGAATGCCTAGAAAAAGAACAAAAGCCACTCTGGTACATCATAATTTCGAATTAGAAGAGTACCCGGAATGGAAATATTCGATATATGCCACTATTGGAGGAAAAAGAGTTAGAAATCTTTATTCTTTGTGTCATGATTGCCACGAAGAAATACATGCTAGAACTCATCGCAGTAGATCGTTTAAACCTAAGAACGATACTTTTACAACTGAAGAAAGATGGGATTAGGAGAACACCATGGCAAGAAAAAAAACAATTGAAAAAATAGACTTCAATGCGATGTTTGAAAATTTTACGAATCGAATCAGTGCAAACGAAGTATTGAAAACCAATCCATTACTTAATCAACAATTAAGAGACTTTAAACGAATGTCTGATATGAATGATAAATTATGGGATAGCATTCAAGAACAGGGATACACGACAATTAATACTAAGACAGGTGCAATTGTTGTGAATCCAGCTGTTGCGGCATTTAATAAAAACGCTTCTACATGTCTAAAGGTTGCACAGTGGATTGAAGAAAAAACAAAGGCAGTGACAGTCAGTGCAGAAGAAAAGAGCTGGTAAGCAACATGCTCCAACGCTAAAAATACCTAGAGATGTAGAAAAATATATGAAACGAGTTGAGAACAATAAGCCTAGAGCTTGTAAAGATCAACATAAACTTGTTTCTCTTGTAAGAAAAGCTTTTGCTAAAGGAGATATATATGTAAATAAAGAACAGTATGATGCATATTTGAAAATAGGTTTAGCGATGTTTGAAGAGATATTTCCATGGCAACGTTTTTTGTGCATATTATTACTTTGTACTTATTACTGTAAAGATGATAGACCACGATTTAATCACGGATTAGTTATGCTGGCGCGAGGCGCTGGTAAGGATGGTGTGATTGCGTGGTTTTCTTTATGCCTGACTTCCAAAAATAATCCTGTTAAGGATTACAACATTGATATTTGTGCAAACAACGAAAGACAATCGTTACAACCAGTTGAAGATGCTGTTAAATTTCTCGATGAGCCAAAGTATATTGATGCTAATAAATCTTCATTCTATTGGACAAAAGAAACGATACGAGGTTTAAAAAATGGTGGAAAAGTAATTGGTCACACAAATAATGCACGTGGAAAAGATGGCTTGCGCTCTGGATGTGTGATATTGAATGAGATACATGAATATCAAGAATACGCAAATATTGATGTTTTCTTGACAGGGTTAGGAAAAAAAGCGTGTCCTCGCTCAATTTATTTCACTACAAATGGAAATGTTAGAGATGGTGTATTAGATGATGAACTAGCTCAAGCAGAAGACATCTTAAATGGAGATGTTGCTGATGGAGGCTTTTTACCATTTATTTGCAGAATTGATTCCAAAGAAGAGGCGTATGAGGAAGAAAATTGGTATAAAGCAAATCCATCACTTCAATACTTTCCAAATCTTCTTGATGAAACAAGAAAAGATTTTATTAAGTGGAGAGATGCGCCTGCTACATTGCCTGGATTTATGGCAAAGAGAATGAACTTACCTACTTTGGCTAGTGCGCAGGCAGTTGCAGAATATGATCAGATTAAATCAACTAATAAACCTATTCCGTATGAAGAAATCAAAAAGAAAAGATGTATTGTTGGAATTGATACGGCTCAAACTTCTGATTTTATGTCTGTGTCAGCTTTATTTAAAGTTGATAAAAAACTTATTGTACTCAATCACACATGGGTGTGTTTACAGTCAAAAGATTTACCAAGGGTGAAATTCAAGTCACAGTTTCCGCGATTAGTAGAAATGGGATTACTTACACTTGTAGATGGTCCAGAAATTCCACCGTATATGGTGATTGACTATATTGAAAATTTAAAGCATGAGTATCGAATACAAAAAGTTGTACTTGACTCATTTAAGTATTCTATTTTTTCACAAGAACTGGAAAAAATTGGTTTTTCAGATAAGTTTAAAAATCTTCGACTAGTTAGACCTCTAGATGTTGGTAGAGCACAGCCAATAATATGTAGTGCATTTATGCAAGAAAGATTTGTTTGGGGTGATAATCCGATGCTTAGATGGGCGACAAACAACACAAAAATTGTTCCTTACAACGCTAAAAATGCTACATATTCAGAAACAGGCGCATATACATTTGGAAAAATCGAACCAAAGTCAAGAAAGAACGATCCGTTTATGTCTTTGGCACATGCGATGGTTGAAGAACCGTCATTAAAAGAAGGAATGGGATTCAACCCTGATGTATTTAAGGCTGTTGTAATTTCATAGAAGGGAAAAGTAAATGGCAAAGTTACTAGATTTTTTAGAAAAAGCGTTATTCCCAGAAAACAAAAAAGAGGTTTCGCTAAATGAATGGGTAGCGAGTGACGATACCATTTATCAACTATGGGCATATCGTTTAGCATTACATATAGCAGCAGAGACTCTTGGAACACTTTTATCTAAATGTGAATTTAAAACTTTCATAAAAGGTGAAGAAACAAAAAATGCAAATTATTACTTATTAAATGTTGAAACAAATCCTAATCAATCTGCTGCTGAGTTTAAAAAACAGATGGTCAGAAGAATGATATTAAATCCTGATCATGATGTATTGATTCTAAACATGAATGTTATTGGTTCTGAATTGAATCAAGGATTATATGTTGCATCAGATTTCCAAAGAGATCCGACACAAATTTATGAAGCAAAATTCAAAAATGTAAATATAGATGTATTTGATGATGGCGGTATTCCGTTAAAAGGTGTTTTTGGCGGTGATAAAGCAATTTATATGAAGTATACAAATAGCGAATTAAACCAAATATTTATGGAAATGCGAAAACAGTATGCTGATATGATTGAGAATGCAATGAAAGCTGGTGTATATCGTCAAAAATATGTTTTAACAATGGATCAGACTGCTATGGTTGGAGATGATGATTTTGAAGAAAACATGAGGAAACTTACAAATGATTCTTTTAAAGCATTTGTAACTGGAAATGAAGCTATTCTTCCTGTATATGCTGGTATGAAAATTGACCAAACATCAGCAGGTGCTGACTTAGGGCAAAATGCATCTGTAGCAAACAAATCTGTAAATTCGATATTAGATGAAGCTCTGTCAAAAGTTGGTAGGGCTTTTAATATTCCTAAATCTGTAATGTTAGGAGACTTTGAAAAGGATGATTTAGACAACCTATTGACATATTCACTAGATGGGATAGCTGAAATGATATCTCAAGCATTTAATAGAAGATGGTATGGTTATCGTTCTTATAAAAATGGAACCTATTGCAAGCTTGATACAACGAATGCAAGACATTTAGATATGGTATCTATTGCGTCTATTTCAAATAACATTATTTCTTCTGGAATTTACACAATTAATGAAGTTCGTGAAAAGGTCGGAGAACCACTTGTAGATACGAAGATTGGTGATACGCATTTTATAACACGTAACTATGCAGTAATTGGTGATGCGTATTTAGATGATCCATCAAATGCAATTACTGAAGAAACTGGACAAGCTACAGATAATCCAGCTGTGAAAAAAGATAACAATTCTGAAAAAGAAGAGGAGATAAAAAGAAATGATTCAAGCAAGAGCTGAAGAAAATGTAATCACTTTAAATATTCACAACTCCGTAGGCGAAAGCTATTGGAAAAAAAGTGATAGAGAAGAAAACTGTGTAGAAGATGTTGAAGATCTTCAAAAGTTATTAAACAAAAATAAAAATGCATCGCGCATTGATGTATATATCAACTCTCCTGGTGGTTCTGTATCAGAAGGTATTTCAATTTACAACATTTTAAAAAGAACACGTGCTTATAAACGCGTGTTTATTGATGGCTTTGCTTGCTCAATAGCATCTGTAATTGCGATGGCTGGAAATTCTATTTCAATGCCGAAAAGTTCCATGCAAATGATCCATAATGCGTGGACTTGGACTGCTGGAAATGCAAATGAGTTAAGAAAGACAGCAGATGATTTGGACAAGATAAATGAAGTGGTTGTCAATGCTTATATGAGCAAGTTTAAAGGCACAGAAGAAGAACTCAGAAAGCTATTAGACAACGAATCTTATCTTACTGCTGATGAATGCCTTCAATATGGATTGTGTACAAAAATCGTTGAAGACAGTGAAGATACACAGAATGATGTTGAAGAAGGCTTAGAAGCAACAACAAATATGTTTGAAAATAAGCTAAATCAGCTTATTTCAATAAAAAATGCAATTAGAAATTTGGGAGTGGAGACAGTTCCATCAGAGACAGTCAAAGAACCAACAGGGGAGACGGTCAAAGAAGATGAAACAGTCAATGAAGCATTGAAGAGTAAAGTTGCAGATAGAAACGTAGTTAAAGAAAAAGTAGAAGAATTCAAAGCAACTGAATTACAGAAATTTTTCAACTACAAACCAGAAAAATAAGGAAGGAAAAAGTATGAACTTAGACAAGATTACAGCAATGAACAAAGAATTATCAGAATGCATCAAGAATGGAGATACAGAAACATTTGTAAATAAGCTAAATGAAAAGCTAGAAGAAAATGTACTTTATGCAACACAAAATGAAGTAAATAAACTATATGAGGCTTATAAAGATGAAACAGATGATAGAATTCTTGCTTCAAATGGTATTAGACCTTTAGCATCTGAAGAAAAGACTTTCTATGATTCTCTTATCCAAAATACAAAAAATGAGCTCACAAATTTTGAAGTAACTTTGCCAAAGGTTACAGAAAATAAGATTTTTGAGGATATCGAAAGAGATCATCCTTTACTTAGTGCAATTGATTTTGTGAACTCAAAGGGATTAACAGAATGGATTTTAAACAAAGACCTTAACTATGCTTATAAATGGGGTGATTTGAATGATACTGTTACACAAGAAGCTTCCGCAGCTTTTACAAAAGTTGAATTCAGTCAGTTTAAATTATCTTGCTGGATTCCAGTACCAAAGACAATGCTTGATTTAGGAATGATTTGGCTAGATCAATTTGTTACACGATACTTATCTGAAATTATTGCACGTGCATTAGAACATGCAATTATCAACGGTACAGGTCAGAAGCAACCAGTAGGTATGATCAAAACAGTTGATATTTCAAATCAAACAACTCCAGCAGTAGACAAGGAAGCAACAAAGATTACGAGTCTTGATACAACTACTTTTGGCGCAATTGCAGCTAAGTTAACGGATAACGGTAAGAGAAATGTAAGTTCTTTTGCTATGATTGTTAACCCACTTGATTACTGGGAATTAGTATATCCAGCACTTTTCTATACAAATGAAAATGGGCAAGTAGTAAAGTCAAATCTTCCAATTACAATTTACCAGTCACTTGAGCTTGCAAGAGGAAAAGCAATCTTTGGCCTACCGGAAAGATACTTTGCAACAGCAGGATTTGGGGCAACATCTGGCAAGATTGAATATTCTGACCACTACAAATTTTTAGAGGATGTACGAACATTCAAGGCACGTTGTGTTGCTTGGGGAACACCTAAAGACAATACATCATTCTATGTTTACGACATTACGGAACTTGAACCAGCAGCTATTACTGTTAAGACGTCAGCAAAAACGGCAGTTGCTAGTCAGAAAGCTGTAAAGTAAGAAAGAGAGTATGAGATATGTCTGTAATGAATAATGCTGATATTGCAAAACTTCTACAAGAAGTTAAGGCATATCTCGGCATAACGTGGATTGATGAAGATAACGATAATCTTTTAAGATCATATATTCGCATGTCTGCTAAGAGATTGGAATCAATTTTTGGCGGAGATTTAAATTTTATCGATGGAGAAGAATCTTATGATGTTTTGGCACATGAGCTTCTTCTCAATCGTGTTTTTTATCAACGTGAAAAAGCTTTGGATGATTTTGACGGGAATTATCGCGGTGAATTGTTAACTCTTAGAAATCTTGGAAAAATTAAATTGATGCAAGAAAGGGAATCTAATGCTGAACAACAATAAAACGTATGATAATAGAAATCTACGAGATAGACAGAAAGTCTTTAATGATGGTATTGTTAATTTTTTTATTGCAGAAGAAAGAGTCCTAATACGCCAAAAAGCACATTTCTATTTTTCGAAAGAATCAGTTTCTTATGAAAAATATATTGAAGCTTCTCAAAATTCAGAAAGAAAAGTTATTGCAATTGGTGTACCGGCACAAAGCGTTGAAATTGAACATGGCGATATAGCACTAATTAATGATACATATTATGTTGTAGATCATGTTCAATACAAAGATTACAATCGTCCAACTTGGTATAAGGTGTTTTTGAATGAATCAACAATTCCATTTATAAGAGGTATTTCAGATGAAGAAGTTTGAATCTTATGAATACTTTTTGAAAGATCTTGAAGAGAATACAGGCTATCAAGTATATGATCAACGTACTGATGCACATGGTGTAAAAACACCTTATATTGTGTGTCAACGAGTTTCAAATAACGATTTTCATGCGGATAATGGAATTCTTTTAAAGAAAGATCAGATTTCCGTTAATCTACACACTTTTCAAAAAAATCACTCCTTGAATGGGGAAAAGGTTAAAGCAGAAAAGAAATTAGAAACCTATTTAAGTGAATGTGGAAGTCTTTTTGATAGAGATGAAGATTGGCTCGATGATATTAATTTATATCGTATCTCATATGGATTGGAGATTTGCTATGACTAGTCACGGAAGAATAGTTTCAATAGATCATCTTGGTTCTGAATTGAGCGAAATTTTCAAAGAAATTGAATCTGAAGATATTCAAAACAAATGTGGTGAAATAGCATACGAAATCGTAAAAAAATATCGTCCAGTTATTAAAGCTAAAGCAAAAGGACATATTGATAAAAAAAGCAAAAGAAAAAAATACGTCAACAATTTCGTTTCTGTTCCGAAGAAAGATGGGAAAAACTTGTATGGTGCTTCTCTGTGGAATAAACAATATATGCTTTCACACTTAATAGAAGATCCACATGCTTTGTGGTTTGGCGGTAGAACAGGAAATAATTATGAATTTTTCAAAGAAACAGAACCATTAATGAATAAAGAGTTTTCAAACAAATGTAGAAAGGCAGTGCAAGATGCACTAAGAAAATAGAAAGGTATAATATGGCAACTGAAAAGGTTAAATTTGGCTTATCAAATATTTATTTTGCAGAAAGAACAGGAGCTGATGAAGGAGAGGTTACTTATAAGGCACCTGTTAAATGTCCAGGAGCTGTAAATGCATCAATTTCAAGAAATACAGATCAAAATATTTTCTATGCTGATAATAAAGCATATTTTGTTTCTAATACAAAATCATCTGTTGAAATTGAACTTGAAGTAGCAGATATCGCAAAGGAATTATTGACTACATTTTTAGGATATATTAAGTCTTTAAATGGCTCACTTTTGGAAACAAATGCGGCCGTAACTCCGTCTTTTGCAGTTTTGTTTCAAATTGAAACTGACAATAAAGCGCGAAAGATTTGCTATTACAATTGCACAGCAGCTGAATCTGATGAAGAATACGGCACGAAAGAAGACACAATTGATCCAACTACATCCACACTAAAAGTTACATGTACTGGTGAAACAGTTGGTGATTACAACGTTTTTAGAGAAATCGCATACTCTGGTGATAAGAACTATGATACATTTTTCAATACTGTAAAAGTTCCTACATCTGAACAAGCACAAGAGTTATCAATGGACAACCCAGACAAGGCAGTTATTTAACTGCCTTTTTTGATGAAAGGAAAAGCTATGGCAACAGATAATTTGTTATGTGGAATGCATCATTTAAACGTTACACAAATTGGGAGTGGCTATGATGGAAAAAGCCATCGTTCCCATACTTCTTATGAAGTTGATATGGCAGGATCAGATACAGGAATCGATTATTGGAAGAATTTAATGCCTAATACAAAATGGTATTGTGCTGGTGCTTGGGGAAATGACAAGTCTGGAAACACTAGATTTTTTTGGAGTGTAGATGCTAACGGAAATTCTAAATCTGTAATGTGTGCAGATAATATGCTAAGAGTTGTTACACTTGCACTTACTCACTCTAATAGAAATTTCATTGTAGGAAAAACATACGGCTACAACGAAGTAATGTATCAAGAAGGAAAATCTGGAAATGCATCTGGCAATCATATTCATGTTGAATGTTGTACAGGCAGAGTGAAGGCAAAAGTTAGAAACTCTAAAGGCTACTACGTACTTCCAAATATGCTTCCATTAAATAAAGTTATGTTCTTGCTGAAGGGATACACAACGATTGTAAATGGTGGCGGATTGACTTGGAAATATGTAGATACTGCAACTGTTCAAGCATCTGCAACAGGAGAAAAAGTAGACCAAATCTTACATGTTGGCTCACATGCGAAATTTGCAAGCTCGATGAAAGTCCAAAAAGTAGATGCAAAGAAAGGACTTGTATACGTTCCTGACATTGGTGGATGGATTAGTGCAAAGCCTTTAACGGAAGTCAGTGCAGCTGACGGAAGTTTAGACCAACACTTACATGTTGGCTCACAAGTTACTATCAAAGGTGTATTTACCGTGACTGATATTAGTACTAAGGGGAACTGCGTTAAGCTAAAGGCTTACTCAGGCACTACAGATAATTGGATTTTCGACTATTGGATCAAGGCAAAGTGTTTAACTGAAGTAGCTTAAAAGAGTTGGAGGTAATAATGATTTTATCAGATAAGGTATATAAAATTCTAAAATGGATTGCTTTAATTGCTTTACCTGCAATTGGTACTTTTTACTCAACAATTGGAGCAGTTTGGAATCTTCCATATACTGCAGAAGTTGCTAAAACTTTGCAAGCCGTGGGCACTCTTATTGGTGTTTTGATAGGTGTTTCTGCAATGAATTTAAAATCCCAAAGTGATATTGAAACAGAAGAAACAAATAGTGATGAAAACTAAGCAGGATATTTCCTGCTTTTTTTGGAGGTAAACCATGAATGAAGTAAAAGTTAATAAAACAAAATACCCAATTTTAGGCACTGGAGAAACAGTGCTAATTTGCATGGAAGAATTGCATTCAGATTTTTTTAGACTATGTAATACATTTCAAAGTGCTCTAGCTAAAGGGGAAGTTCCTTTGATGGATGTTACAGGAAAAATTATGTATTGCTTTATAAAATCTGCAAATGAAGACTCTTTCAAGTCTTATAAAGAATTTATGAAATCAATTCATAAACTATCTGATTTTTTAGATGCAAAAAATGCAGAAGCAATCTTAGCTGAAATAACAGCAATCTTTCTAGATGATGAAGAACTAGATAAAACAAAAAATGAGAAAAAAAAAGAAACGGCAGACCTATAAGCACTGCTGAATTTATTGTAGCGTGTTTATCTTTAAAACTTACGATGAGTGATATCAGAGCTTTAAGGCTGAACACGCTTTTTCTTTTACTAAGTGCTAAAGCACAAATCAATCGTGAAAATAGCGATACCAAAAATGGCACAATTCGCAAAGCTACACAGCAAGATATTGATGCCTTTTTTTCATGATATAAATGGAGGATTGAACGATGGCAAAAGAAGAATTGGGGATGGTCATTAAGCTTGAAGCTGATGCCAACAATTTACAGCAAGAATTACGTAAATTGCAATCTAATTTGGTTTCTATTGATAAGCAAGGTAGAAGCTTAAAAAATGCAGTTAAGTTTGATTCTTCTAATGTTAGTAACTATGCAAAGGTAGTGGATAATTTAAAAACAAAGCAAACTGAATTAGCTAAAGTTTTAAGCACTACCCAAGAAAGAGGAAAAAATCTTAATGCAGCTTATGCTCTTCAAGTGTCAAAAGTTAAGGAACTAGAAGCAACCTACAAAAATCAAGAGATCGTTCTTGAACAACTAAAAGCCAAATATGGAGAAAACTCGGAAGAAGTAAAAAAATATTCTGCACAGCATGAAAAGACTAAAGAAGCTTTAGATGAAGCTGTCAGCAAAGAAAAACTTCTTGAAGATGCACTACAGAGCAATCAAAAAAAATATGATGAAACAAGTGCAAAAATTACTGAAACAAGTGCTGAATTAAAAAAATATGAAAATGCATTAGAAGGAACAGGAACAGAGGCAGATAAGGCAAGCAATGAGCTAAAAAAATATGGAACGTCTGCAGAGGACGCAGGGAATTCTGCTAGAAAAAGTGCAGAAGCTTCTGAGGTAGTTAGTGAAAAGCTAACAGCATTAAATGTTGCGGCTGGTCAATTAGTTGCTGATGGAATAAAAAAGCTGATTGATGGATTTAAAAAGCTTGCAACTAGTGTTGTAGATTCCGGTTCTTCACTAGAAGATGGTGTAAATGGATTGGCTGCAATTCTACAAGTTTCTAAGGATAGTTATACTATTCACGACTTATCAGATTATTTTGAAGAGCTTGGAACAAAGTCCAAATATTCTGCAGCAGAAATTGCTAACAACGCGCAAATTTTAGCAAACGCTGGCTATGAATCTGATCAGATAAAGGATTCTATAAAAGTAATCGGAGATTTAGCTGCAGGTACTGGTGAGTCTTTTGAATCAATGTCAAACATTGTTGTTGACGGATTAGCTGCGTTCGGAATGAGTGCAAATGAAGCAACACATTTTTCTGATGTACTGGCAAAATCTGCCATTTCATCAAATACAAATGTAGAAATGATGGGTGAAGCATTTAAATATGTTGGATCAGTTGCTGGAACATTTGGATACTCAGTAGAAGATGTAGGTGTTGCTTTGGGTGCGATGGCTAACCAAGGTATCAAAGCATCTACTGCAGGTACATCTTTGAGATCAATTCTTACAAGACTAGCCACAAATACATCTGATGCACGAACAGCAATTGAAGATTTAGGTATTTCTTTCTTTGATGCAGATGGGAAAGCAAGAGATTTAATAGGCTCTCTTGGACCTGATGGAGTTGCTGGCACTGCAGATGATACGACAGGTATATTAGATGATTTGCGTTCTGCTTTATCTGGCATGAATGATGAACAGAAAGCAACAATTGAAAAAACAATTGGCGGTCAACGTGCTATGACAGCTCTTGCAGCAATTGTTAATACTTCTACAGATGATTGGAATAAATTGAAATCAGAAGTAGCTGACTACAATGGCACTGTCGAAGGCATGGCAGAAACCAGACTGGATTCTTATTCTGGTGATATTAAGATTTTAAAAAACAACTGGGAGCAAACAGCATCTACACTATTCAAAGAAGTAGAACCGTCTTTAAGAAAGGTAATACAATCACTTACAACTTTGATGCAAACTGATTTTTTTAAGAAGGATATAAAAAAAGTAGCTGAAGGATTTGCCAATGCATTATCAAAACTTGGAGATATTATTTCTTCTATAAATCCTAAAACTGTTGCTACAGCTTCTACGTTTGCTAAACTTACGGCTACATTTGGCGGTACTGTGACACTTTTGCCAAAAGCTGTAAATTTATTTAGTTCAGTAGGATCTACTGTACAGAAATTAGGTACTTTAACTATGGCTTTGAGTAATACGTTCAGCCATGCGACTTCTACTACTGCAGCATTTCAAGGTGCTGCATCTGTCCTAGGAAGCGCTGGGCTTCCTCTCATTGCTACTGGTGTTGGGTTAGCTGCTACTGCATTTGTGGCATTCACAAGTGGATTAAATGAAGCACAGCAAGTTCATAGAGAAGAAATGAATGCTCTATATGGCTTAAACGAAGCTACACAAACTACTATCGATAATGTGCATACACTTTCGGAAAGCTATACAACTTTACAAGAATCGACATCAAATAATGCAGCTTCTGTAACTGCACAATATTCTTACTATGAACAGCTTGCTACAGAATATGATTCTATTATTGCAAAACAAGACCAAATGACGAATCAAGATAAAGATCGTGCAAATACAATTCTAACAATTCTGTCTGAAGCATTTGGTGTAGAAAAAACTGATATTCAAGAGTTAATAAATGAACATGGTGGATTATCTTCAGCAATTCAAGAAACCATAGAAAAGAAAAAAGCAGATGCTTTACTAACTGTTTATCAAGAACAATATGCACAAGCAATAAAAAACGTTTCAGAAGCACAAGCTGACCAAAATACTTTGCTTGCAGAACGTGAAGAAAAGCAAACACTAGTAAATCAGCTGACGGATCAAGCAACAGCATTGCATCATTTGCTAAGTGACTCAGAAGGACTAACTGCTGAACAGGCTCAAAATCTCACAAATAAGTACCAAGATGTGCTTGGAAGATTATCTCTTGCACAAGATTCTCTTGGTAAGGTAGATATAGCTCTAGATGAAAACAAAGCCACTCTTGAAGAAAGCCAATCCACGATTTCAAATTATGAAGCATTGGTTGGAGCTGCATCGAGTGGTAGCGCTGAAGATGTAGAATTGGCTACTGCTAGAATGACATCAAGTTTTAAGACTGCTAATGATGCATCATACAATTCACTTTATGAGCAAACACAAAATTATAGAAAGCAGTGGCAGTCAGCAAAACAGGAATGCGATTCTGGAAGCGGTAAAGTGAGCCAAACACAAGTAGATCTATATAAGAAATTATATGACATGTCTAACAGCGAACTTAGTAAAGCTAGAAAACAATGGAAGGAATATGGAAAAAATCAAGTTGAAGGTGCAGAGGAAGGCCAAAAATCTGCTCAAAAAGGCCTAAATAGAACTAGTAGTGAAAGTGCCAAACAGTCGAACGATGCTTATAAAACTAGTGCAGGTGTCAATTCTCCATCTAAGATCTGGTACCAATATGGTGTTTATCAAGCACAAGGTGCTATTAATGGTATGAATTCTATGCAAGGACAAGTTTCTGCTGCTGCAAGGCGCTTAGCTGATGCAGCTAATAATGCATACAAAAAACGATTGGATATTCGTTCTCCTTCTAGAGTTATGAAACAAAACGGCATTTTTACAGCACAAGGTGCTATCAATGGCATGGATGAAATGATTCCAAAACTGGCTTTGAAAGGCCAAGAAATGGCTGAAGCAATGAATGATTCTATACAAGGCTATATTCAAAGCGGCTCATTAAACAGCACCACAAATCAATATTCTGATAATTCTACATATTCACCATCTATTAGCATTCAAATTGTACAGCGTGAAGGAGAAGATGCGAATGCTTTAGCTAGAAGAGTGTCTGAGTTGATCAGTAGTGAAACAAAGAGGAAAAAAGCAGTATGGCAGTAAAAAGAAAAAAATTTGTTTTTAACGGATTTGATTCTGAGACATTCGGACTATATCTAACTGGGACAGAAACTTTTGATAGCACTTCTAAAAGACAAACAAAATATCATATTCCAGGTAGAAATGGGGATCTGATTGTTTCCGATGATGACTATGAAAATGTAACGTACAAATTGAAAGTTGGGCTCATCGGAGATGATGCAAGTCAGCTTAAAGATATAACACATACGCTACACAGTAAAGTTAGACAGTTGCGTAGCGTTCTTCTTTCTTCTAAAGGATACTGCAAGTTAAGTGACGACTATCATCCAGATGAGTATAGGATGGCACAGTTTGTAGGAAATATTTCATTTGATGTAACAAATTATCAGCATGCAGAAGCTACTCTTGAGTTTGATTGCAAGCCACAACATTTCTTAACTGTAGGGCTAAACAAATATGATTTCACTAGTAATGGAATACTTCAAAATTTTACATATTTCTCATCTAAGCCATTGATCAGAATATATGGAAAGGGAAAAGTTGAAGTAGGAGATGGAATCATAAATATCGCTGAAGAAGGAACTTCCTATATAGATATTGATTGCGAAAGTGAAGATGTATATGAGGGTGCTACAAATAGAAATGAAAATGTTGAAATTTCATATCAAGGAATTTCACATTTGTTTCCAAAACTTGATCCTGGAAAAAATGTAATCAATCTAGGTGATGGGATCACAAAGATTGTCATACAACCTAGATACTGGATGCTGTGAGGTGTATATGAAACCTATATTATATAAAAGTAATGAAACCGAGTTTACAACTCAGGGATATGGAACACTATCTGATGCTATTTCTTGCAAAGTAACAGAAGAATTAAATGGCACATTTGAATTAGAAATGCAATATCCAGTTGAAGGCATACATTATGAAAATTGTGCTTTAGGGAACATTATTTTTTCAGAACCTGCTCCAAATCGTGAAGGTGAACCTTTTGTGATATACAAAAAAACATCACCGATTAATGGCATTGTTACGATTTATGCAGAGCACATAAGTTATAGACTGTCATATATACCTGTAAAGCCATTCAAAGCAAACAATTGTGTTGAAGCATTGCAAGGACTTGTAACAAATTCAATTGAAAAAAATCCGTTTTCTGTATGGACTGACAAAAGTGTCAATACACCATTTGAAACGACTATACCGCAAAGCTTTAGAACTTGTTTAGGCGGAGTGGAAGGATCAATTTTAGATACATATAAAGGCGAGTATGAATTTACTCGCTTTTTAATTAAGCTTCATACGCATAGAGGGACTTTAAAAGCCCGAGCAAAAATTGTTTACGGAAAAAATTTGATTGATCTAACACAAGAGGAGACGATTGAAAATACTATTACTGGAATCGTTCCTTACTGGAAAGGAAGCGTAACGTATGAAGGTGGCCAAACAGAAGATATTGTTGTAACTCTACCTGAAAATGCAATTCAAAGTGAGTATGCTGATAAGTATCCATATAAAAGAACTGTCACGAAAGACATGTCTGAATACTTTGAAAGTCAACCTACAGAAGAACAGCTAAGAAAGCAAGCACAAGATTTTGTTAAAGATAATGTAACAGGAAAGCCGGATGTTAGCCTAAAAGTTTCATTCCTTGCATTAAGCAATACTGAAGAAAATCGTGGCTTTGTAGAAGAAATGGTAAACATTGGTGATTATGTTCCTGTTTACTTCTACAAGCTTGGAATCGAGACTACTGCTGAAGTAGTAGGAATTACATATGATGCTTTATTAGATCGCTATGATGAAATTGAGCTAGGGAAAATGAAAGACTCGATTTCTACAACGATTGCGGATATCCAAAAAGACAAGGATGATGTTTTTGTGAAAAAATCCGATCTAGAAATTGCGATTGCTTTAGCACAAAAGCTTTTAAATGGAGGACTTGGTGGATATTTAGTAACAAATAATGTAAATGGACATCCTTCTGAAATAATCATTGGCGATTCACCAAATATCGAAACTATGGTGAATTGCATACGCTTAAATGAAGCGGGATTAGGACTATCTAAGTCTGGATATGCAGGACCGTACGAAATAGCAATCACAGGAAATGGAATTGTAGCTAATGCAGTTAACACTGGAGAACTAAACGGAAACATTATCAAAGCTAATACAGTCAAGATTGGTGCTCTTGATGAAGAAGTAACAGGATCTATAGATAATGCTAATAGCAATGCAAATAGAGCACAAAGTACGGCTGATAATGCACAAGCATCTGCGGATGAAGCTACATCAAAAGCTGATAAAGCACAGGGTTCTGCAGACAGTGCGCAAGCATCTGCAAATGATGCTTATAGCCAAGCACAGCAAGCACAAGCGGATGCAGACGATGCCACTAAGTTAGCACAAAACGCATGGCAAGGCATTGATAACTTATCACAAATAATTGTGGTTGATAACACAGGTGTGAAAGTTAAAGAAGCGAGAGATTCATCAAATTACTCTTGGACTCGTTCGGATGGAATGCATGTAATGGTTGCAAGTGAAGAAGTGGCTAAATTTGGACAAGAATCACATATTTATAACCTTGCTGTTAGCGGTTTTTCAATGTTTGGTGCGCACAGAGCAGAAACAATAAAACTGAACGGTAAAGAGTTTACAGCCTTTTTTTATATAGGAGATGTTAAATAATGGCCACACTTAGAGTAGCACAGCGAATAAGAACAAGAAGTGACTCACTTTATGCCGACTTGTATGTATATGCCGACGAAGTAGAAGTAGATATTGCAAATAACCGTTCAAGAATTCAAACCTCATTAGGTGTTTATACATCATCATCTAGCTATTCATATAGCACAGATGGAATGAGTGCTGGTTTGACAGGGTCTGCTGATGGCTCATGGGGACACACATCTTTTAGCGGTCAAGCATACCACGAACTGCTGAGTGGATCGTTCTGGGTTACACATAACGGAGACGGAACTGGAACAGCATCAGTTTGGTGGTGGTTTAAAACTACATTTGGCAACAGCTTTGGAACAGCAACGCACTTTGATATTGGACTATCAACAATCCCACGTGCTTCGGTGCCTTCTATAAACACATGGCCGAGCAACAGTCCAGATATTACAGCTGGTCAAGCATGCACCATTCATATGAATAAAAAAGCTAACTTTACTCACAAAGTTACGTATGGCTTCGGGCAGAAGAGTGGAACTATTGCAACATCTGCAGTTGATAATTGCTCGTGGACTCCGCCTTTAGACCTGCTAAGCCAAATTCCTAACTCACAGACAGGGCAGGGAACAATTTGGGTAGAAACATATAATGGCTCAACAAAGATAGGAAGTACACAAGCTTGCCTATTTACACTGCATGTTCCATCCGATTCAGCTCCAAATTTAGGAACACCTACGATTACAGAGAATAATGCAAAAGTTTCTGCAAAAGGTGCGAACATAACCGTTCAACAAATTTCAAGCAAAACAATCAAAGCAACTGCAAGTTCAAAGTACTATTCAAGTATTAAATCTGTAACTGTTGATGGTGTAAACATGTCGGCCAAAGACGGAACGTATTCAGTTACAGTAGGTAACTTGAACGGTGGAAAATACACGATCGTTGCAACTGACAGCAGAGGGCTGAAGACAACAAAAGTAGTTGAACAAACTTTTTATTCTTACTTTAAACCTCAAATCACAGATGTTAGCTTGAAACGTACATCAGAAACTGGAGCAGAAGGAACTCTGAAGCTCGACGGTAAATATTCAACAACACTAAGCAATACAGTGAAAATTGAAATAATGCGAAATGACGCATCGTCTTACAGCATTCTGAATGCAACTTTGAGCAATGGTACAGTCTCAGCTAGCAAAGGCTACTCAGACTTAGCTTACAGTGCACCATGGAGCATTCAAATTCGCATTACTGACTCTTTTGGAGAAGTAGCAACTACAATAGCTAAGTTGGGTGTTGGCCAATTTGCTTTTGCGATTGGAGAAACTGGTGTAGTTCTAGGAAAAGAAAGTTGGATTTATGATGGGCAAAATAACATGCGTAAATTTATTGACTTTTTTTACCCTGTAGGTAGCTTTTACGATACTACTGATGAAAATTTCAACCCAAATGAAATATGGGGAGGGAAATGGGAAAAAGTAACAGATAGAATGCGCATTGGTGCTGGAAATAGTTATAAATCAGCTTCAACTGGTGGTTCAACATCGCATAAGCATACAACTCAAGGACATGCAATAACTATAGATGAAATGCCTGCTCATAATCATCCATTCAAAGGGAATACAGCAGGTTACAGTGGAGGTGTTGCTTATACATTGCATTTTGGTAATGGAAATCCAGGAACTTGGGACGGATACGATGGTAGTTTAATTTTGAACCGAGGCGGTAATAAAGCACATAGTCATGGTGATACAGGAACATCATCGAATTTACCACCTTATTACGCAACATATATGTGGCATAGATTGTCTTAAAGGAGGACAAAATGACAGCAATCAAAATACAAACAAATTTAATTAGCAGCATGTGTATTCCACCAATTGTCAACTTAAAACAGTATGATAAATCGGTTGACAGCAATGGAAAAACAATTGAAATCGAGCTTCTCAATGGAACAGATACATATTCGATTCCGTCTAGTTCAAATGTAACGATCCGTGCAACAAAACCAGATGGAACAGGATATGAATACCCTTGCACATATTCTGGAAACGTAGTTTCCATTGAAGTAAAAGAACAAATGACTGTATGTAGTGGAAGATATCTAGCAGAGATACGCATTGTTAAAGGCAACAACGTTCTTGCTACAACAAGCTTCTATATGTCTATCGAACCTTCTGCATTGAGAAGTGACACAGTTATTTCTGATACGGATCTTCCATTACTTGAAAAAGCATCACAGTCATATGATTTCATTTCAAATGCAGATGATAGAGTCAAGGAAGCTAAGGCTTCTGCAGAAACGGCTATTTCTGCATCAAAAACTGCAACGGCAAAGGCAGAAGAAGCAAGTGCAAGTGCTAACAGTGCAAGTGCATCTTCTAGATCAGCAGAACAGTACGCAAGCTCTGCAAGTGTTAGCGCAGAAAGTGCAAGAAAAAGTGCAGTTGAATCAAAGCAAAACTACGATTTGCTTAGTGAAAAAATAAGCTCATTAGGGCTATCAGTAGATGAAGAAGGCTATATCGTACAGGAGGTAGAAGAATAATGGCAAAAAAGAGAATTCTAACGGATGAAACGGGACAGGATATTGTAAAAGCATTAGAGGTTATTGCTCAAACAAATATTGCTAGAAAAGACATGGATTGGGCAACAGTCCAAGCCATTGTAGCAAATGGAGCAGGCAGTAAGGCCTTTGCTATCGGCACGCAGCTGATTGAAGAGTGGAAGGATACGGCAGACAACAACAAAATCTACACTATTCCTTGGCAAGTAAATCATTTTGAAAATGTGACATTGGAAGATGGAGAAATATTGCCGGGAATGTGGCTACAAACGCATTACACAATGCCGTTTGGAGTTCAATTCTCACATCAAAGAGCTTTCTTAGCTTGCCCAGATGGATTAAGCGAAGGTACTTATCACTTTGGCTTTGAAAAAGACTGGGGAAATAATGTAAAAAAAGGCATAACATACCAGTTTACATTGACTAAAGCAGTGGAAGCAGGTGGACGTTTAGCAGGATGTTACGGAGCACCCGATACAAATCCTAGCTCTTGGAAAGTATATGCTTATGACAAGAACGGATTAAATGTAACAGAAACGGTTGCAGTGACTGCAGGAAGTGGTGGAACTAACTTAGGAACTATCCCGTACGACCACAGAAACGGAAATTTAAATAGTACCCAAGAAATGGCTTATGGATGGAACAGATGGAAAACATCTGCATTAAGACAGTATCTGAACTCCAGCAAACCAAAAGGTCAGTGGTGGACTGCACAAGATGCTTGGGATATTGCACCAGACCAATTAAATTCAAAAGATGGTTTCTTATGTGGCATGCCAGAAGATATGCTTGCCAACTTGAAAAAAGTCAAGGTATCAACATTTGCGAATACTGTAAATGATGAAGGTGTAGAAGATATTACATACGACTATGTAATATTGCCTTCTATGGAGCAAGTATATTGTCAACCACAAATCAGTGGCGAAGGAGTAGCACATGATTATTGGAAACGTAAGAGCGGACGTACTACACCATGTCAACAGTGGCAGACATATCCTAATATGATTAGCTATTCAGTGGCTAACCACACGGCGCCTCAGTACGTCCGTTTGCGCTCGGCTTATCGTGGCTATGCGAGTAATACGTGGTTTGTCAACTCTAGTGGTAGCATCAGCCACAGCAGCGCTAGCGGCGCGAATGCGTTCTCTCCGCTTGTTTGCATCGCATAAATCAAAAATCGGGGTGGACAACCGTACCACCCCGTAGAAAGGAAAACAATGTCAGTTAAAGAAAATCAAAGAAACGTACCTCAGACTCCCACAAACAAAATGCTTGATTGTTTGTGGGATGCTAGAAATCTAGCACTGTATACAATTAAGATTTGCTCAAATGAAAACAACTTTCCGTCTCAGTATTACAAAACTATGACAAGCGATTTAATTCAAAAATCAAAAGAGATATACAGACTTGGAAAAAGAGCGAATGCAGTGTATGTAAATTCAAACCAAAGATGGAATGAAAGAAGCAGGTATCAACGTGAAGCTATATTTCTTTGTATAGATTTATTGAGCGATATTGATATAGCAAAGACATTGTTTGGTATACGTGGCAAACGAGTTAAATATTGGTGTAGTCAAGTTATAGAAGTTAAAAAGAAGTACATAGCTTGGCATAATGCCGATAAAGAAAGATATAAAGAATATCAAGATTAATACTACACGGGATGTAGGTTGTACTCAGAACGTCCGTTTGCGCTCGGCTAATCGTGGCAATGCGAATAATACGTGGAATGTCAACTCTAGTGGTAACATCAACAACAACAACGCTAGCAACGCGAATGCGTTCTCTCCGATTGCTCATCAATTCAAGCATAAAGGCTATCAAAAATTGATAGTTGACTAGATATGTGTGAACAAGGAACCTCATCCCGACTCTTTTAGAGTGAACAATACCCTATGATGCTGGAGTCTTAAAAAAGATAGCCAGCTATTACAAAAGGAATATTTTTATTTTGAATTACAAAGAATATATAACAGATTTCGACCAACTGTTTGCTTCTATGTTGAAGTGTAAGAAAAATGTGTCTTGGAAGCCAAGCGTGGAGTCATTTGTATTAAATGGCATTGAAGATTGTTTGAAGATGGAAGAACAACTTCAAGGCGGAACTTGGACAAATAGAAAACCAAAGCCTATATTGATTACCTACCCTAAGCGTAGAGAATGTCTAAGCATTCCATTTAGAGATCGAGTCTATCAAAGAAGCATAAATGACAATGCTTTATATCCACAGGCAACAAGACATTTCATATATCCTAATGTGGCTTGCCAAAAAGGCAAAGGCCCACAAGTCGCTATGAACATGATGAAGAAGTATCTACATAGATATTTTATCAATTATGGTACGAATAAAGGCTATGTCGTATGGATAGATATACATGGATATTATCCAAACATGAGACATGAATTAGTCAATCAATGCTTTCTAAAGCTATGTGACAAAGATATTGCCGACATGGCTAAAGATGTATTGGATAGTCAGTATTCTGGTGATGTTGGATATAATCCCGGTTCTCAAATGGTGCAGATTGCAGGTATTAGCTTTCTTAACGATTTAGACCACTACATTAAAGAAAAACTACATTGTAAATCATATATAAGATACATGGATGATATGTTTCTTATCACGAATGATAAGGAACAAGCTAATAGATGGTTGAAAATAATCAGCAATAAATTGATTGAGTTAGGGTTTGAACCAAATCCAAAAAAAGCTAAAGTTTGCCGAATGGATAAAGGATTTATGTATCTTGGATTTAAAGCTACGCTTTCAAACACCGGAAAGATTTATTACAACCTTAATTCACAGAACATCAAGCATGAGCGCAGGAAACTAAAGAAATTAGTTATTTTAGCAAAACAAAACAAAATATCTAAGGAAGATGTAGATACTAGCTATGCGTGTTGGAAAGCTCATGCAGAATGGGGAAACTCATTTCAGCTAATTAAAAGAATGGATGAATATTACAAAAAGTTGTGGAAGGAGATAAACATATGAAGATTAAGCAACTGGAAACGACAATCGAAAGACAAGCACAAGAAGAATATGAAGCAAGCCAAATTCAAAGCAATGCAGACGAATTAGAAAATCAGAAATTTCTAACGCAGTATGTAGCTTGCATGGCAGGAATTGACCTACCAGAAGAAGATGAAGAAAGTGAGGTAACTTCTGATGTACAAGATTTTGAGTAACCAAAAAAAACGCGTTGTTGAAGGAAAGTATAGTAAAGATAATTTCATCTTTTTGGTAGAACAAGCCTTCAACAAAAAGAAGATTACAAAAGCTCAGTACGAAGAATTGATTGAATTTGAAGAGGAAGAAAAGATATGAAGACATCTCTAACATTGGAACCGAATGACATCAAACGTATGATCTCAAGAGTTTTACATGTGGATATCAAGAGTGTTAAGTCTACTGGCTATTCGTATTATGTTGAAACTGGCGAATCGGAAAGTATCGAAGAGTATATTGATAAGTATTTAGAAGAGGAAAATTAGTATGAATCAAGCAATTACAACGATAATTGTAGCTGTTATTGGTGGTTTGTGTGGTTCAGGGGCTACTGGACTCATTCAGTTTTTGATTGAACGTAACGATAAGAAGAAAAGCAATAAAGACGAAAAATTAGATGCTATATGTGAAGCAGTTTGTGGATTGGATCATGACAGATTGTATTTCCTTTGCTCAAAGTATATAGAACAAGGCCATATATCTCAAGCAGAGTATGACAATTTAAAAAAGTATTTGTACGAACCATATAAGAAGCTAGGTGGAAATGGCACAGGAGAAAGATTAATGCAAGAAATTAACAAGCTGCCATTTAAAGAATGATATGTCAAAACAAGTATCTTGGAATCTTCCAATCTTAGAAGAGTTTATAAGAATTGGATGCTTAAATGAGATTGAAGAAAAGATTATCAGAAAACATGCATTAGGATATAGCATTGATCAAATTGCTATTTCATTAGATTACAGTAGATCAACGGTTAATTACTATATTAGTAGATTAAAACTTAAATATGATGAGGCTGAAAAATATTCAAAAATACTTCCTCCTCGTAAGAAAAATAGAAAGGAATTGTGGAATCATAAATGATATGGTTCCACTTTTTTTGTAAGTTGGATTGTACTTTTTTCGGACTTTTTTGAAACCAAGTTGAATGCGATTTGAAAGATAATAAGTATGTAAAAAGGAGGACGGATATGGACTATTACAATCCTTATATGTCGCAAACATTCCAACCATATGCTTCACAAATGCTACAGAGGCAAAGAATTGTACAAGTAAATGGACGGCAAGGAGCTGATACTTATCAGATTGGACCTGATTCCCAAGCACTTCTTTTAGATACACACGATCCAATTGTTTGGCTTATTCAAACAGATGGAGCAGGTTATAAAACAGTAACGGCTTATGACATTGTGGAACATAAGGAAGTAACTCAAAACAGTGTGATACAAAATTTAGAAGCAAGAATCAACTCGTTAGAAGAAAGAATGGAAGGAATTAAAAATGGCAAATCCAATTTTACAGAGACTCAATCAGAGGCCACAGCAAACACAAGGAATACAAAGAAATAACCCTTTACAAATGATTTCTGCTTTTCAAGATTTTAAAAAACAAATGCAAGGCAAAAATCCAGAGAAAATCGTAAAAGATTTAATTGCATCTGGGAAAATGTCACAACAACAATTTGAAGAGCTAAAAAAAGAAGCTATGACTCTTACGAATATATTGAAATAAAGTAGATGTAAAACGCACAACGGCCGATGCGGATTGCATATAAAAAGAAAGGATAAACTATGGATTACTCATTAACTGATTTAGCTACCGCTACAAGAGGCACTGATGATTATAACAGTTTTGGAGGCGGAGCATGGTGGATCATCGTATTATTTTTGTTCGCATTCATGGGAAATGGATTTGGAATGAACGGAAGAAATACGCCACCAAATGGAGAACCTGTCACAGAAGCAGGACTGTGTAACGCAATGAACTTTAATGATTTGCAAAATGCAGTTGGAAGATTATCCGACAATGAAAATCTTCATATGATGCAACTTTCTCAAGGACTATCTTCTATTGGATATGAAAATCTTAGAAATTTTGCAGATACTCAAGCAAGTATCAAAGATGGCAATTATGCACTGTCTTCTCAATTAGCAGATTGCTGCTGCCAAAACAAGCAATTGATTGCAGACCTAAAATACTCTGATGCAATGAATACAGCATCTATTAACAAAAATATAGATGATAAATTTGCAGCATTAGAAAAAGCTCAGTTGCAACAGACAATCACTGCACAAGCACAACGAATCAATCAATTAGAACTTGCTCAGCAGATGTCTGGTGTTGTTCGATATCCGAATTCTTATGCATATTCTGCTGGACCATCACCATTCTGCGGCGGATGTGGAAACATTTAATAGAACGTATTAAGTACGTCTGATCTAAGAGATAGCTCAGGCTATCTCTTTTTTTAAAGAAAGGAAATCATTATGATAGAAACATATTCAAATAATATCACAGTACCCGCAAATTCAGCGGTGCCATTAAATACTGTATTAAAAAAAGGATGCACAGTAGAAAAAAGTGGAGACGCCACAATTAAATTTAAAAAGTGTGGCTTATACATAGTCAATGTAAATGCTACAGGCATTGCTGGAAGTGGCGGACTAATGACACTTCAGCTTATGATCAATGGAACAGTTGTACCATTTGCCTTTGCATCGGAAACAGCTGCTGATACTACATCAACACATAACCTTGCGTTCTCTGCAAGAGTTCAAGTTCCATATAATGATAGTTGCTGTGCATGTGCTCCAGAGTTTACAGCAACATTGTTAAATGCTGGAGTTGAAGCAACATATAGCTTAGTAAATGTTCTTGTTACAAAACTGGTGTGATTATGGAATTGATAAAAAAACTATCTGAACATATTGAAGATGAAATTGCTGATATGGAATGCTATGCCAAGCTTGCAATAGAAGTTAAAGAAGAATACCCTGTTCTAGCGGAATCTCTTTATAGTATTTCTACTCAAGAAGAGAATCATACGAAGATTCTTCATGAGAAGACAGAAGCAATTATAAAAAAATATCGTGAAACAAATGGAGAGGTTCCTTCTGATATGATGGTTATATATGAATATCTTCATAAACGTCATATAGAAGAGTACGAAAAAGCTAAACGCTATCAGCAGATGTATAAAAACTAAACATATAATATTCTGTGGCATGATTTTGGAACGAAATTTACAAAAAAGCAAAAAACTTAAAATGTAAAAATCGCATATTTATGCGAAAAAATAAACTTTATAATACATAAAAAAACGTATTAATCGATTCCCGTCGCTCGCTCTGTATATCAAAAAACCGCATATTTATGCGGTTTTATTTTTCTGTGGAACGAAATTGGAACGAAAATGTATTTTTTTATTGCTTGTGGCACTTATTTATAAACTCCATCATGCTACTATCTGTTTCTTTTAGTAGGTGTGCATAAGTTTTCAAAGTAGTCTCTATATCAGCGTGTCCAAGTCTCTTAGATACAGCAACAATGTTGACACCATTATTTATTAACCATGTTGCATGACTATGCCGTAGACAATGGATTGTTACATTGTCTTGTATTCCTGCTTTCTTTTTTGCCTTTGTAAATTGAGATTGGATTGCAGAAATGGAAAGAGAGCGCTCTCCTCCAAATACGAAAGCACCTTCTGTGCTCATAAGTGGTTCTATCTCTTTAGCTAAAGTATCATCTAATACGATTGTTCTAGATGTTCTTGTTTTAGTTGGTTTAAGCCCGTTTTTGAAATGTTTTATAGAATAATGTATGAATGCTTGATTCCCATGAACATCACTTTTCTGTAATGCCATGGCTTCACCTCGTCTGCATCCAGTCCAAAACAGAAAATCAAAAAATATTTTATATATAGGCAACTCCACACAATCGATGAATTTTTTATATTGGTCAGGTGTCCATACTGGGCGCTCTTGACTCATTATTTCGCTATCCGTATATTTTGCTGATCTAAGGAATTGTGCAATGTTTGGAATACCATATACGTCATAGGCGAATTTAAACACAGATTTGACGTATGCTATTGTCTTGTTTTTTGTACGTGTTGCGTATGTCTCATCACTGATCAATTCTGTACGCCAAGTTTCTAACTGTAATCTAGTTATTTTTCTTATATCATTGTCTTTTAAGGGGAAACGTCGTTCGAAGTGCGTATGCCTTTGCTGAGATTGTCCGGAAGAAATCTGAAATGATTTTTCATAAAGGCCATTCATTTCTGAGAATGTAATCTTTGGAGCTGTATTTGTTTTTTCTATTTTTACGCTTGCCTCATATTGCGCTGCATCACGTTTCAATTTAAAACCACGTTTCTTTTTTGTACTCCATTTACCAGTTAAAGGGTCTTTTACTTGATATTGCACAAAATATGTTTTTCTCTCTTTGTCGTAACCAATCATGTCTGCTCCTTTCTTTTACTTCCGTTCGCTTCCGATTACTTCCACTACTTCCGTATGTGTCCGAACCTGTCCGGCTCTGTCCGATCAGTCCGTTTTTTAGCAAACCAGAAATTGTATAATTATAATTTCACCTAAATTAGTAACTTAAAGCTACTTGACATCTGCATTCATAAGTAGTACGGAGTTATGTTAAATTCTCAGCCTTGAACACTTGTAAAGTATTTTTTAATATGCTAAACTCTGTTTGTAACTTCGGTAATCCACTTTAGGTGGTAATGATGGAGGATTTCAAGAAAGCACCGTATTCTTTGCGGTGCTTTCTTGCGTTTAAAGAGAATCATTCACAAAGTAATCGACAATTATATCTTTTATATGCTTTATATCCTCATCATTTATAATTACTGCTTTACCTTTTGAATCTCTGTAAGGCTGAGCAAGTCTTTTTATGCTAATTCTTTGTATATCATTGACCTTTACGTAGTTTATTTTTCCATCTATTATTACAGGATAATTTGTACTATATCGCTGACATGTAAACTTAGAAGAAATAGGAAGCACAATAACGCTTGAGTCGTTTATAAATTTTTTTGATAAAAGCTTTTTGAATATTAAGACTGGTCGTAACTTTTCTAATTCTGATCCTACGTTTCTTCCTAGCTCTGCCCAATAAACGGAATGGAGCAAAATCCCTGGCATAACTTTTAACTTTCGTTGAAATTGAAGCTTTGTTTTATAATCAAACCAAGTTAAATATTTATAATAATCCTCTGTTAAAATAAAATTTTCTTTTTTTATACTTTGAAATCTCTTATGTGACAAAGCTTGATATGTATTTGTTGTTTTGGCCAGCAAACTATGGATAACAATTTCAGATATTTGCAAATAAGTTTTGTAATCCACTTTCATATTTTTTCCTTTGATTCTTAAAACTGATATAATTTTTGCTTTCTCAATTTCAAAATAGCTTTCAGGATAAAGAACTTTTTCCATTTCTTCGATTACGATAATATTAGATTGACCATCAGGGTTTTCTAATGGCACCATGCATATTCTATTTCCTAAATTAGTATCACAAAGATACATTGCTATTTTACTTTCACCATCATTGTTAACATATTTATAAATATTTCCATGAAACAACTGTATAGATTTTGCCATTACCTACTTACCTTCTTTCATCCGCTTTACTTTCTTGTTCTTTGCCATGAAACGAATGTAGTCTATTAGCTCTTGCATATCATCTTTATCGAACTCTTCACCATTGAGTGCGGCAAAAATATCGTTTAAGTAGGCTTGCATCTTCACAGACAAACGCTTTTGTTTATCGTCTGCGTACTGCATTAGATTTGTGCCTAAAAGTGTAGAGAAAGATATGTTGTAGAAGGAAGAAAATTTTTCCAGAAGGACGTAGTCAAGTTGCTTCTCACCTAACCGAATTAGATTATATTCATCTATAGATATATTAAGTGCTTTGCAAACTTCTTCATCTGACCTACCAGACATATATTGCAAAGCAACTACATTGTCATTAGGTGGAAGTGCTTTTATACCAGGAGGGAAAAAGTCAGTCCAACGCTTTTTATAAAATTTTGAGAATTTCAACATAAGGTCAGTATCGAAGATGTGATTTACACCGTCTTTTAAGTTGCGGTAGTAGTCAACAGATATGTCTACTTCTTTAGCCACGTAATCCTCTGAATACCCGTGTTCCTTTTCAAGATTAGTTAGTTGTTGACCTATATTTATTGCCATAGGTGTTGTTTTTGACTTTTCACTCATGGAATAGTTTGGATCATCTACCCAACCCATAATATATGAAGGAGATGTTCTTAAAGCATTTGCAAAAAGAATAACTTGATCTTGCGTTATATCTGTCTCACCTTTTTCAATTCTTGAAATACTTCCTTTTGTTTTATAACCACATAATTCTGCCAATTGCAATTGTGATATAGAAAGTTCTTTTCTTCTCTTTTTTATTTGTTTTCCAACTGTATTACTCATTTTGCACTACCTCTTGTAAAAATATTGTATTTTACGGTTGACAAACTTTCAACCACATTTTATTATTTAATCGGTTGAAAAATTATCAACTTTGAAAGGAGAAAAAATGACTAATAAAAAGCTATTTCAAATTGCATTGCTAAAAAGAGATTATACTTTCGACAAATTAGCAAAAGAAATAAATTTATCCAGGCAATCAATGTCATATAAAGTTAATAATTTACGGAAATTTACAGATTCTGAAATAGAAAGCATTGATAAAGTTCTTAACTTAACTGTTGAAGAAAAAGAAAATATTTTTTTTGCTAAATAGGTTGAAAATTTTACAACTTCATCGCACCAAGAGAGCTCGGCACAACTATTAATTTATGTTCTTTTATTTTTATAGCAATTAAAGCAATTAAATTTTCCCCTCTGATAGTTTATTGCTTACCTTCGAAAGGGTTTTGTACTCTGGATCATCTGGAAAACCATAACTGTAATTGTCTGCGTTGGGCATCGCGGAACATGTGAAACAATGAATATTCATTGTGCCGAGCTCTCTTGGTGTGAGATTAGAAAGGAAAAGGAGAAAACAGAATGAATAAATTGGAACAGGGACGACTAATAGTAGAAGACGATGGCTATTTTGGAACTGATAAAAACTACAAAAATACAAGATTCTATCTATACAAGAGTGAAGAACAAAAAAAACTGTTTGACATGATTATGCAGGAACTAAAAAACAACCCTGCTTTGACAGGCAGGGATGTTATGAGAGTAACAAATGACGTTTGCAATTATCTCGAATGCCAATTAGATATTGTGAAAGAATCACTCATTATTTGATCTCTCAATTTCTTTTAACTGTTCATACACATGATCAACACTCATCATGAAATCAACTAAATTAAATTGTTCTGATTTCCCTGGTTCACGATCACGCTCATGGTGAAGAACAAAACCAATTGCGAGTTGGTATAATTGTTCATCCGTGTGTTTCATTTCATTCACCCCCTTCGTGCCAATTATACATGGAAAGGATAAATATTTACCATCTGCAAGGCTTGCATGAGAAGGTTTAGACTTGCACCTTATGTCAACCTAAATTGACTTCAAGCAAGCTCTTGATTAAAGACACAATCAAGTCGCACTTTTTTCTAAACTCTATTCAAATATTTTTTCAATGACTTTTAAATGAAAATAACGGAAAAATTTACGACTAATACAAACGAGCATTACTCACGAAAGACGATTGCTATGAGTCTGGATCATATAGATGTATAAAAATATTGAAATTGTTTATATAGAAATCCATTGATAGAAAACTAATTTGTTTTGACCAAATAAGAATCATATAAAAATCCAATCTAATAGTTCATGCTCGACTAGCACGTGCTTGGAACATTCCACTTTCCAAGTTCGATAACTAAAGATGCCAGGACTTATGCGAGTCTTGCAGATGGTAAATGTACAGATGAAAAAAGAAAGGAGATAACAACTTATGTGTCAAAGAGTTAAAACACGAGAAGAAATTGCTAACCAATTCTATCTCAGCAAAGCGGACATCCAAAAGCTATTAGGTGTCTCATATGCCACTTCTAAGCGCATATACGACTATGCAAAGAAGGAAGATGAGAAAGACTTAAATGGTTTCATCATCGAACCTACAAAGGTGCGTATAACGTCTGTTTGCAGAGTTACAAAGACAACTCTTGCAACGATTCACAAGCAAGTTGGAGCAGTTGGAAATGGAGCTTGAAAGCATATGGAAAATTCAAATCAAAAAAATGATGTATTAGCAATTAAAGGCTTTGAAATAAATGCAGATAGTTTAGCTTATATTCCTCACATCAGAAAAACAGCACTTGAATTAAGCACTGAAATACAAAAAAAGTGCGATGAGAATGATTTACATTGCCTTGATGAAGAAATAAAAAAGATGCAGTTGATATGTGACCAACTGCAAAAACTAAGAATAGAAATTATTCTTTGACGGTAAATACAACAAAAGGATTTTCATTTTCATCTTTTGTATCAGTAGTATACAAATGATCCGTAATCTTGTGAACGCTGCTGTTCTCAAAATGAATATTCTTGATGAAATCTGATAGCTGATTTTTTGAGTTTGAAATATTATCAATATCTAAATCATAATTCATGATTCGAATATTGGATATGTCAAAAGGATAACTCTGAGTATATTCAATGTCTTGAATGATTATATATGGTTTTTCTAAAGCAATTCTATAGCCAAGCTCAAGAAAAACATTAGTGTTATGGTCAGTGATATCAGCAATGATCACATCATCATTTTTTAAATGTTCAAATATATCATCTGTAATAGAAGAAGTCTTTGATATTTTATCAACTCTGATTACTTCTAATTCAAGTTCATTACAGACGGGAACTAAAAGATGATTCAAGACTTTATCAGAACGTTTTCGAGAAATAGAGTTCTCAACTCCTATTGGAGTTATAAAAAAAACATTTGCGCATAATTAACACCTCCTTTAAGTTAAGAAACACAAAAAAGCGTAAAAAAAATAGCAGTGCTTAAATCACGAAAATTAGCACTGCCCACCAGATGATGCTGATATAAAAAACATCATCTGTAGTATAGCACAGAAAGGCATATTTATGAAAAACATCATATTTGAAATAACCATTTCATTCATTATTGCTGTTGGATTCGTAGTATTACTGTTTGGAGCAGTCATGCAGCAGTCATATAAAAATGCACCTCCAACACCACAAGAAATTGAAGTGAACCCGTCTCTAGCGAGGTACTTGGAATGAGTTTAAGCAGAGAGACGCTAGAAGCACGAAATAAGGTGCTTAGAGAGCAAATTGCGAAGCTAGAGAGAATCAATTCGGAGCAGTTTGAAATGCTTCACAGAAGCCAATTAAAGGTCATGCAACTAGAATCTGAGAACGCATGGCTAAGAGGGCAGACAAAATGAAAGTAGATTGGAATTTATGGGAGAAAGTAGCAATGCAAAACTTTAGAGCAAAGTCAGCAGTAACGCAACAAGGCAATAGCACACAGTTTTTCGTTTCTGATGGATTGAACGGAAAGTTTAGAATCGAGTGCAACAATCCTGTTGCATATGTTGATAAAGAGGAATTTATTGAGATCTTGCTGAAAATTCAGCTAGAAATGGAAAAGGAGGATGTAGGAAAACATGGCAGACTTAAACATTGTAGCGCTAGTGGGCAGATTGACTAAAAATGTCGAGATCAAGAAGACAAACACAGGAAAGTCTACAACAACGATTACTTTAGCTAACAGTCTTGGCAAAGATAAAGAAGGAAATGAGCGTGCTGAGTTTCACCAAGTTGAGGTTTGGAACCAATCAGCAGACTTTCTTTATCAGTATGCCAAAAAAGGAACACTGATTTCTGTGAATGGAAGGCTGCATTCCAGAAGCTATGATGATAGTTCAGGAACAAGACATTACATCACGGATGTGATTGCTTCTCAAGTATCTATTTTGGCACAGCCGAAAGCACTTGAAAACAATTCAATGGCCACTGTAAATCCATCTGATTTGGATATCACAGAAGACGATTTACCTTACTAGAGAAAGGAGACACATGCAGCAAGACAAAGGATTCATAACGATTTCACGAAGGATCCTTGAATGGAAGTACCACGATTCATCCTCAGCTGGATGGTTGTTTATTACGATTCTATTGAAAGCTAATTGGAAAACTGGCTATTTCAAAGGACAAGAAATACCAAGAGGTACGCTTATTACTAGCGTTAGAAAGCTATCAGAAGATACTGGCCTTGCTTTAAATACGATACGGAAGTGGTTGAAGATTTTTGAAAAAGAAAACATGATCAAGACTTCTTACATAGACAAGGCAACAAAAATAACTGTACTCAATTACGAAAAGTACCAGCAACGAATTGATACAGTGACTGATACACCTGTTGATACAGTGCTTGATACAGTCAGTGATACAGTGCTTGAACCCAATAGAACAAATAAACAAAGCAACAAAGAAACAAATAATAATACTTATGGTCATTCGATGCAGAATGACCGCAAAAAAGAACAATCTGAGTCTTGGTTTGTTTCTTTTTGGAGCACCTATCCGAAGAAAGTGTGTAAGAAAAATGCACACTCTAAGTTTTTGAAAGTTTGTACAAGTGAGGAAAAGTACAACGAGATCATGGACGGATTGTGTAGAACAGTGCTCAGACAAGCACAGTACGAAGGTACAACGCAATACATTCCAAATCCAGATACATGGTTAAACGGAGAGCGCTGGAATGATGCCGAATTTGTACCTAAAGCAAAGCCAACTTACAAACCGATTGAAATTTCAAAGCCTACATACTTTCAAAAAGGCTTTGAACAAAAGCCTACAGAAAAGCCAAATGAAGAACTTTTGGCCAAGGTGAAAGAAATGCAAGCAAACATGGGAGGATGAACAATGCGTGAAAGAGGATTTGAACTAGTTCGCGATGATATGCGACAAAACAAAGTGAAATGTGTATTACTTCCAAAGCGGAGCACAAAGAATTCCGCTGGGTACGATTTCTTTCTACCAACGAGCGTAGCAATATTGCCACACAGTGCTGCCTTCATGTGGACGGATGTGAAAGCCTATATGCTTCCAGATGAAGTATTGCAATTACACATTCGTAGTTCGATTGGCAAAAGAGGAATCATTCTTAGCAATTGCACAGGAGTAGTTGACTCAGACTACTATGGCAATCCATCCAATGACGGAAACATTGGAATATGCTTACGTAACATGACAGATGAAGTTATTGAACTGCAAGGTGGAGAAAAGATCATGCAAGGAATCTTCACGAAGTATTTGATTGCAGACAATGACAATGCTACAGAGCAAAGACGTGGTGGATTTGGAAGCACAGGAACAGGGCAATAAAGATGTTTGAATGGATATTTGGCTATTTGAATGCAACGATAAACTTCTGGATCAATGTGTTTATGACCATTCTTTATTTGCTTGCTGTTGCTGCTATTGTGCTTATTACGATATTCACGATTTGGCTAGTTGCAATGATCGTGATCCAAGTCATTAAGTTTTATATTCTGAAGTGGAAAGGGAGGTTATAAGTATGGATGAATTGAAAAGATGCCCTAGATGTGGTTGCAAGGCCAACTTGTTCGTTGACTGGGACACGAAACCGGTTAAAGGGAAATATTATGTTTACGCAAGATGCAAAGAGTGTGGATTTCGCTCAGAATCGTGCGAGACGGTGGTAAAAACGATTCAAGCATGGAATTCTACGCAATGTACAAAAGGACTTGCAGGACGGCAATTATCGTTGTTCTAGAAAGGATTAAAAGTGGCAGGAAACTACAAAAAGAGAAAATCTAAAACCAAAGTAGTACCTAAGAAAATGCCGAAACGGTACGACAATCCAAACGATGATTACCAGCGAAAAACTGACGATAAGCTCGGAAAGCAGACGATGCTCTACATCAAGAGAGAAGACTTTGAAAAGATGCAGCGTGCACAACTTGTAAAGCTCCAAAAAGCAGAGCCAGGAACAGATGCAGAGTATCGAGCAGAGCGAGACTATATGATCTTGATGCTGGGTGTAAACATTGGTGCGCGAACGAATACGATACTTGAAATGACACCTAGAGACTTTGCTGGAGGACAACTTCGAATAAAGGAACACAAAACAGGCAAGGTCCAGCAGTTTGAACTACGAGACAATATTTACAAGTTATTAAAGGACTATGTTAAGAAGTATGGATATACGACAGATGAATTTATGTTTAGAGCACACCTTGTAAGCAAGAATAGACCTTTATCTCGGCAGAGTGCATGGACGTTCGTAAAAAATCTAGCTGAAGAGGTGGGCATTGAATATATGGTCGGTGCATACTCTCTAAGAAAATCGTTTGCTAGATGGCTATATGATGATTGCCATGACATCTTTAAAGTAATGCGTGTCCTTGGCCATTCCGATGCAATGATCACAGCTAGATACATATGTTTGGAAGAAGATGAAGTTATGAAGATCAGGGGAAAGATTGAGTATGGCTTTGACAGATTCTACTAGAAAGATTGAGTATGCAGCATACAAAGGTGAAGACATCATTGGGGTTGGAACTATTGACGAGCTTGCAAAGACAACAGGATTTACAAAGCAAACTCTTAAATTTAGTGCAACACCTACTGCAAGAAAAAGAGACAAAGGAAATAAGCTGGTTCTGTACAAGATAGAGGACGAATGAAAAAGAGCGAAGTTGAAGAATACTTGATGCAAAAGGTAGAAGTGACTCTAGCAGATGGAACTCAGCTTCTTGGAATACTTCATAGAGGTAGAGATAGATTTGCAAGAAAACATCTAGAGTTTGAGCACATCCAGATAAAAGAAAAGTATTACTTGAGTGCAGGGAATCTTCCATCAAAGAGAACGTTTAGACCTGGTGATATTCGATGCATCAATGAGTGTGAATGGTGGAACTACACCGAAAAATAATTCGAGAATTTAACAAGGCAAGTTATGTAAAGTTCTCGAAACACAAAAATATAGAAATCATGCATATTTATGCATATATAGAAAGGAAAATGGCACATGTCGGAATTTAACTTAATATATATTCGGTTAAATTCTCGAAATACCTAAAAATGGAAAATATGAACAGAAAAAATGAATGCTTTTCTTATGATCTTCAAGATGTTTTAGTTGCATTCAATGCAGTTAAAAGAACATTGCAAAAAAGAAAATACTGCTACGATGAATGCGAGAGCCAAAAAATAAAAGAAATGTTTATTCAAACACTTGACATTGATCTACTTACTTTATCAACGAAATTAATGACTTGGGTTTCTCACGGTCACAAAATGGAAGCGAGTGAAGATAGTTTTGATGATTTATTAGAGTGATAAATATGAAAGTTAGCGAAACAAATCCAAATATACTTTGCCTTGAATACCGGCAGGATAACAACGATAAAGACTATGGAACGTGCTTGTGGGCGAGATTTTACTTCAATCTTGATGATTGTGAATTGATGATAACTTCAGACTGCGGAAGTTACGCATATTCTTACTTTTGCCCAGCTGATAACGAAAGTTTCCTTGAATTTATGACAACATGTGGAAAACAGTATTTATTAGAAAAAATCTACGGAAAGCCAAATGTGTTTGATTATGAAACAACTAAAGATTATACATATGAATTTTATGGAGCTGATGAAGATGATGGCTTAGAAACTAAAAAAAGGCTTGATGATATTTTTGAAAATATCGAGCTTGATGGCACACCAACAGAAGCATCTACTTTTGTCAAGCAATTTGAGTATGAAGACTATGATGGATTTTTTTTTGATGTTTTTGAACTTCCAATATATGAATATCCAGCACAAGTGTTACGAATTGTTCAAATATTTGAAGATTATATCAAACCAAAAATACATGAAATCTTGGCTGAAAATTAAATGCATATGAAAAGCGTTAAAACAATTGCAGTATTTGAAAAACAGTTTAGTTCGGAGAGAAGAGTCGTTATAATGACTCTTCTTGATGATCATATATATTCAATCAAGCGCTTTATTGATGGAGAATATGATGCAGAAGCTACATCTCATGGCATTGTTGAAGCTAACGAGATTATGCTTGACTTTATAAAAGAAAGTTTATGAGGAGTATAGAAATGAATGAAAAAGATATGATAAACCATCCAGAGCATTACAAGTCTAGTTCTGGATTGGAAACAATAGATGTTATCAAAGCATTTACAGAAGACTTGAATGGATTTGATGCGGTAGCTACTGCAAATATTTTGAAATATGTTTGCAGATGGAAAAAGAAAAATGGAATTGAAGATTTAAAAAAAGCGCAATGGTATCTAAATGAATTGATTAAGCAATATGAAACTCCTTCAATTAAATTTGGCTCTGGTGTTAAGGTTAGATATGCTGATTCTGACGGATATATAATCTTTGGACATGTGGAGAAGCATGAATAGATGGAGTGGATTAGCTGAAAAGAAAAGAAAAGCTATATTAAGTAATCCGAATGGTTGGATGATTCGTAATATTCTTCAATATGGAAATACTCTTGTTGATTCGAAAGCATTCAAAAAGTGTGAGAAAGAAGATATTCTTGCAGCGCTTCAATATGCGTTAGCAAAGTCTGGATTTAAATTGAAACTTGCTATAGAAGAGTACAACGTTAAGGAATACAAAGAAACTGACTATGTTGCGAGGATCGTACAATGATTGATAAGAATAAAAAGCAAGTGATTAATGGAATGCTTGCTGACTATTATGTCAACATTCCGAGAAAACTATCTAATCTTGATGCTAAAGCAAAAGAAGAAAGGTCTAGGGTTTCAGATGTGAAATCAGTTAGTTTCGAAAAAACTTTTTCTGTATCAAGTAAAACTCGTGATCAGAAACTTGCTGATATGGTTGCAAATGTGGATAGGTACAAAAAAATGTATATTACATTACAAAAAAAACAAGTAAAGATTCATAAAGATTTGAATATTGCATACCTAACTCCAAAAGAGCAAGCAGTACTAGAAGCTGTATTTAAAAGTAGGACTTATAAAGAAGCTGGAAAGAAGGTCGGATATACAAAAACACAGGTATATAGGATTATGGAAAAAATTTACGAGAGGATGCAGAACTATATATGATCATAATGCTATTGATTGCTAACATTGCTAATGCAGTAATGATAAATAATATTTTCTTTTGGATTCTATGGTGGATTGAATTTATAGAAATGGTATTGAATTTTGTGATAGATATTTTAGAAAGAGTAGAGAGACACAGAAAAATATGAATGCTGAACTAATAGCTGACTTTCTTTATCACTTACAGAAGCACTTTTCTTTTCTA
>ERZ808246.367-NODE-367-length-39141-cov-3.316072_pt1 | contig 39141 bp, 29 predicted proteins | sample MGYA00521083_ERZ808246 | MGnify/ENA primary metagenome ERZ808246 (study PRJEB31516, sample SAMN03275577) | gut metagenome | biome: mammalia-associated habitat; material: feces | host: Papio cynocephalus | place: Kenya | collected 2012-07-07 ...
TGTTAGATAATTTAATTAAAAATACAAAAAAGTGCTTTAATCGGCACTTTTTTTGGGGCAAAAGTTTTTATTTTTATTGTGCGATAATATAATACTTTATAAATGTGCCTATTTTGTTTTTTTGTGGCACAAATAGAGGGGGCAATGAAGTATTATTCGCAAAAAACCGATGTTGTTTTGGATGCACTAAAAACCAGTAAAAACGGACTGGCAACAACAGAGGCTATCTATCGGCAAAAAAATGGAGCAAAAAACAGTTTAAATGTGCAAAAAAAACAAAGTTTGGCATCAAAATTTTTTGCCCAGTTTAAAGATATAATGGTTATTATTTTAATTATTAGTGCAATTATCAGTATTGCTATTGCATTGGTTAGCCACGAATATCAAAATTTGTTTGAGGGCGGAATTATAATTTTTATTGTAATTTTAAATGCAACCATGGGTGTTGTGCAAGAAAACAAGGCCGAAAATGCTCTTGATGCTTTAAAAAAACAAGCCGAGCCCTATTGCACAGCAATTAGAGACGGCAAAACGCAAAGTTTAAGAGCAGAAGAGCTTGTTGTTGGGGATATAATTTTGCTTGGTTGTGGGAATATTGTTCCTGCCGATGTTAGACTTTTAGAAACTCACAATTTTAGGACGGACGAGAGTTCGTTAACTGGCGAAAGTTTGCAGGTAGAAAAAAATGCAGATGTTGTTTTGGACGAACATACTCCGCTTGGAGAACGAAAAAATATGGCGTATTCTAGCACTGTTGTTACTTATGGCAGGGCGGTGGCGGTTGTTACAAGCATTGGGGCGGATACCGAAATGGGCAAAATTGCGTTAATGATATCCACCGGCAAAAAAGAGTTAACCCCATTGCAAAAAAGTTTAAACAAAATTGGCAAAATAATAAGTATATCGGTGCTTGTTATTGCGTGCATAATTTTTATTGTGGAAATGACCATTCCTAAATCTCCAAATTTGCTAGAAGCCTTTTTAACAGCCGTTGCACTTGCAGTGGCGGCAATTCCAGAAAGTTTGCCTGCATCAATAACCATAATTATGGCACTGGGCGTGCAAAAACTTGCCGGCAAAAATGCAATAATCAAAAGGCTTCATGCAGTTGAAACTTTGGGTAGTTGCAATGTAATTTGCAGTGATAAAACCGGCACATTAACGCAAAACAAAATGACGGTAAAAAATGTGTTTTACAACAAAAATATGGTTACAAAGGCCAGCGATGAAGATTTTGCACAAAAGCATTTTAAAGAAATTATAAATTGCCTTGTTTTGTGTAACGATTGCAATTTTTCGGATGGCAAAATATCTGGCGAACCAACCGAAATTGCCTTGCTGCAATTTGCGCTAGATAACGGCTACGATGTTGCAAAAATTAGGGCAGATAAAAAGCGTGTGTTTGAACTTCCGTTTGATAGCACAAGAAAAATTATGTCAACTATAAATATAGGTGGCGAAGGTCCGGTTTGTTACAGCAAGGGGGCGCTTGACTATTTGATTAAGCGTTGCGACAAAATTTTGGTTAATGGCAAGGTGGAGTTGCTAACCCCGGCAAGGCTTGCCGAGATAGAAACAGCAAACAATCAAATGGCTCAAAAGGCTTTGCGTGTTTTGTGCCTTGCTTACAAGCCCGCGCCAAACTATCAAAAAAACGGAAGTATTGAAACTGGTCTTATTTTTTTGGGACTTGTTGGAATGATAGATCCTCCACGCCCCGAAGCAATCGAGGCCATAAAAAAGTGCAAAAGTGCTGGTTTAAAACCAGTTATGATAACTGGCGACCATGCCGAAACCGCTTTTGCTGTTGCCAAAGAGGTTGGCATTGCTTGTAGCAAAAGTCAAGTGATAACAGGAACTGAAATATCAAAAATGGATGACAACAAGTTAGTTGCTGTTATAAACAACTACTCGGTTTTTGCAAGGGTCAGCCCCGAGCATAAGGTTAAAATTGTAAAAGCATACAAAAAACTTGGCAAAATTGTTGCAATGACCGGCGATGGCGTTAACGATGCGCCCAGCCTAAAAATTGCCGATATTGGCATAGGAATGGGCAAAAGCGGGACTGATGTTACAAAAGATGTTGCGGATATGATTATTAGTGATGATAACTTTGCAAGCATTGTTTTTGCTGTTGAAGAAGGGCGAAAAATTTACAGTAATATTCAACGCACAATTCAATTTTTGCTATCTACAAATGCAGTGGAAGTGTTTACTTTGTTTTTAACAAGCTTGTTTTTGCCAAATTACACATTTTTGTTGCCATCACAACTTTTGTTTATCAACTTTATCACCGATAGTTTGCCTGCAATTTCACTAGGCCTTGAACCTGCCGAAAGTGATATTATGATGCGCCCACCTCGCAGTGCTGGCGAAAATATAATAAGCTTTGAGGTTTGGGCAAAAATTTTGTATCAGGCCACACTTCAAATAATTATTGTAATGGCAATTTATGTTATTGGAATAAATCACTTTGACCCACAAACTGCCAGCACACTTGCTTTTTATTGCATAAATATAATGCAAATTTTGCACGCCATAAATTTAAAGTCAAGGCATAGTATTTTTAAAACAAATATTTTTGCAAACAAAATGTTTAATGCAAGTTTTGCAATTTCGTGTGTGCTTATTGCCCTTGTTGCAATTATAAAACCATTAAGGGTTGCTTTTGGACTTGTTTCACTATCACTAACTGGTTGGATAATGGTGCTTGCATTTAGTTTATCAATAATTCCGTTGGTAGAGTTTGCAAAACTTGTTACCAAAAAATTTATCAAAGAACGAATTGCCTAAAATTATCAAAAAAAAGCGAAAAATTGTCGCTTTTTTTATGTTTTTTGCTGTTTTTTGCCCGAATTTTGCCCGTTTTTTTAATTTTGCCGGTTTTGGTCATTATTATTTGCATTGCCATTTTTATCATTTTGTTGGCTTACATCATCTTTTGTTTTGGTATTATCTTGCATTACTTGTTGTGCTACTTTTTTATCAGCCTCAATAATTTCTTTGTCCTTTTTTGTAATTTTGTCAACAATAGGCTGTTCTTCTTTTTTAAGCTTTTTTACAGTTAGCCTACCCTTATTTTTTATAATAACATAAATCAAATAAACGGCACATATGCCAATAACAATGTAAACAATTCGGCTAAAAATGCTACCTTGATATCCAAAAAGTCCAGCCACAAGGTCGTATTGAAACAACCCAATAGAAAGCCAGTTTAAACTACCAAAAACAACAATCACAAAGGCAATTATACTTATCATATTTTTATTGTTTGCAGTTTTTTTTGATTTATTATTTTTGTGGTAGTTTTTTTTCTGTAATTTGTTATTATTTTGGCCTAAAATATCAAAATTGTATAAAAAGGCATATTGACATTTGTGCGGTTGTGGGCTATAATATAGGCGAAAAAAGAGGTATTTATGGGTATATTTAAAAATTTATTTTCATTTTTTAATCGAAAAAAGGATACAATACAACAAAATCAAAACAATCAAAATGCTAAAGCAAAAAGCGAAAAACCAGAGCAAGTTAATTATATAACAGAGGCTCAATTTGAAAAATTGCCGGATGCAGAAAAAAATGCTTATCTTACCAACATTATGAATATGTTAAGCGAGTCGGATATTGAAAGCGCTGTTAAAAAAACTCCGTTTGTGTTAAAAAATATTATTGGTGGTTTAAAGGTGTCAGAAGATTGTGGCAAAAAATTGGTTGATATTGCAACAAAAGCAGGCGAAAGTGTTTATGACCTTATTGATAAAGGCGCTATTGTTAGCAACGAGGATATTGTAAACATCGCTGTAATCAATCAACCAGAACTTATTTTGGAACTTGACGATATGCCAAGACTTCAAGATATGATTACAAGGGGCACTTTTATTTATGCTTTTGCAAAAAACCCAACAGTAATTTTAAGCAACGCAAAAGTTCTTAAACAAAAATTTACAATTGATTATGTTGATAAAAACGGCAAAGATGCAAAGCGAAATGTAAACCTAAGGTCTCAACTTTTAAGGGCTATAAATTTGTATTATAGACCAAATGCAACTGCAAGCAGTGGCTATGATAAATTTGCATATAGAATAACCACATTGATGGAAGCAAACAGAAGTTTTGATTCGGCCATAAAAAGCAAAAAAATTACAACAAGGCTTGCAACCCCAGTTAACGAAATGATAAAGCAAAACCCATCATCAGGCAGATATTTGCCAGGCGAATCTTTAAAGCTTAACAACAACAAGGTTTTGTATTTAACACCAAAACAAATCAGGCTAAAAAATGCTAGAACAAAAGAATACAATGATGTTGTTCAAGAAGTTGTTGACTTTTTAAAAAACCCAGCTTTAAATGCGTTTGACCAAAACACAAAAAACAAGTTGGTAAGGCGTTGTGTAGAAGTTTGGCCGGAAACATATTTTGAACTTAAAAACATAAAGGGGTTAGAAGACACCGCAAATTGTTTAACCGTTCAAATGTCGGCATACAAAACATTAAAAAACCGAAAGCAAACCGAACTTTTAAATAAACTTGCCGGCCAAATTGGTGAAGAGCAAACCAAAAAAGTTGTTGCTAGAAACAAGGCTAACCAAACAAGAAAGCAAAACAAGGGCAACCCTACTGCAAAAAAAGCACAAAACAAGGCAGAAAAATGGAATGCTTTGGGTGATGCTTTAATGCAAGGCGCAATGTCATCAAAAGAAGTAACAAAAGATTTGGATAGATAACTTTTGTAATCAATAAATTTAATATTGCAAATAAAAAACTCGCTAATTGCGAGTTTTTTTGTGCAAAAAGTTTTTTATGCGTTTTCTAAAAGTTCTACTGTAAAATACTTAAAATCTATGTTATCAACAAAATCGCTTTGGTTAAACCTAACCCTGTTAAAATTGTTAAATGTAACATAGTGGCTGGTTACAAGCAAAGGTGTTTCCATTTTTAAGTCGCCACACACAACCTCTAAATATGCGTGCAAAAATCTAACATCAAAATCTTGCTTAAATTGATAGGTTTTGCTTTTTGTTATTTTGTTGTTATCATCAAATTGTTTTACCCAAAGTTTAAACATATGTTGTATAATATCACAAAATAAAAAAATTTCAAACAAAATTGGTGCAGGGCAATGCATAAATTTTTGTCTTTTGCCATATAATATACCTGCGCAAATAGGCCTAAATTTTGCAATTTGTTTAAAAAGCTTGACAAAATTTAAAATTAGTGGTATATTGTGCACTATTGATAGCAAGGTTGGCAAACCATATTAGGTTTGTTGGCATTTTTTTTATCAATGCGGAGGGTATGATGGACGAAATTTTTTTAACACCAGAAGGTTTGGAGGATACAAAAAAAGAACTTGAAAGATTAAAAACCGTAGAGCGTATTGCAGTTGCCAAAATGATTGGCGAGGCAAAGTCATATGGCGATTTAAGCGAAAATTCTGAGTATGATGCCGCCAAAACAAAAGAGGCTCAACTAGAACAAAAAATTTTGGAACTTGAAAATAGAATTAAAAATGCAAAAATAATTTCTAAAGAATCATTAAGCACAAAAGTTGTTGGCGTTGGCTCAAAAGTTACATTGTATGATAAAGAGTTTGATGAAAATGTAACTTACACACTTATGGGCGCAACCGATAGTGATCCACTAAACGGCATTATCAGCAACTCTAGCCCACTAGGTCAAGCAATTTTGGGGCAAAAATTGGGCGCCGAAGTTGCTGTTGATACACCAGCAGGCAAGGCTTATTACAAAATTGTAAAAATCGAGTTGTAAAAAAAGGCGATGTCGCCTTTTTTTGTTGCATTTGTTTTTATTGTATAATTATTTTAAATTGTTTTGTTTAAACCAACATTTATGCTACAATCTAGGTATGGGAAAATTTATAACATTTGAAGGTGGAGAAGGTTGTGGAAAGTCCACACTAATTCAAGGGCTTAAAGATTATTTTGATAAGCATGGTGTTAACTATGTTGCAACCCGAGAGCCAGGAGGGTTGCCTCTTTGCGAGGATATTAGAAATATTTTAAAATATAGCAAACAACAAATTTCAAAGCGTGCAGAGTTTTTGCTATTTTCGGCAAGCAGGGCACAACTTGTAGAAGATTTTATTCGTCCACAACTAGATAGTGGCAAAATTGTAATTTGTGATAGATTTTTTGATAGCAGTAGGGTGTATCAAGGTTTTGCAAATGGGCTATCAGATGCTGATATTATGGCTGTTACAAACTTTGCAACAGGTGGGCTTGTGCCAGACTTAACATTTTATTTGGATATTGACCCTCAAGTTGCTTTTAATCGCAAAGGTGGCAGAGATAAAGGAGATAGAATAGAAGAGCGAGATATCAACTATCATCAAAATGTTCGCCTTGGGTATCAAAAAATTGCAAAGGCCGAAACGCGTTTTGTGGTTTTGGATGCAACAATGTCAAAACAACAAATTTTAGATGCAGTGCTTGAAAAATTAAGGAAGGAAAATATAATTGAGTAGTTACTTGTTTAAAACGGCGCAAATAAAAAAGTATCAAGATTTTTTACAAAGGCTAACAAAAAGCAGTCATGCAATTATTTTAAAAAGCGATGACCAGTTGCTTTTGGATATTGTTGCAAAACTTTTGGTTATGAAGTTGGAGTGCAGTGATAAACAGCCGTGCTTTGTTTGTCCATCGTGCCAAAAAATATTGGATAATAACGCAATAGATGTTGAGTATTTTGGTGACGAAAAACAAATTGTGGTAGAAGATAGCGAAAAAATTGTTGAGGATAGCTATATTTTGCCACTAGAGTTTGAGCAAAAGTATTTTATACTAAAAAATTTTGATAAGGCCACTGTTCAGGCACAAAACAAATTGCTAAAAGTTATAGAAGAGCCTCAAAAGTTTGATAAGTTTATTTTGCTTTCTACAAATATTGATGCGGTGCTATCTACAATAAAAAGTAGGTGTGAAATTTATGATGTGCCAAGGTTTAGTGACGAAGAATTAAAGGGTATTTTAGATTTTTCGGTTGGCGATGGAAAAAAGGTTAATTTGGGCGCAGAATATGCAAACGGCAACCTTACAAAATTAAGCCTTGTTTATGGCGATGATGACTTTGCAAGTATTTATGATTTGTGCAAAAAATTGGTTGTAGAAATGCAAAATTCAGGCAAAGTTTTAGATTTTAGCTCAAAAATAATAAAATATAAGGGCAAAATCGATATGTTTTTGCAAATTTTAACGTCAATATATCGTGATATTTTGGCAATAAAACTTGGCAAACAAAATTTGGTGCAAAACAAAGATTACATAAATGGTTTGCTTGTTATGGCAAATAGTATATCGGTGCTTGCAACAATAAATATTATAAAAGAGATTCAAAGCACACCTCAAAAATTGCAATCAAATGCAAATATCAATGGGGTGGTTGATAGTTTGTTATTAAAAATATTGGAGATTAAGCATATATGCAAATAGTTGGTGTAAAATTTAAACCGGTTGGAGAAGTCGTTTACTTTAATTCGCAAAATTACAAATTAAAAAAAGGTGAAGCGGTTATTTGCGATGCAGATAGTGGCCTTGCCTATGGCATTGTCGTGATAGAAAGTGCCGAAAAAGATACTGCTGGCGAATATAAAAATATTGTTAGAATTGCAACCGAAAATGACAAAAAAAAGTTAGAGGATATACATAAAAAAGAGGCCGAAGCATTGGCAGAGGCAAAAAAACTTGCTAAATTGCACGGATTAGAAATGAAACTTATTGATGCCGAATATAGCTTTGATTTATCTAAACTTGCTTTTACATTTACGGCAGATGGCAGGGTAGATTTTAGAGATTTGCTTAAAAGTATGGCAAGCCAGTTTAAAACAAGAATAGAGCTTAGGCAGGTTGGTGTTAGAGACGAGGCTAAAATTTTGGGTGGGCTTGGCCCTTGTGGCAGGCCACTTTGCTGTGCAAATCATTTAAAAGATTTTGGAAAGGTTAGCATAAAAATGGCAAAGGACCAAGGTCTAAGTTTAAACCCAGCAGGCATAAACGGTATGTGCGGAAGGCTAAAGTGTTGTTTGGGGTATGAAGAAAATGATTATCTAAAAGCACTTCAAAATATGCCAAAATTAAATAGCAAAGTAAAAACCCCAGATGGCATAGGTGTTGTTACTTTTAACAATGTGTTGAAAGACGAGGTTACTGTAAAGTTTTTTGCCGAAGACGGCTCGTATACAACAAAAGATTTTGCACTTGGTGAAATATCTTTTGATAAAAATCACAATAACAAAAATTAAAAAAACATAAAAAAGATAAAAAATTGGCAAAAATATCACAAAATTTGGCATTTTTTTAAAAAATGGATAAAATAAGCTAATTTGGTAGGAGGCCATTAAAATGCAAAACAATCAAAATTTAACGCAAAAAAATAGTGATGTGCCTTTGCTTGATGGCGAGCGAATTGATGATTTGCAATATAATGGCCTAAAAATAATTCAAAATGCAAATCAATATTGTTTTTCTAGCGATGCAGTTTTGCTTTGCAATTTTGTAAAGGCTGGCAAAAACGATAGCATTGCCGACCTTTGCAGTGGTAGTGGGGTTGTGGGCATTTTGGCACAGGCAAAAACAGGGGCAAAAAAACTTGTGATGGTAGAAAAGCAACCTCAACTTGCTGATATGTGCGCACGCAGTTTGGTGCTAAACAATTTGCAAAATTGTGCACAAGTTTTAAACATCGATGCCTGTGATGCACCAAAAGTTTTGGGAAATGAAAGTTTTGATGTGGTTTGCGCAAATCCACCATATTATTTAACAAATGGCAAAAAGTTATCCGGAAGGCCAAACATAGATATGGCAAAGTTTGAAATTGATTTTAACTTTGATAAACTTTGTGGTGTAACCAGCAAAATTTTAAAATATGGTGGCAAGTTTTTTACAATAAATGATAGCTCCAGAATTGCCGAGTTGCTTGCAACATTAACAAAATACAATTTGCAACCAAAAGTTATTCAGTTTGTTTATCCCAAAAACAATTTTCAAAGCAATGTTGTGCTTATTCAAGCAACAAAGTACGGCAAGGCCGGTGCAAAAGTATATTACAAAAAAATTTAGGAGGACGTATGTTATATTTTGTTGCAACACCAATAGGAAATTTGAAAGATATAAGTTTTAGGGCGATAGAAACATTAAAACAATGCGATTTAATATTGTGTGAGGATACCCGAACAAGCAAAACTTTTTTGGACGCATACGATATTCAAAAGCCACTAGAAAGCTTTCACAAGTTTAATTATAAAGAAATGACGCCAAAGGTTGTGCAAATGTTAAAGCAGGGCAAGCTAATTTGCCTTATTAGCGATGCTGGTACACCTTGCATTAGTGACCCAGGGGCAGAACTTATTGACGAGCTTAACAAAAACGGGTTAAAATACAGCATTATACCAGGTGCTTGCGCATTTTTAAATGCTTTTTGTTTAAGTGGATTTTCGGCACCATTTACCTTTGTTGGCTTTTTGCCAGATAACAATAAAGAGCGCAAAATTTTGCTTAACAAATTGGTAGATAGCCCATTTACTATGGCGTTTTATTCTGCACCACACGATTTGGTGCAAAACATAAAAATTCTTGCCGAGGTGTTTGGCGACCGAAAAGCTTGCACCGTTAGGGAGCTTACAAAGTTGCACGAAGAGGTTGAGTATTTTAGCCTTGCAAAAGGCTACCCAAAGCAACCAAGGGGCGAGTATGTTTTGATTGTTGATGGTGCAGGCAAAAATATTTGCGAGCTTAACAATTTGCCAGTTTTGGAGCATTATGATTACTACGTAAAACTTGGCATATCAAACAACGATGCCATAAAAAAAGTGGCAAGCGATATGGGTGTTGCAAAAAACATTATATACAATCAAATTGTGGCACTAAAAAAAACACCAAAAAAGTAAATAACAAAAATGGCAATATTTGCCATTTTTTTTTGTGCTAATTTGCATGTGCTAAAATTAGAAAAACAACAAACTGCATATTTTTTTATTTTTTACGCAAAAATATATTGATTACCTTTGCTTTTGCAAAATTTAACTTAAAGGAGCTGTGTATGAAAAATAAAAAACTTTTTGTTTGCTTGTGCTTGTTTGCACTGGTTGCCGTGATATCGGTTGCTGGTGGCATTTTGATTGATGCCGATAACAAAACAAAATTTACGCAAAATGTTTATGTAAATGGTAGCAATTTAAAGGGATATACCGAGGGCGAAGCCACAAAACTTGTTAGCCAAAAAATGAATGATGATTTAGAAAATATAAACATAAAAATTATATATAAAGATAAAGTTTGGAAGTTTGATAAAAATGATTTTGAAATTGACGATGCAGTTAAAAATGTTGTTAACACTGCTTTTAAAACCAGCAAACTATCGAACAGAGATGCTGTTAATTATGTGGCTCAAAAAACTGGCAATTTTAGCACTGCAATAAATGATGTTTTTAAAAATTTTGATTCCAAAATTGATGAGATTGTGGAGCAAATAAATACAAAGGCTGTTGATGCCAGCGTAACTTTTAAACCTGACGATGCACAAATGTTTGTTATAAACCCCGAAAAGCGCGGCATAGAAGTTGATAGGCAAAGGCTTGTTAGTGATTTGGAAACTCAATTTTTAAAATCGAAGGATATAACTGTTTATGTGCACACAATATCGGTTGCGCCAAAAATAACAAGTGATTATTTTGATGATAAGTTAAATTTAGAATCAAAATTTTCTACCAGCATAAAGGGCAGTCAGGCCGGCAGGCGTAACAATGTAACGGTTGCGCTAAAAAAGGTTAACGGCACTGTGGTTAAGCCAGGCGAAATTGTAAGCTTTAACGCATTAACTGCTCCACAAGATGCAAGTGGTGGCTATCAAAATGCAATTATCATAGTAAATGGTGCTTATGTAAATGGTATGGGCGGAGGCATCTGTCAAGCAAGCACAACGCTATACAATGCTTTGGTGCTTGCAAATATGGAGATTGAAGAGGTGCATAAACACACCATACCAGTGCATTATGTAGAACATGCTTTAGATGCAATGATAAGCACGGGTTATGCAGATTTAATTTTTAAAAACACTAGCGAAAACGATATTTACATAAAATCGTATGTAAAGGGCGATGATGCCACTGTTGAAATTTACGGCAAAAGCATACCCGATGGCATAACAATAAAACGAGTTGCTGAGGAGATAAGAACAATCCCACATCAAGGGGATAAAGTTATTGTGGATACAAAGGGAGAATATGCAAACAAGGTTACTTACAAGGGAGAGTATTACAGGCTAAAATGGCCAGCCGATGGCTACGAGGCAAAGGGATATAAAGAGTATTACAAAGATGGCAAACTGATTGATAGGGAGGAAATTAGGCACGAAACCTATCAACCACAGCAAGGCATAGTTATTGAGGGCGCACAAGATTTGCCAGAAGGCTTTGTTTTGCCAAAACAAGATGTAACAATATATCCTTCACAAAGTCAGCAACAATAAATTAAGCCCCGCCCGCCACCTGCCCACACCATGTGTGTGGCAGACGGCGGGCTTTTTGTTTGTGATATAAATATTTAGTTTTGTATTCGTTTGTTATGTGTGTTTTTGCGTGGTTGGTTTTGATGGTAGGCTTTTTTCTTACTTAAACTTGGCGTTTGTTCGCGAACTTTTTTACTAAACTGCGTTTTTGTGCCATAGGTTTCTGTTTGCACAGCTCGCCAGATATTTGTTTTTGCATAAAAAAGTGCATACACTAAATATGCACTTGTGGTGTTTTTGGCATACAAATTTTGTCAAGTTTTTATGCAACTTGCCTGCATTTTGGTGTATAACTGTGCACAAATGGCAGGTTATCCACACAAATTGTGCACTTTTAAACGCTTTTTTGGTGCTCAAAATATAAATGTTTGAGCCTGCGCTGTGGATAACTTTTGCCAAAATGGTGGATAAGTGGATAACTTTTGCATAATAATGCACCAAATTATGCATTTATACAAAAAGTTTATATTTATACACTCAAATTTATAAAAATGATTTTGTGCAAAAGTGGATAACTTTATGTGAATAACAAAATTGCTAGAAAAATGATAGGGTGGAATTGTGGAAAGTCATTTTTTTGTGGTGCAAAACTTTTTTGTTGTTAATAAATATTCAAAACTTTGGGGCTGATATGTTGTGCCATAAAAATGCCGGCAAATACAACAAAAAGCCCAAGTGAAAGCCCAGCCAAAACATCACTCAAAAAGTGCACAGCAAGATATATTCGCGCAAAGCATATAACAAGGCACAAAGTAATGGCAAGTGTAAGTAGCAATATTTTTTGCCAATCTTTTTTTAAATATTTTAATGTAAAAATGGCGGTGGAGATATAAAATACACTTGCTGTTTGTGCGTGTCCACTTGGAAATGAGTATCCCATTGGCATTTTGTATCCCAAAACATTTGTGGTTAAAAAGTAGCCATCGGGTCTTGCCCTTGCAACAACAATTTTAATCAAAAAATTTAAAAGCGCCGATGTAATTGTAATTATTGCAACTGGTATGCCTAAATCTTTGCGATTTGGCAATAATAAAAGTATAAGGCACAAAACGGCTATTGTTGCAGTCTGACCAACAAAAGATGCAATTACAAAAAGGTAGTTAAAAAATGGCTGACGGTTGTTGGCAAAAAAACTTGCAACATTGTTATCGGTTGTTATTAACCAATTGTTGTTAAAAATCACCAAAAGTGCCAGCACAAAAAATATTACAAAAAATGTCAAAAAGGCACATAAACATATGGTTTGTTGCTTTGTTTTCATAAAATAATTATAACATAATTTTAATTTTGCAAACAAAGCTTTTATATTTATTTGTTAAATATTTTATTATATAGTAAAATAAAAGTATAAAAAAGGAGATGAATTGTTATGTCGCCACAATTGATAGGTTGGATATTTACAGGCCTTGGGGCACTTATTGTAGTGCTATCGGTGCTTATGGGTGCTTTAAGGGGGCTTAAAAAAAGCACATATAGGCTTGTTTGGGTTTTTGTGTGGGGTGTGGTTTGCTTGCTTGTTTCGGGCGTTATTGCAAAAGCACTTGTAAACATTGATATAAGCTTTTTGCATTTAAGTGTAAACGGTGCCGAGGTTAGCACGCTTCCACAGTATATTCAAAAAACTGTTGAGGCTAGCAGTGCCGATATGGCTCAACTTCTGGCAGATAACCCAAAAGTTTTGGAACTTTGCACAACAATTGCAACATTGCTTTTAAGCCTTGTTGTGTTTGAAATTTTGTTTTGGCTTACAAAATGGATTCTTTGGCCGGTTTGGGCAATATTGTATCATTGTGTTTTTGGCAAAAAGCAAAAAAAAGCCAAAGACAGTCACGGCAAAGTTGCAGTTTCTGGGCGGGACAATGGAGTAAACAAAGTTGCGTTTGATAAAAAGGCTCAAACGGTTACTGCCCAGCCACAGCAAAAAAAGCACGCCGGCTATGGCGCACTTGTTGGGCTTGCAATGGGCTTTTTGGTTTGTATGCTGGCGTTTGTTCCAATTTCGGGCATAAGCAATGCACTTATAGAAATTGATAATCAAACACAAACAAAAAATCAGGATGGCACAACAACAGGGCTTGTTACCAATGCCTTGGGTGATAACGCAATTTATTTAACATCATATAAAAATAGTGTGATTTCAAGCACATTTACTTACACAGGCATGGGCTTTGTTCAAAACAGCATAGGTAGCATGCTAACAACAGCAAATTTTGATGGTCAAAAAATTAGTCTTAGCGATGAAATTTCTACTTTTGCACCAATTTATACCGATTATGTAACGGTTTCGGCCTATGATTATTCGGCGCTAACTCAACAAGATTTGGACGAACTTTTGCCAATTGCCCAAGATATGATAAACAGGGCACTTTCTAGTGGAATTGTTCAAAGCTTATATCCAGAAATTGCACCATATATAGCAAAAAATATTTTGACAAACGAAAATTATTTTATTCAACTTCCAAAATTTGACGAAGAGTATAAAAACCAAATGCTACAAGATATGGTTAGAGTATTTTTTGGTATTACTCAAAGCAATCAAATAGATTCATCAAAACTTGTGGCAGTTAATGATGTTAAAGCCGACCTTAACAAATTGCTTGGGGTGCTAAAGCAACTAAATGCTGCTCACATTTTGGTGGAAATTGTAAACAACAACATTGACATTAAAACACTGCAAAACAACTTGTCGGTAAACCTAGCAAATCAAATTGTAGATGATGTGTTTGATATGAAAACCATCGGGGCACTTGTTCCGGTTGCGGTGGAACCTGGCATAAAAATGATTGTTGAGGGATTGCCAAATTTTGATTACAACGGTCAAACAATAAGTGTGGCTTATACAGAAGTAGATGGCGGAGTAACAACACAAAGTGTAAAAAATTTGCTAAAAAGCATTGCAACAAATGGTGTGCCTGTGCTAAAAGGCTACAGCAAAAACAAAACACTTTATCTTGATGGTGCAACCTTTTCTAATATTGGTGCAATTATTGATTATGTAAAAATTGGTGATGTAATAAGCACACAAACATTTAACAGCATTTTAAACTATGGCACAAATTATGCTCACAAATTTGTAGACGAGCAAAATTTTAGAACCGAAATCAGTAACATCCTTTCGGCTGTTATAGATACGGCAAACGATATTGGCAGTTTTGGCGTTGAACTTGGATATGTTGGTGGGGCATACAAAATTTACGAAGTTAACAAAAATATGCTAACTCCAACAGTAGTTTGCAATGCACTAGATGTTGCAAAAAATTCTATATTCTACACAAAAAATATTGATACAATACTTTCTAATGGCAGTGATTTTGCTTGTGAAGAAATTGAAAGCAACAATTTGCCACTTGATACAACCAACCTTGATAAAGTGTTTAAAAGCATAAAGTATGTTGATAGCTTTAAAACCGAATACACCAAAATTGAGGGGCTATATAACTTTATTGCCAAATTATATAATGCAGGCGATATATCAACCGAACTTTTAAAAGAGGAAAACCTTGTTTCGCTTGGCAAAAATTTGGATACTGCAATACAAAACGGAAGTGTTATTTTAGCCGATGCAAATTGCAAAATTATCATTAAAGATGTGCTATCAAAAATGGACTTCCCAGCCGATTTCGCAGATAGCAAAACAAAAGTTATTAGCAATGTAGATAATGTTTCTAGCTACAAAACCGAGTTTGAGGCCGTTGCAAAAGCACTTAAAATTGATGATATAAACAATGATAGCTCACTTTCGCAAGCGCAAAAATTGGTTAAAATAGGCCAAACACTAGACCAAATTAAATCGGCAAAATTGTTTGATGGTGCAATAAGTCCAGCAATCAAAAAAATGCTTGATGATGTTACACTTCCAAGCGATTTGAACGATGTTGTTGTTAAACAAAATGGGCAAGAAGTAAATATTTTGCAAGCAATAAAAAATAATGTAGATTCTATTGATAGTTACGAAAGCGAACTTGATGTTGTTGGTAGGGTTATGCAAATTCAAGATATAACCGAAACCGGCAAACAAAAATTTGAAAAAATTGGCGAGATATTAAATAGGGCAAAAACTAGTGCGTTGTTTGGCGATATTTGTGCACCAATCGTGCAAAATTATATTGATAAGCAACTAGATGGCAGTAGTTTATCTGCAAGCAAAAAAAATATTGTAAAAAACATAAAAAATAACGTGTCAAATAGCATAGATTATCAAACCGAACTTGGCTATTTAAGTGATTTTGTTGATGCTGATTTTGAAAGCATATCTAACTTTAAAACCTATTTGCAACAAAATTTGATAAATGACAATGGCACAAGCAAAAGCCAAATTATCACAACAAACATAATTTATGATATGGTTATAGATATGTCGGGCAGTGTTTCGCTTGATGGTATAAACATCGCAGGTGATTTGGCTGACGCACTTAACAAAGATAGGCAAGATGGTGCAAACATAATAGATGTGCTTGAACAACTTGATGGCGTAAGTTCCGAATATAGCAATATAAATTCTGTGCCAGAAGTTGAAAATATAACAAAAGATTATCTTTCTAATTTGGGAACAAAAATAGATAACTTAACAAGCACATATTCGCTTGTTATAAACAGCAGCGCAAAGGCCAAAATTGGCGATTATGTTGCAGGCCAAATAAACAGCAAAGTGCAAAGCAAGGCGGAACTTCCAGATGCTCAAAAACAAGCGGTAAAAAGCACTTATGATGGCAGGTCAAGTTATTCTAGCTACAATGCGTTGCTAACCCAATTTGCAGCCGATTTGGGGCTTTAATTAAGCAGAACTAATTAACGTCAAAAACAAAAATTAGGGGCATTACCAACAATATGATATGCTCCTTTTTTGTGTCAAAATGCCGGACAAAAGCCAAAACAAACATCGCAAAAATATTATCTTTTCAATATTAAATTTTTTTGTGAAGTGTAATAACTTTTGTTTTTTGCAAATTTGTGATATTATAGTTGTATGATTACAGAAAAACAACAACAAGAATTTTTAGATTTTTTTACGCAGTGCAGGCAAAATTACATACCAGTTGTTAGGCCACAAACGGCACATATTTTGTGCGATTTGGTTGCAAAGCAAAACCCAAAAAACATTTTAGAGCTTGGCACTGCTGTTGGATATAGTGGCACACTAATGCTTTTGTCGTCTACGGCAAGCAACTTAACTACGGTTGATATAAATAGCGATTTTTGCCAAATGGCAGAACAAACATTTAAAAAGTATGGTGTTTTTGATCGGGTAAAAATTGTAAATGATGATGCACTAAACTTTTTGCAAAACGCCAGCCAAACGTTTGATTTTATTTTTGTAGATGGCCCAAAAGGGCAATACATAAAGTATTATCCATATCTTAAAAAACTTGTAAATGTTGGCGGAATTATTGTGTGTGATGATGTTCTTTATTTTGGAATGGTGCAAGATGATAGCAAGGTTATTCACAAAAAAATAACCATTGTTAGAAATTTGAGAGAATTTTTAACCACTGCCCAAAAAGACCCTTGTTTTGACTATAAACTTTTGCAAATAGAAGATGGTGTTTTGTTGCTTACAAAAAAGCGTAATTGAGATTTAATATCACAGTAATTTTATTGATATTTAGTATTAAATATGTTTAAATTTTTTACATTTTGCTTAAAATTTTGCAAAGTGCGTGGGTGGCCATATGAAAGATAAAGTTAGAAATTTTTTGGCAAGCACATTGTTTGTTAAAGATATAAAATGTTTGCTTTGTAATGCCGAACTTGATAAGCCTAGTCGCTACTGTTTGTGTGATGATTGTTTATCTAAACTTCCGTTTATAACCGGAAATATTTGCAAAAAGTGTGGCGAACCAATTGCAAGCATATCGCAATATTGCCTTAAGTGCAAAAATCATATAGACAGAAATTTTGATTATGCACGGGCCGTGTTTTTGTATGATGGCAAAATGGGTGAGGCGGTAAGAAATTTAAAATATTATGGCAAAAGATATTTAGCCGAATATTTAAGTGCATTTTTGTTTGATCTTTATAACCGAGAAAAGTTTGATTGCGACTTGGTTATTCCAGCCCCAATAAGTGCAAATAGTTTAAAAAATAGAGGCTACAATCAAGCCGAGCTTTTGTGCAGTAGTTTTAAAACAGCAGGGTTAAATGTAGATGCAAATTGTGTTGTTAAAGTTTTAGAAACCAAAAATCAAGCATCGCTTGGATATAAAGATAGGCAAATAAATTTGCAAAATGCTTTTAAAGTTGTTGATAAAGCAAAGGTTAAAGGCAAAAAGATTGTGATTGTAGATGATATTTTTACAACAGGTGCAACTGTGGGCGAGATTGCAAAAGTGCTTAAAAAGGCACAGGCAAACAGTGTGTTTGTGCTTACGCTTTGCCACGAGCTTCCACCTGATAGCCCTGTAAAAACGACAAATTAAATTGTCGTTTTTTTGTTTTAAAGCGCATTTTGGACATTAAATTGTGCCACGCTTGCCTGGCACCCTGCGCCCAGCAAACTATGGCGCTTGCAAAAACTTTCAAAAAACATCACATTTTGCAAGTTTGCAACAAAAATATCCTGGATATTAAAAAATACCTTTGCAAATTGATTTGATATTTGTCCAAAATTTGATAAAATATATTTGTTAAAATAAAATACTAGATTATTGGAGATGAATATGGGATTATTTTCGTGGCTTTTTGCAAGTGATAACACAAGAAGCGTAAACAAGTTAAAAAAGACGGCCGATTTGGTTATGGCGCTAGAACCTAAATACAGTGCAATGACTGATGCCGAGTTAAAGGACCAAACAAACATACTAAAAGCAGAGCTTAAAAGTGGCAAAACACTAGATGATATTTTGCCAGATGCATATGCCGTTGTTAGAGAGGCGAGTTATAGGGTGCTTAAAATGAAGCACTATTATGTTCAGGTTATTGGAGGCATTGCTTTGCACCAAGGCCGAATTGCCGAAATGAAAACTGGAGAAGGTAAAACATTGGTAGAGACCTTGCCGGCTTACCTAAACGCGCTTGCCGAAAAGGGCGTGCATATTGTTACAGTTAACGAATATCTGGCTAGGCGTGATAGCGAATGGATGGGTAAGGTTTTTGAGTTTTTGGGAATGACTGTTGGCATTACGCTTTCTGGCGAAAATCAAGACCAAAAAAGGCTTGCTTACAAGGCCGATATAACTTATGGCACAAACAGCGAGTTTGGCTTTGATTATTTAAGAGATAATATGTGCGTGCAACTTTCGCAAAAAGTTCAGCGTGGGCACTTTTTTGCCATTGTGGACGAAGTCGATAGCGTTTTGATTGATGAAGCCAGAACACCATTGATTATATCTGGTGGAAAAGGCTTTAAAAACACCGAAGGTTACACCAAAGCACGAGATTTTGTTGCTACATTAAAAAAAGATAAAGATGTAGAGATTGACGAAGAGAAAAAGCAAGTTAGGTTAACTGATAGTGGAATTGCCAAAGCCGAAAGATATTATGGCGTTCAAAACATCAGTGATGTAGAAAATATGGAAATTGACCACTACATTAACAACGCATTAAAAGCAAGGTTTATGTTTGAAAAAGACAAAAACTACATTGTTAGAGATGGCGAAGTTTTGATTGTAGATGAGTTTACTGGCCGTATTATGATTGGTAGGCGATACAGTGATGGCATTCACGAAGCAATTGAGGCAAAAGAAAATGTAGAAATTCATGACGAAAATGTTACTGTTGCCACAATCACATATCAAAACTACTTCCGCTTATATAAAAAACTTTCAGGTATGACTGGAACTGCAAAAACCGAAGAGACCGAGTTTAACAAAATTTATAGACTAGACGTTGTGCAAATTCCAACCAACAAACCTGTTATAAGAAAAGATTATCCAGATATTGTTTATGCCAACCAAAAGGCAAAATTTGCAGGCATTGCGCAAGAAGTTAAAAAGCATCACGATTTGGGCCAACCAGTGCTTATTGGAACAGTTACGGTAGAAAAGAGTGAAGAACTCAGCAAACTTTTAAAGCAAGCTGGAATAAAGCACGTTGTGTTAAATGCAAAAAATCACGAAAAAGAGAGTGAGATTGTTGCCCAAGCCGGAAAAGTTGGTGCAGTAACAATTGCAACCAATATGGCTGGCCGAGGAACCGATATTTTGCTTGGCGGAAACCCAGAGTTTATGGCCAAAAACAAAATGAAGCAAGAGGGTTTTGAGGAATATCAACTTGTTGGCGCAACCAGTTTTGCCCCAACCGATGACCAAAAAATTATTGAGGCAAAAAGTAGATATAACGAACTTTACAATCAATTTAAAACCGAAACCGATGCCGAAAAACAAAAGGTTTTGGCACTTGGTGGGCTTTGCATTATTGGCACCGAAAGGCACGAGTCAAGGCGTATTGATAACCAGTTGCGTGGTCGTGCTGGCCGTCAGGGCGACCCAGGAGAAAGCGTATTTTACATTTCGCTAGAAGATGACCTTGCTAGAGTTTTTGGTGGTGAAAAGCTAAAAAACATTGTAAAAATGTTTAAAATGCCCGAAGATGAGCCATTGTTTCAGTTAAAAATGATTTCAAAACAAATTGAAAATGCTCAAAAGCGAGTTGAGGGCGCAAACTTTGCAAGCCGAAAAACATTGCTTCAAATGGACGATGTGCTAAACACTCAACGAACCATAATTTATGGCGAGCGAGACAAAGTGCTTAGTGGTGGCGATGTTCATGATGAAGTTATGGATATGGTTAGAGAGCTTGTCGCAAAAACCGTTATGGGCGAAATTAGCGATGAAAAAGCATATTTTGAGTGGAATTTGGACGAGCTTAACAAGGCCCTAGAAGATAACATCTTTGACCGTGGCACAAATTTTGTAACTAAACAAATGGTAGAAGAAAAATCTACACAAGATGTTATTGATATGGTTACCGATAGGGTAGAAACCGAAATCGAAGCCAAAAAGAAGGCACTTAATGATTTAATTCCAGATAGCTTTAATCAAATTGAGCGTAGCATTTTGTTAAGGCAAGTTGATAATGCGTGGGTAGAGCATATTGACGCAATGTCTATTTTAAAGCGAGAAATTTTAACTCAAACCGACCCAGTAACCAGTTACAAAAAAGAGGGTTTTGATATGTTTGAGGATATGCGAGACCGCATAAGAGAAAACACTGCAAAAGTGGTTATTAAAGCAAGGTTTAAAATAAACATTCAAAAAATAGAGCAACCACAAGCCCCAACAATAATACAAAACGCACTTCCTGCTGACCCAGCAAGCAAAACGGTAAAGCGAACTCAAAAAAAGGTTGGCCGAAATGATCCATGCCCATGTGGTAGTGGGAAAAAGTATAAAGATTGTTGCGGAAAAGACGAATAATAATTTTAAAATTTAGCAAAATATTTATGTTTTTGGGTAAAAAAAGCGCAAAAAATTGATATTTTGGCACAATATTTCAAATATTATTAAATTAAAAAATATTTATTAAAAACAAAAAGCACCAAAAAATTTACAAAAAAATGGTGCTTTTTTTGTTGCAAAAAAATGTTTGCACTGCAATTTTTACAATCGTTTTGCAAAAGTTTATTGTATTCTTTACTATTTTTTTAAAATATAGTATAATAAAACATTATGATAGTAGATAAGCAAAAACAAGCACTTGCGCAACTGCAAGAAAAAATTGATATTATAAATCGTTGCATAGATAAAAATGTTGTTGGTGCAGAGCTAGAAAAATTAAAGGAGCAACAAGAGGCTCCTGCTTTTTGGCAAGACCTATCTAATGCACAAAAGGTAAACAAACAAATAAAGCACCTTTCAAAAAAGTTGGAAACCCGAAATTTAATAGAAAGCAAAAAGGAATATATTTTAGAGCTTATTGAGCTTTTGGAAACATCTGACGACAAAGATATGCTTGCCGAGTTGGAATCTGAACTTAAAAGTTTATCCAAACTTGTTCAAAGCACATTTTTAACTACTTTGCTTAGCGAAAAATATGATGATAACAATGCAATTTTAACCATTCATAGTGGGGCAGGTGGCACCGAAAGTCAAGATTGGGCAAATATGCTTTATCGTATGTATACTCGTTTTGCCGAGCGAAACGGCTACACCTACAAAATTATGGATATTCAAGAGGGCGATGTTGTTGGCATTAAATCGGTAACCATTTTGATTGGTGGGGATAACGCCTATGGATATTTAAAGTGCGAAAAAGGTGTTCATCGCTTGGTTAGAATTTCTCCGTTTGATAGCAATGCCCGAAGGCACACCTCGTTTGCAAGCGTTGATGTTATGCCAGAGATAGAAGAAGATAGCGATATTGTTATTGATGATAAGGATATAAAAATTGACACCTATCATTCTAGTGGCGCAGGTGGGCAAAATGTAAACAAAACCGAAAGCGCGGTTAGAATAACCCACATTCCTACCGGCATTGTTGTAAATTGCCAAATAGAGCGCAGTCAGGTTCAAAACAAAGCAACAGCGTTTCAAATGTTAAGAGCCAAACTCGCACAGCTAAAAGAAGAGGAAGAAGAAGCTCAACGAAAGGATATACAAGGCGAGCTTAAAAAAATTGAGTGGGGCAGTCAAATAAGGTCATATGTATTTTGTCCTTACACAATGGTAAAGGACCACCGAACCGATTTTGAAACTCCAAATATAAATGCTGTTATGGACGGTGATTTGATGGACTTTATAAATGCATATTTAACTTTAAAAAACATAAAATCAAATCAAAAATAATGTCTTTGTTTTATGGCAAAAAACGGAGACAAAAAATATAACAAATTTTGCAATCTATTTTTTTAATAGGTTGCTTAATTTTTAAATAGAGAGTATAATAACCTATATGGAATATAAGGATATTGTAAAACAAAAAGTTGAACAAATTATAAAAAAAGCACACGAAGGCAAAGATGTTTTGGTGCTTTCGATTGAAAGCAGTTGTGATGAAACTAGCATTGCAGTTGTTAAAAATGGCAGAGAAGTTTTAAGTAACGAGATTGCCAGCCAAATAGATATTCACACAAGGTTTGGTGGGGTTGTGCCCGAAGTTGCCAGCCGAAACCACATTTTGTGTATAAATAATGTTTTGCAAAAAAGTTTGCAAACAGCAGGTGTTACACTAGATGACATTGATGCAATTGCCGTAACATATGGCGCAGGGCTTGCTGGCGCACTTATGGTTGGTATAAATTTTGCAAAGGGCCTTGCTTTTGCAACAAACAAACCTCTTGTTGCAGTTAATCACATAAAGGGGCACATAAGCGCAAATTACATACAAAACAAAAACTTAAAGCCTCCATTTATTTGTTTGGTTGTTAGTGGTGGGCACACTGCAATACTTAGGGTTGATGATTATTTGCATCACACACTTATTGGCCAAACTCTAGATGATGCAATTGGCGAGGCTTTTGATAAGGTCGCAAGAGTTGTTGGTCTTGGCTATCCAGGTGGCCCAAAAATAGATAAAGAGGCAAAAAATGGCCAATATAACTTGCATTTTGTTAAAAAAAGCGACTTGGATAAAACATATAATGTAAGTTACAGTGGGCTAAAAACTGCTGTTATAAATTACTTGCATCAGCAAGAGCAAAAGCATCAAATGATAAATGTTGCAGATGTTGCTTGCAGTTTTGAGCACGAAGCAGTAGATATGCTTGTGCAAAAAGTTATCAGGGCAGCCAAAGAATATGGCTTTAAAACCGTTGCAATGGCTGGTGGAGTTGCCGCCAATAGCTATTTGAGGGAACAAATGAGTTTGGCTTGTCAAAAAGAGGGTATAGAGTTAACATATCCGGCACTTATTTTGTGCACAGATAATGGTGCTATGATTGGCGCAGAAGGCTATAATAATTTAATTTTAGGTAGCAATATTTGCTACGACCTAACACTTTCTCCAAACCCATCATTAAAGTTATAAAATTAGTTTTTTAAATTTAAATGTTGGCACAAAATAACATAGTAAAAAATAACATAAAAAATAAAAAACATTGCAAAAAATAAAAAAAGTGAAAAAAATAACAAAAAAGCAAGCATTTTTGCTTGTTTTTTTGTATATTTTAATATAATTTTACTTTTAGCAATTTATTTTTTAACTAAACAAATTTACAATTTTTTTGCCAAACACATTAAATGTTGTTGCATCATTTTGCACAATAAAGCTAACTTTTCCATCAATCTCGGTTGTTGGTAGTGGCCCAATTATGCTACTATCGTTGCTAACTTTTCGATTATCGCCCAAAAAGTAAACAAACCCTTTTGGAACTGTTAGTGTGTAGGCTTGCAGTGTGGTGCTATATTTAATGCAATTGCTATATTTTGTTTTGTAGTTTGTAAAAAAATCGGTGTGAGCAAGTGAACTTTTATTTTCTTCGTCATTTAGCAAAATACGGCACCAGTTTTCAAAACTTTTTTTGCTTCGGTTGTATCCCTCGGTTTTCCAGTCCTCTGCGCTATAAAACCCACCATTTTTAAGCACATTTTGGTCAGAACTTAGCAATTTGTAATCTTCGTCCAAATAGTTTTCGGCAAGTGGCGAACCGTTTAGCAAAATTTTGCCATTGTAGTAGCAAATTGTATCGCCTTCAAGTGCAATAACTCGCTTTATGGCATCAATGTTTTTTTGCGCTTCTTTGTAATTGATAATAATTATGTCGCCCCTGCTTATTTTTGCATTTTGCTTGTAGTAGGCAATGTCGCCTTTGTAGTATTTTGAGTTTATTGTGGGGAACATACTTAGGCCTTCCACCACGGCACTGTTAAAAACTTGCGATGTTGCATAGGCAATCGAACTTAAAATTAAACACAAAACAAGTATTATTGTTAGCACATAATTCAAAAGCAAATCTTGTGGTTTTTGTTTTATATTTCCATTTTCTTTTGGGTTATAACTTTTCATACTTTTTATTATACTATTTTGTGAATTAAAAAACAAACAATTCGCACTTGTTGTATATATTTTTAAATATAGGTCAAAATAATATTGGGGCATATATGCAAAAAAAGTTAAATGGTGTGCAAATTACATCAACACAGCTGGGCAAAAAAAATGGTAAACCAATCGGCAATTCGTCTTGCAAAAACGGCAGTCAAAAAAAGCTAAACAATTTGCCTTGCAAAAACAAAAACGCAAAAAGTCTGCAAATTTTTACCAGCACAATGCCGGCCGGCGAGGGAACTTATGCTTGCAATAATTGCGGACAAAAAATATATTTGCAGGCAAATTCCAAAATGCCATATTGCACAAAATGTGGTTGCAACAAATTTTGCAAACAAAAAAATCACTAAAACAAAAAACCCCTTTTTGGGTTTGGGAGTCCAAACTTTAAGAGGTTTTTTTGTTGTAAATATTTTTGTGCCTTTGATAAAAATTGATGCATTTTTTGCGAAAATTTGCTATTTTTTGCTTATTTTTTGCCATTTTGCTTTAATTTTTTGCTGTTTTTTGCTTCTTTACTTTTGTTTTTTTACAATTTAGTGCTATTTTTTGCCACGCTATCAGCATCACTTTTTAAATTTTTGCTACAATTATTTGCGTTATCATTTGTTGAGTTTTGTTTTTTGGTGGCAAAACTTTGCAAATTATTATCATCATTGTTTTGTGTTTTTACAATATCACTATTTGTCACTGTGGCTGGTTGTTCGGATTTATTTTTGTTTTGTTGAACATCAGTTTTTGTTATTGGTTCAAAATTTGTCGAAGTCTCTTGCATGGCTTTGGCTGAAGTTTGTTTACCGTTTATCAAATTATCATATTTTGTTTTTTTGCCAAAGGTTTTAATTGTCCATTCAATAATTTTGTTTTGATATTTAAGCAAAAAGAATGCTGTTACTCCAAGTAAAATAAAAATTACAATCCAAACAGGTATTCCCCAGCCACTAAATGGTATTATGTCGCCACTTCCAAAAAAGCAAATTGCGCCAAGGCCAATCGGCCTTGAAATTACAGTTACAATCAAAAAGTATAGCCAACTCATTTTTGTTGTGCCTGCAATAAAGCAAAGCAGGTCATCGGGGAATAGTGGAAATATGAACATAATAGGCAAAAACAAAATGCCTTTTTTTGTAAGAAGATCTCTATATTTATCTACGGTTTGTTTATCGCTAATTTTAATTGCAACATCAACGCCAAGTTTTCGGCCGATTGCAAATGCAATTACCGAGCCTAAAATTACGGCAAGTGTGCTAATTAAAAATGCCATCCAACCACCAAATATCAAAGTGCCAGCAACGGTAGTTAGTTGTGCAGGTATTGGCAAAACAATAACTTGTGCAAGTTGTATCAAAAAGAATATTAGCCAAGCTGTTGCGCCAAAACTTTCAAACCACGCCCTTGTGGAATCTAGTGTTTCAAAATGAACCAAAAGCCCAGTGTAAAACAACACCGAGTAAACTATAAGCAAAAATATTTCTAAACAAAACAAGGCAATGGTGGGTTTGTATAGTTTTGTAAATTTAAGTTTGCCCAAAAACAGCGCAACAAGAGTTAGCGCAAAGCATAGGGTAAAACCTATTTGCCAAGCAAGCTTAAACCCTGCAAGCCAGCAAAAGGTTATAAGACCACCAGTTATTAGTACCCAAAAAGTTAAAATCCATGGTTTTTTCATTTTCGCCCCACTTCTTTAAAATATTTTGCAAAACAAGTGCAATTTTTGTTGCAAAATATTGTTTAATTTGTTTAATATTTTAAATAGCAAAACAAAGCCTTTAAAACAATAGTCATAATAACATATTTTGTTCAATATTACAAGATATTTACACATATATTATATGCAAAAAAAATATCATTATTAAATTTTGTGCAGTGGCTATGCAATAAAAAAAATATAAAAAAAATTTGTGGTTTTGCTTGCAAAAAACAATGCTATATTATATAATATTAGAACAATTGTTCGATATTTGTTTTTGGAGGGCTTATGCGAGATATTTTGCATTGTGATTTAAACAATTTTTTTGCAAGTTGCGAGTGCCTTGTTAATCAAAGTATTAGGGATAAGCCTGTTGCCGTGTGCGGAAGCGAGGAGGAGCGCCACGGCATTGTTTTGGCAAAAAATTATTTGGCAAAAGATAGGGGCGTAAAAACTGGCCAAACAATTTGGCAGGCAAAACGTCTGTGCCCAAATTTGGTTACAGTGTTGCCAAATTTTTCCAGATATGTTTATTTTTCAAAAAAAGTTAGGCAAATTTTGTTAGATTATTCTGATTTGGTAGAACCATTTTCGATTGACGAAAGCTGGATTGATGTTACAAATAGCAAAATTTTTGGCACACCTTTTCAAATTGCGGACGAAATTAGGAATCGCGTTTTGCAAGAAACGGGGCTTACGGTTAGCATTGGGGTTAGTTTTAACAAAATTTTTGCAAAACTTGGCAGTGATTTGAAAAAGCCCAATGCAGTTACGGTTATTAGCAAAGATAATTTTAAAGATGTTGTTTGGCCACTTCCGGTAGAAGATTTGCTTATGATTGGCCACGCAACGCAAAAAAAGCTTAATGATATGGGTGTGTTTACTATTGGTGAACTTGCAAAATTGGATAAAGGTTTTTTGGTTGAAAAGTTTGGCAAAAATGGGATTTCTCTTTACGAGTATAGCAACGGAATAGGCAACGATGTTGTAAAAAATTTTTACGATTACGTTCCACCAAAATCTATTGGCAACAGCACAACTTGTTACAAAGATTTAACCACTGCTTGCGAGGTTAGGGAGGTTATATCCACCTTGGCGCAAAGCGTAATTGCTCGAATGATAGAAGGTGGCCTAACACACGCAAAAACACTAAAGTTGTGGGTTAAGGACAACGCACTTGCTGTGTTTGCAAAGCAATGCAAGTTAAGTGCCAGCACGCTAGATGCTATAACCAAAACGGCCTATGACCTGTTTTTGTCGCTTTATGATTGGCATTTGCCAGTTAGGGCATTAGGGCTTTCGGTTTGCGATTTTTTTGATGGCAGTGAACAGCTTGATTTGTTTGGCGTGCTTGATAGCAAAATGCAAAAAAATACTTGCACGCAAAACAGCAAAAAACAAAATTTGGATAAAGCTGTTTTGGATATCAAAAAAAAGTTTGGCGAAAATGTAATTTCGCACGGCAACAAACTTTTTGATGAGGCTTTGGGACAATCGCTTGATGGTTTGCACGCTTATCAAAACTCAAAAAATGATAAAGATGCAAATTAGGTTATTTTAGTGATAAATTTTTTTAAAAAAGAGCAATGCAATTTGTGCAAAGCTCCTTTTTTAAAAGCTAAATTTGTGTTTTACTTTCCACTTCCATAACTTGTTATCCAGCTAGATGGGGCAGTTGTCCACACTTCGGCAGCCGCACCGTTTGCATACTGAATTGCCTCTACTTGCACCGTTATAACATATGTTTTGTTTGCCGATGTGTTTGTTAAAGATTTTGGAACAGTGATTGATGTTATAAAATCTTTACTTTCGCTTGCAGTCATTTTCCCGTTGTAGTAGTAATATCCGTCCTCTCCAAGCACCCAATTTGTGCCGGTAACAGCAGTTATATCGGTTGTTGTGGCGTCTTCGTTTGTTATGCTTAATTTACCTCTAACAACAGCATCACTTGTGCCTGCTGGCAAGGTTACGGCAATTGGTTGGCTGTAGGTTGTGCCAGGCATTGCAGTGCCGTCAAAAGTTAAGCTTGTTACGGATGTTCCACCTTGCGTTATATCAATGTTTACGGGGTTGCCCAAAGTGATGTTTCCGGTAGCACCCTTGCTTGCGCTAAAAAACGCTGCTGTTACGCCAAAAATTACGGATAGCCCAAGTAAAACTGATAGGGCAATTATGGCAAGAGTTGAGCCACTTGCTTTATGCTTTTTTTTAGGCCCAACTTGTGTAGGCCTTTGTGTTGATTGGTTGTTTGTGTTGCTTTCCATAAATTTCTCCTTGAACAATTTGTTCAAACATATTTTGCCTACAAAACACAAAACTATACGCAATTTATTGCCAAATTAAAAATTTTTGACCATTTCGCAGTGAATTTTATTAAAAAACCTATGCAAACTATATGTATGATGCAAAATATATATAAAACAAAACAAAGGCCAAAAACATCGTTTGTTATATTTTTAATTTTTTTGGCATTAACCATAACTTTTGGTGTGATTGTTAGCATTGCTAGTTTTAGTGATACAAAAAATGCGGGTGGCAGTGTGCAATTGGGCGGTATTGACTTTTGCGTGGTGCTTAACGGAAATGCAAATAAAACCCTTTTGTCAGGGGATAAAATAAACGCCAGCGTGGTGCTTTTAAACAGCAAAGATGCAAATGGGCAAAATTACCAAAACTTGTGCCCAATTTTGGTGAGATATAGTGTGGATGTTTATGCCGATAATGTGTTAGATAATAATTTAAAGCAGTGCCTAAACTTTTTGGCAACCGATGATTTTACACGCAGTGGCGATATGTTTTATTGCAATTTGGTTATAGATAAGGGGCAAAAGGTTAATATTTTTGGGGGTGCGCAAGTGCAAACAAACTTGCCAAACAGCTATCAAAACAAGGCCGTAAGTTTTGTGTTTAACATAGATGCTGTGCAGGCCGGATACGGTGCCGAAAGTGAATTGTGGCCAAATGCACCAAGCCAGTGGAAACAGCAAATAAAAAATCAGCCAAATTATATAAATTAAAATTGCAGATGGCAGTTAAAACGCAACAGAATATCTAAACAGTTGTGGGCAAACAAGGGGATAAAATATTGGTAGCAAAAGTGATTTTTTCGCAAAAATCGCTGGCAAATATTTGCCCAAAAATGCAATTGCCAAAAATTGCTTTACAATAAAACTAATATTATGTAAAATATTAGTGTATGCAAAATTGGCTTTTAAAACAAAGTTAATTTTTTGCAAATGTGTTAATTTTATCATAGGGGAGGTTTGTTATGGAAGATAAAAATAAAGCAAGTGCACCAAAAGCGCCAATAAGACCAAATTTAAACAAAATATATTCCACCTCAAACAAAGCCAAACCTATGGCACAGCAAGATAAAGCAAATGTTGGTGCAAAAACCAGCATTGTTGGTTCGCAAAATTTAAGTCAGCCAACAGCAAAGCCAAAAAACAAAAAAAAGTTTTGGTCAATATTTATTGTCGTAATTTTGGCAATTTTGGTTGCCGTGTCGCTAACACTAATTTTAATTTGGCCACGCCCAATAAGGCCGGCCGATATAAGCCTAGAGTTTGAAACTGATGTTAAACTAACTGGGCTAGATGCAATTATTGAAAGAAACCCTAACGACCCATCAAACATTATTGTTATGCCGGGCGATACATTTGGTTGTGCGTTTACAGTAAAAACACAAAAAAATGAGCAATCAACAGGCGAAAATTTAGATGTTTTTGTTAGGATAAAAGCAGGCTTGATTGTTGATGATAACTACTATGATAATTTGATTAGCATAAATTTTGCTAGCACAAGCGCTTGGTATAAAGGCAACGATGGATATTATTATATGCAAAAATGCCCAAAGATTGACGAATCTAACCCTGGCAACCCAGATGGTGTTTTGTCGCCGGGTGAAAATATTGGAGATATTACAAAAAGCATAAAACTTAGCGAAGAAATTGGCAACTCGTTTGCTGGCAAAAAAATGCAAATTGTGTTTTATGCCGAGGCGTTGCAAGCGCAATACCAGGCAATTGGCGAAATGTGGCCAACATCTCCGGTAGAGTGGAAGTCACAATTCAAAAACTTATCTTGGTAAAGGAGTTTTTATGAAAAAGAATAAATTAGCTAACTTTTTTGTTGTTTTGATAGGAATATTATTTATTCCTTTTTTTGTAGGCTGTGCCGAGTTGCACAAAATAGAGCTTAATCAGCCAACGCAAGTAGAATTTCAGTGCGATGATGACGGTATGCAAATAATTTATGTGCCACAAAATCCGTTTGCATCGGGATATTTGTTTGGAATAAGCGAAACCGAATCTACAAATTTGGACGATTTTGTAAGATACACCAACCCGGCAAAAAATCAAAATGGGGTATCGCAAAACTTTTTGGATGTTACAAATTTATTTTCTAACAACAAAACATATTATTTTTATGCCGAATATTTGGGCGATGGCGAATACTCAAATTCTAAGCCAACCGATATTAAAAACATAACAATAACAACAAAACTAGATGCTCCAGAACTTTCAATTTCAGATACTTCACTTAGCTGGACAAAGGTTGATAATGCAGATTACTACACAGTTTATGCAAACACAGGCTATTCAAAACTAACTGCACTAGATAAAACAACTTCAACTTATTTTAACTTTTCTAATTATATAGACAATTTGGTTAGCAATGGGCTATCTAGCAAAGTAAAGTTTACCGTTTGTGCAGGCTCTAACGGCAATTATCTAAAAAGCAGTGAAAGCAATGCAATAGAATATTTTGAATATCTAAAATTGCAAGCACCTCAAAGCCTATCGCTAGAGGGCGAGGGTAAAAACAAAACTATTAGTTGGAGCAAGGCATTGCACTGTGCTAGCTACACATTGCAAATAAACTTGTCGCAAACAGTTGTTGTTGATCAAACAAATTGGACGGTTAGTGGTAGCAAAATAAAGTTTGATGTATCTAATTATTATGTCGATTTGGGCGATTATTCGTTTAGGGTTAAGTGCAATGCACAAAATAACTATATAGATAGCGAATACAGCAAGCCAATTACGGATAGATATTCACAAAAACTTGATACACCACAAAATGTAAAAGTTATTGATAGAAATCCAAATGTAGAAATAACTTGGGACGCAGTCTCATTTGCAAACGAATACGAAGTTTATTTTAGCGATATTGAGAATAATTATCGATTAAAACAGTTTAAAATAAACTCAGATTCAGGCGTAGAAAGCCCTATTGTAAGCAATAGCATTATGTTAACATATTCGCAAATGGGCATAAATTCTATTTTAGATTTAAACACGGCGGTGTTTAGGGTCGTGGTTTATGCAAAGGGATATGATTATTATGACACTTCGGATAGTTCTACCGGAAAACAAATAATTTTTAACAGCGATGTAGTCGAAAGCCCTGTTATAACCGATAACGCAAATTCCGAAACAATATCTTGGCCAGCAGTTGCCGGTGCAACAAAATACAAAATTTTTGTGCAAATGGGCGATGATGTTAAAATAAACTACACAACCAACACAAGTTATTCTTATTCAAGCCAATTAACCACGGCCGGAGAATATAAAATTTATTGTGTTGCAATATCCGAAACTGGTGTAGAGTCAAACCTTTCTAACATAATTCAAAAGGTTAGTCGTCAAAAACTAAAAGCACCAATTATAAAAAGCATTGTGGTAGAAGATGACCAATTCGTTATTGATTTTAAACCTTCAGAAGATGCCACACAATACACATTGTTTGTGCAAGATAAACAAGTAAAAAATGATATTACACAACAGCAAAACACAGTGGCGATTTTAGATGCTTTAAACGGCATTGATGATGCTGATGTTGCATTTTCACTTCGTGCAAACGAAACTGGTTATTTTGACCAAAGCGCAAAGTCAAGTGTATATTACCTAAAAACGCAACTAGAAACGCCAAGCATAAAAGTTTTGGGCAACACATTGTCGTGGGGTGGCATTTCACTTGCAACAGGCTATAACTTAATTTTGGATGATAAATTTACCTATTTAAGCACAACCGATACAAGCCTAGACCTTAGCCAATATGTTGGGACAAACACCGCAAGACAAGTTAGGGTGCAGGCAGTAAATCAATACTTAAAAAACTCAAACTTAAGCCAAACACTTTATTACAACAATGTTGCAACAAGTCGTCCAAATTATACTGGTAGATACTTTTATTTTGGACAGACATATGATTATTACATAACAAGTGATGCCGAACTTTATGATGCTATTGACTACGTGTTTGTAAACTTCCAAACAAAACTTGATATTTATATAGATTACGATAGTAGTGTATCTATCGAAGACAAATATCAAAAAGCATTTTCTAACATTGTTGGCACATATTCTTATGCAAGAACAATTGGAAGCAATTCGACGGGCGTTGGCCACGATACGTTGCAAATAAATTATGCTGAAATAAGTTCGGCCCCAAATTACAAACCAAGTACCACACAATATAAATATAGTATGGTTTATTCGGGTAGCGGAACAAGGGACAATAGCCACACATTTGCATCGAATAATTACATTGTATCGCAAGATGTTTGGACAACTGATGGCCTTGTAAGCGCCATAGAAAACAAGGCAAAGCCAAATTTTGTTGGCACAACAAGCGTTGCCAAAAAATGCTACGATAAAGCAAAAGAAATTTTGATAGAAATTTGTGATGATGATATGACCGACCTAGAAAAATCGCTTGCAATACACGATTATGTTGTTAGCAATGTGGCTTATGATAATTATGGCCTAAACAACATAACTGGCAAAAATTTAATTGGAATATATCATTATCTAGAAAGTCCAATGCTTTATGGCCTTGCTGTTTGTGATGGTTATGCAAAAATGTATTCACTTTTGTGCAATATGGAGGGCATAAAGTGTATTGTTGTTGCTGGGTTAGCTGATAAAGAGGACGCAAGCACAGGCCACGCTTGGAACAAAATTTATTTGGATACCGATGGTGATGGCACAAACGAGTGGTATATTGTAGATTGCACACATGACGACCCTAATGGTGGCAACAATACCGAATATTTAAGGCATGAGTATTTTATGGCAACCGACCAAATGCTATCAGTTAGGCAAGAGTATAAAGCCTATCCAAAAACCACAAAATCAACCGAAGGCTTTTATGGTAACTTTAAGGCATTTAAGTCAGAGGATTATGATGGTTTGACGCTAAAAATAGATGATAAAAATTCGCTAGATAAATTAAAAGCATTTTTAAACAATAATGATAAATATAATATAGAAGTTTTGGTTAAGTCTAGTTATTTGGGTAGTTTGGGTTATGGATATACGGCACTTTCATACGAAAGTGATTCTAACTATAAAATTGTTTATTTGCACAAATAATTAGCACCGTGCAAAAACAAATTTATGTAAGATAAACAAAATTGCAAATAAATAGTGATTATTATAATTTTGTGTTAAAACATAATTTGTTAAAAAAGGGCATATGCCCTTTTTTTGTGCATAGTTTAAGGCTACCATTTTATCTGCAAATTGGACTTTACAAATTTGTTTTTGTATGTTAAACTTTTACAAAGCAATTGTGCATATAATAAAGTGCATCAAATTGGGGGGGGGTAGATATGAAGTTGATTGGTAAAATAGTTGGTTTTGTTGTTGGCATAGTGTTTTTTCTTGCGCTTGTGCTTGGCGTGTTTGTGCTTGTTGTAAATGCCAAATACAAAATAAATTTGTTTGAGGTTGTTGGCTCGCTAAAAAAACTTAATGGAGATGTTGACGCGGCTGTTATTGCGCCAAAAGCACCAACAGATGCCGACTATGCATCTGCAATGCAATCGGCAAACAAAGCGGTTGCAAACATTGTTGTGTATGATGATATAAATAAAAAGTATAGTTTAAACGATACCGCAAAAACAGGGATGGTTGCCGACCTTAAACTTACCGATGTAGAAACTTGCGTTTTGGCAAATTTGATGATAGATAATGGCGATGCAGGCGTAAAAATTAACGCTGGAGATAGCGAAATAAACCTTAAAGATTACGACTTTAAGCTTGTTCAAATTGCACTTTCAAATGTGGCAGAGGGCTCGGCCGATGTTAATGTTGTGATTAGCGTAGACCTTACAAAGCTAAAAAACGATATGACAAAATTTCCACTTAGTTTAATTAAAAACAAAGTGCCACAAAAGCTTTATGTCTCGTCAACAATTACTGTTACAAAGGGCACTGCGCCTTTTGAATACACAGTTAAAAGCAAAGGCCTTGCACTTAACAATATGAGTGGCAAAGAAGTTAGCCAACTTTTTGATGTTGTAAATCTTGTTGTAAAAATTGGCTCTGCCGATAAGTTTAACGAAGAGCTTGGCAAATCGTTTATTGATGCCTTGATTGGCAACGAAAACAATCCAAACGGATTTGCATATTCGTTAAAAGCTATTGGTGCAAGCGACTTTGATTTTGACACCGATGGAACAAACAATTATTATATTGTAAGATATGCTGTTTAGCTTATCAAAAACCAGCAAAAATCAGGTGATATTTTAAAAATATCGCCTTTTTTATTTGTGTAAAATATTTTAATGCCTTTAATATTATTTTTTTTATTGCTCATACTATTTGTAATATGAGGCAAATTTTTAGTCAGTTATCAAAAAACATAACATACATACAAAATTGTTGCAATCAAAACAAAGATTTGGTTGTTAGAGAGGTTTTTTGCGGACAAAAAAAAGTTGCTGTGCTTTATTTAAACGAGCAAGCAGGCGAGGATAAGGTAGAAAAGTTTGTTTTAGAGCCATTGCTAAAATACGAAAAAACCCCGCAAGGTATAACCGAAATTCAAACAAAAGTTGTGGCGCTAGGCGATGCCAAAATTCAGCAAGGGCTAAATGATTGCGTGCAAAGTTTGTTAAAGGGCTTTACAATAATCTTGATTGATGGCAATGCCAGTGCAATTGTTTGCTCTACCGTTTCGCCAAGCCACAGAGGCATAGAAGAACCTCCAACCAGTGCTGTTATTTATGGCCCAAGGGAAGGCTTTGTAGAAAACATAAAAATAAATTTGGGGCTTATTCGCAAAAGACTGCCCACAACATCGCTAAAAATAACCGAGATGGATATAGGCAAATACACAAAGTCAAAAGTTATGGTTTGCTATTTAAAGGATATTGCCGATAAAACGGTTGTTAAAAAAATAATACAAAGGCTAAAAAAAATAAATATTGATGGTATTTTGGACTCTCACTACTTGGTGTCGTTTTTAGAAGAGCGAAAGGGCAGTATTTTTAAACAAATTGGCAAAACCGAAAAGCCAGATATTGCCGTTGCAAAAATGCTTGAGGGCAGGGTTGCAATTTTGGTGGATAATAGCCCAATTGTGTTAACGCTTCCGTTTGTGGTGCTAGAAGATTTGCAAAACAGCGATGATTATTATCAGCGCAGTTTTAGGGTTGGCATAAAGCGCTTTTTAAGGGTTATATCGGTTATTATGAGCATACTTTTGCCAGGGCTTTATGTTTCAATTCAACTTTATCACTATCGAATTATCCCATTAAAATTTTTGGTGTCAATAATAAATTCTACACAAGGCATACCATTTACACCATTTTTAGAAATGCTTTTTGTAATTCTGCTTTTTGAAATTTTGTTTGAGGCAAGTTTGCGTATGCCAAGATATATTGGTATGGCGCTATCGGTTGTGGGTGCTTTGGTGCTTGGCGATACGGCTGTTAAGGCAGGGCTTATAAGCTCGCCGGCAGTTATGATAATTGCATTAACAGGAATTTCTTTTTACACAATTCCCGAGCAAACTTCACAAATTAGCGTGCTGAGAATTTTGTTTACCATTATTGGTGGTGGGATTGGACTTTTTGGGATTATTGGTGCAGGGGCAATGCTTGTTACATATCTTGTTGAGTTTAACGCCTATGGCTCGCCATATTTAGCACCATATGCGCCTTATATAAAAAGCGACCTTAAAGATGGAATTTTTAAGCAAGAAACCATTTCGATAGATACAAGACCAAAGAGTATTCCAAACACAAATAGGGTTCGCAAAAGGTCAAAAGGAGGCTTAAAATGACAAAATCAATAACAACCAGACAGGCCTCACTAATGATTTTTATTGTTATGGTTAGCACAAAACTTGTAGCACTTCCAAGTGTTATAAGTTACAATATGGGTGCAAGTGCATGGTTTGTGTTTGCAATGTCGTTTGTTATTGATTTTGCCTTTTTGCTTTTGTTTTTGAACATCAATAGCAAACTAAATATGCCATTGCTTACATTTATAAAGTTAAGGCTAGGCAAGGCTGTTAGCACCATTATTGCTGTGCTTGTTGGCATAATGATGCTGTTTAAAACCATTCAAATTTTGGTTGCGATATATCTATATTTTTCCGAACTTATTTATGTAGAAATTAACCGAGTTATTTTTATATGCAGTTTGGCAGTATTGGTGTATTATTTTAGCTCTAGGTATATGCAAAGTTTGGCAAGGTCGGTTGAAATTGTAATTTTTGTTGTGGCAGGCTCGCTTGTGCTTAGTTTAATTTTATCGCTAAAAGCCATAAATTTAGAAAACTTGTTGCCATTTTTAAACCTAAATTTTTACACAACAACAAAAACAATGTTGTTTCACAATTTGTGGTTTGGCGATTTTTGGCTTATGTTCTTTTTTGTGGGTAACATAAAAAAACAACAGACCACCAACAGGCAAATAATTATGGGCTACTTAATTTCTGCGCTTACAGTGCTTGTTTTTGTGGTGGCGTTTACAGGAACATTTGGTTATCTTGCGCCAATTTTTAGGGTTTGCATTATTGATATAACCGAAGTTTCGCCAAGGCTTTTAAACCAAGCAAGGTTTAATTGGCTTGTAAATTTTACATTTCCAATAGCACTAATTTATGCAATGGGTATTTACAGCAATTGCAGTATGCTTTGCATAAAACATATTTTGGGCAAAAATACAAAAAGCAAAACGACAATATCCACAATTTTGCTTTTGGGTGCAATTGTGGCAGTTGCAATAGTTTTTAACCTTACATTTACAAACCTATATTACTTTTTGATAGATGTATTTTTTTACTTTAACACTGCAGTGCAATATGTGTTGCCAATTGTTTTGCTTGTTTTGGTGCAAAAACCAGGGGGCAAAAATTTGATGTGGAGGCCACTATATGATTAGAAAGTTATCTAACAGCAAAATTATGATATTTATACTTATTGCCTGTGTATTGCTTATTCCAGCAACCATAAATATTCCTGACCAGCCCAGCACATATTCGCTTGTGCTGGGCGTGGGGATAGATAAAAGTGAAAACGAATACGAGGTTAGCACGCAAATATTAACATCAAAGGCCAATCAAGGTTTTTTAGAGTCGCTTCAGGTGCACAGCGCAACAGCCGGCAATATTTTGCTTGCAGTTGAAAAACTTGCTTTGCATTTGGGTAAAATTAGTGGTTTTGGCAACACAAGCGTAATTGTGTTTTCAGAAGAAGTTGCAAAAGAAGGTATTGCCGAAACGCTAGACTTTTTTTTGCGAAGCAAACGGTTAAACGGCAATCCGTTTTTGCTTGTAACAAACAAAAGTGCAAAATCGGTGTTAAGCGATGTTGCTAAAATTGACGAAAGTTTTAACTATAGCTTAAACAGTTTGGCAAAGTTAAACGGCGAGGCCTCGGTTGGCACAATAATAACACTTGCTGATTTTATGAATAACTACTACAGTGGAACAACGGCCTCTGTTATATCGCAAATTAACGAAACCACTCAAGAAAATCAGGGCATTTTAATCCCAAGTCAAAATGATTCTAGTGGCAGTGGTGGGGCAAATGGTGGTTCGGTGCAAACATCTTTGGGACTTGCCGTTCAAACAAGTGCAAGTGATGGTGGTGGAAGTGTCGAAAAGAAGGTGGTTAGCAATGATGGATACAGTTCGCTTTTTGTTGGTGCAAAACAAATTGCAACCCTAACACCAAAAGATTGCGAGGGTATGAACACATTGCTAAATTTAAGGCGAAATGTATTTACAGTTAAAGGTGTTAGCGATGAGGTTTATCACAATGCAACTGTGGTGTTAAGTATTAGAGATGTCAAAAAAACTCGAGTGCTAAAATTTTCTAGTCAGGGAGTGCCTCGTGTTTATTACACCATAAAGTATGCTTTAAAGGTAGAACAAATTAGAGAAAAAGATAATGATGGAATTGTGCTTAGTGGCATAAGTAATTATCTAACACCCACCCTAACAAAAATGCTAACCAGCCAAATAAAGCAAACGGCAAGCGATGCCATAAACTTGTTTAAAGGCTACAATGCCGATGTCTATGGGCTTCAAGAGGCTTTTTATAAGCATCACCCAAAACAGTGGCAAAAATATTTACATTCACTTCAAAACAGCCAAGATGCATTTAAAAACATAGAGTTTTTTGTTGACTTGCAACTTACAGGTAATGTGTAAAACAAGTGCCAAAATGCCAATATTGACGCATAAACAGTATTAAATATCACAAATAACAAAAAAACGCAAAAAATCAGTTAATTTTTGCGTTTTTTTTGAGATTATTTTAATTTTTTGCCTTATCTCCAACATTGCCAATAATGGCAGTGCCATTTAAATAACTTTCAAAAATTCCGGCAAGTCGTTTGTGAGACGTATTCTCAAATACAGCAATTAAATTTTGCGGTGTAGCATTTTTGCCAGCATATTGTTTGTAATAATTTTTTAGGCTCGCAAAAAAGTTTTTATCGCCAATAAAGTTTCGCACATCATCAAACATAATCATTCCCTTAACATAAGATGCATAAACATATTCGGGCTCGGTGTTAAACTTGTCAAGACGCCTATTCATAGAAGTGTCAACTTGTTTAAACACATCTTTGTAAACATCAACAAAAAGTGTATAACTTGTTATGGCATTTTTTATGCAAACATCACGCTTAATTTCGTATTCGGGGTTGTATTCGTAAAACACAACCACGCTGTATTCTGCCAAACTTTCATCAAGCCAACCATAT
>ERZ808246.368-NODE-368-length-38969-cov-3.550984_pt1 | contig 38969 bp, 36 predicted proteins | sample MGYA00521083_ERZ808246 | MGnify/ENA primary metagenome ERZ808246 (study PRJEB31516, sample SAMN03275577) | gut metagenome | biome: mammalia-associated habitat; material: feces | host: Papio cynocephalus | place: Kenya | collected 2012-07-07 ...
GACACTTAAATTTATAATCGATAAGGTTTACTATAAAATCACCTCCTTTCCAGGAGGCAATATAACAAACTTTATAAATTAAAACAAATTGCACTTTTAGTATTTTCTATGTACTGATTTATACCAATTTAGTAAAATTTTCTTAGTACTTTTAATAATTTAATATTGTAATCTTTTCCAATAAAAAAAGACATAAAAACAGAAAGCTTTTCACTTTCTGTTTTTCACTTTCTAATTAATTGCTTTTCCATTTACATATAATTTATATCCATTAAAATCAATATTTGAGTAACTTGCATCGCTATCATTTAACTCTGTGACATATGAGTCTCCTGTTAATTTTATTTTTGAGTTTTTTCTTAATGTTAATTTAATACTTTTAGCAGTTTTATCTTTATTGATTGTTCCTGTATATGTTGAATTATCTTTTAGACTCATATCTAGTGTTGATACTTCATCTATGTAAATATCTCCTTCTGCTTTTTGTTTTTTAAGAATTAGTGTAACATTTCCTCCATTAGAACCAGAATTTCCCCATGAGTCTTTTTGAGCTCTTAAGAAATATCCATTACTATCATTATTTGTTATTTTATTGTTTTCTAGTGTAATTTCAGCTGTTGTATTTGTGATGTAGAAAGTATCTCCTTTATTTGTTGTGATAGTTGAATTAGTTGATGCAAATTCAGATTTTCCATCTTCTGCATCTCCTGACATTGATTGGTATAAGAATATGTTTTTATAAGTTGTTGATTTACCATTAAGTTTGTTGTTTGTATCAGTTAATTTTACATTATCTAATGTTACTTTGTTTTTTCCTTCTATTACAATTCCTTCAGATGATGTGGAAGTTAATGTAGCATCTTTTACAGTAACATCTGCTGTTGAATAAACTGTTGGTGAACCTTGTCCTGTAGTTTTATATTCTCCTTTTTCTACTTCAACTGTTCCGCCTCCTCTATCTGTCCTAATTGCTGCAGAACTTGTTCCTTTAGTATTAATTGTTAAATTATAGGCTTTAGTAATTCCGCCTCCCGTTGTCATAATACCTCCAGAGTTATCTTTTTCTGTTGTAATTTTAGAATTTTTTATAGTTACAGTTGTACCATCTCCACTTGATGACTTTGTACTTGCTGTTCCACCATAACTAAAAACTCCATTTGCTCCTGTTGCATTTGTTGTAATAGTTGCATCTTCTATAATAAGATTCGCTCCATCTTTTGCAATTACTGCTGAGTTTGTTCCATAAAAACTTGTATTATCACCGCCATCTGAATCCCCAGTTTTGTTTACTGTTATTCCTTTAGCAGTAACATCTGCATTACTAACTGATAAAGCATTTTCATCCTTTGCTGTTGACTCATAAGTTTCATCTTCTAGTGTTTCATCTGAAGTTACCTCTTTTTTGGCACTATAGCTCACATTTGTTCCTTGATTCCCACCTATTTGTGTTTGTTGATTGTTATTTGTTTCATTTTTATTTGTATTAATCGCACTACTTCCTAAAGTAAATATAGAAGTCAAAAGTATACTTAGTAATATATATATTATTGTTTTATCAGAATTTTCAAAAGTTTCTTTAAATGTCTTTTTATTAAACTTTGACATTATGAGATAAGTTAGAGTGAGTGAAATAATTAATCCTTCTATCCCAAATAATATATAGTAAAAAATGTTTGTTTGACTATTACTTTGTTGTGGCATCATGTTTGATGATGCGTTACCATCTGAGTTATTTCCACCTGGAGCACCTCCTGGCATTTCATTATTTTGTCCATTACTTGATTGGTTATTGTTGTCACCATCTGGCTTTTCAGGTGGAGTATTTTTGCTTGATGAGTCTCCATTATTTTTATCAGTTTCACTATTATCTTGTGAATTACTATTACTTTCATCTGGTTTTTCTGGAGGTGTTCCACTGTTTTGGTCTCCTCCATTTTGTCCTCCACCATTTTGACTATTCATATCAGGTGGAGCATTTCCAACTCCTATTTGATTAGTTGTACTTGTTGTTTGTTTATTTTTATAATATATTGTGAAAACCAATGAAGTTAATGCAATTACAATTACTAAAATCATACTTATATTTTTTATTAATCTTTTATTTTTCATTTTATCTCTCCTTTCTTACATTAACATAATTAGTTTAAAAATTTTATCTAAATTTGTTTCATCTCCTTTACATCTATAAATTTACAATCTTATTTTATAATTTATGTGTTTAAACCTTGTAATTTATGTGAAAAAAGACATTATTCTGTTGTAATGTCTTCTAAACTATAATCTATTACTTTTTTTAAGTCATCTAATGTTACTTCTACTTGATAACCTATTTTTCCTCCACTAAATATAAATGTTTCAAAGTTATTTGCTGATTTATCAATTACTGTTTTAAATTGTTTTTTCATACCAATTGGAGAACATCCTCCATGAATATATCCAGTAAGTGGAAGAAGTTCTTTACTTTTAATCATTTCAATACTCTTTTCTCCAACTGATTTGGCTGCTTTTTTTAAATCTAATTCTTTGTTTACTGGAACTACAAAGACATAATTTGTTTTTGATTTGGCAACTGTTACTAAAGTTTTAAATACTTTATTTGGGTCCTCATTAAGAGAAGTGGCAACTTCCATTCCACTTACAGCATTTGTTCCTGTGTAGTCATAACTATTATAATTAATTTTCTTTTGATCTAGTATTCTCATTACATTAGTTTTTTCTTGTTTTTTCACACAACTCATCTTCCTTCATCTTATCAATTAATTTCTTTGGCATTTTACGTGGTCCTCTTACTGCTCGTAAATCATATTCTTTTACTTTTTTAAAAGTATATTTATCTTTATCATACTCTTTTAATATTTTTAGAATCATTGCTTTTTTATCTGAATAGCCACATTCTATATCTTTTTCTAATACTTCTGTTTTATAAATTATTGCAGATATTGGAGAACCTATATAGATATAGACATTATCGCCTACATTTATATTTTTTGGTTGTTTCCACTCTACTGTTTTTCTATTTCTCATATATTCAAATATATCAAAGTAACTTGGGTTTGCCGGGAGTATCCATTCATTTGTATCTACTGTATAAGTATAACTTTCATCAATTAACTCCATTATTTTTTCATCTTTTACAGTATCATCTAAAACTATACTTACCCATGATTTTTTATTCATATGGTAAGCTCTAAAAAAGCCTTCTTCATTAATTAAATTATTAATTTTATCAGGATTTAATTTTATATTTAAGACATCAGTTTTTCCATCTTTTTCGATGAATTTTTTATAATCAACATTCATGATGATTCCATACCATTTTTTATTATTTTTATTTCTAAATACTCCTGTTGTTTCTTCACTAAATAAAAATTCTGGTGAGTCTTGATATTTCTTTAAAATTAAATCAGCAATTCTATTAGCCTGGTCGCATACAAATAATTTATTTATTGTACATTTTTGTTTTATATCTTCTAATGTTTTTATAAATTCATCTCTTATATTATTTACAAATTCACCTATTTGATTTTCTACTCTATAATTTAGATATTCATCATCTAATTCGTTATCTATTATTTTTCCTTTAATTTTATTATCTTTTACTATTACTATTATTTCAAAGTTATTATCTAATATAGGCTTTTTGTATTCTAAATAATTATCTTCTTTTTTAAAGCCATATTCTAATAGTTTATTATTATCTAATTCACTTTTTTTAAATATTTCTTCTTCTAATGTCATATTATCAGTCCTTTTACTAATATTCTACCATAGAAAAAAGGTGTTATACACCTTTAATTTATTTTATTCATTTGCTTTTAAGCTACTTACCATATCTATTTTATTAATCTTTTTAGATAGTTTCTTTGAGACAAAATATGATACTAAATATGTTCCTATTGCGGCTAGGATATATGTCCATACTTCTATATGTACACCAAAATCATAATTATCATCTAGACAAGCTTTAAATAAGTAAGATGTTAAATTATAACCTACTGGTAGACCTATAATAATTGAAGCAATACATATCCAACTATTTTGAAGAGAGAATATTTTTTCTATCTGCTTATTTGCAAATCCTAATACTTTTAGAGTTGCAAATTGATATTCTTTTTCTCCAAAAGATAATATACTCATATTATAAATTATAATTACTCCTAAAAGTACTGCGAATGAAATTATAATAATTATCATTGTTCTCATCATTGAAAGCATATTTGTAATTGCTTCTTTTAATTCATTTATATTTTGAACTACTTCTACATCTTTTATAGATTTTGATTTATCAATATTTTTATTTGTATAAATTGAATCAGGACTATATTTTATACCTAAACTTTCAATATATTCTTTAGTTGCAGTTAAACCTTGAACTTGTGGGTCTTTATAGAAACCAATTACTTTTGATTCATAATAAGTTTTGTCTCCATATATATGCCATTTTATCTTATCACCTTTTTTTACATTGTTTTCTTCTGCATACTTATATGTTACATAGACTCCATTATTTTTATTTAGTTTTTGGAATTTATATTTATTATCAATAAATCTTATATAATTATTTGATGCATCTACAAATATTGTATTTGCTTCTCTATTACTATCTTTATCTTTTATTTCTATGGCGTATGTTTTACTTGTATTGTTTCCGTACTTTTCTGTTAGAGAGTTTAGGGAATCTTCTTTTATGTTTTCTTTTAATGTTAATTTATATTTAAAATTATATAAGTCATCGAATTGTAGTTTTATGAAATAATTCATACTATTTAACATGCCTAGAGCACATACTATTAAAGTTGTACAGCCAACTATTCCTATTACTCCTGTTATTGTTCTGAATTTATTTCTAAGTATATCTCTTAAGTTCCATTTAGATGAAAATCCTAAGTTTTTAAATATACTTTTTGTAGTGATATTTAGACTACCTTTTTTTACATTTGGCATTTCATTTTTTAGGCTATCTACTGGTTTTTTTCTAAGTTCTTTGTAGCAAGTTAAGAATGTTATTAAACTTATTACTAGTACTACAATGGCTGCGACTACATAAGTCATTTTATCAATGTAGACACTTCCGTTAGGTACTTCAAAGAATGACATTTCTAGATTTAAGAATACACTTCCTAAGAAATATCTACCTAAAAGTATTCCAAGGATTGCTCCTGCTAGTGATACCCAGAAACCATATCCTACATAATGAAGGTTAATTTTTAATTTAGAAAAACCTAGGGCTTTTAATGTACCGATTTGTATTTTTTGTTTTTTAACGACTCTTGTCATTGTAGTAATTACTGATAATAAGGCGATGAATAAGAATAGTCCAGAAAATATTCCAACATAGGCTGAACCTTCATCTATTTCTCCTTGATACATCGTATAACTTGCTGTGTCTTCTATTTCTACTGTTGCGACTGCATTATCAATTTTACTTTCAATATCATCTTTTACTTGATTATTATTTTTCTTATTATTTACATCTACCATTACATAGTTAAATGGAATGTACTCTAAGTAATTAAAATCAGGCTTTATTTTATTAAACATTTCATCTGTTACTTCTTGATTAGTTTCTTTTGACATTTCTTCTTTTACTTGATATTTTATAAAACCTTCTGCTTCTTTTACTGGCATATAAATTAGACCATACGTTTTATGATTAGGCATGAGTTGAGATGCATCTTTTACAGCATATACATGATCTGGTACGTAAATTATACCTAATACTTTTTCATTAAATTCATAGCCATCATACTTGAATTTGATTTTATCATTTACTTTTATATTATTTTCTTCGGCATAGAAATAATCAATCCAAATACCTTTTTTGTTACTACTAAATTTTTCTCCACTTGATACATAGAATTTACAGATTTCATTACTTTCAATTACTGATACTAGATATGATTTATCTTTATCTTTTGAATCATTCATTGTAAGTTCTAGTTTTCTTTCAGCATTTTTTACGTTATCTATCTTTTTGATATTTTTTAAATCATCTTCTGTGAATGATTTTCCTAAAGCATTTATATCTTGAAGATTACATTTTTCATAAAAGTTATTAGCAGATGAAGTCATACCATCCATATATGCTTCTATTCCTGCATAAACCATTACTCCTATTGTAACCATTAGAAGTATTGTGATAAATTGTGATTTATTTTTGAATATATCACGAAACATCTTTTTTCTTAGCATATTACCACTCTACTTCATCAATATTCTTTGGATGGCTATTAACTGTATTTGATTCGATTTTTCCGTTTTTTAGACGAATTACTCGATCAGCAATTTCTGCGATTAGGGAATTATGTGTAACAATTATTACAGTATTTTCTCCATTATTCGCATCGCATTGCTTTTTTAAAAGTTTTAATACTTCTACCCCTGTGTTTGAATCTAGTGCTCCAGTTGGTTCATCAGCTAAGATTATGCTTGGGTCTTTAGCAATTGCTCTTGCAATGGACACTCTTTGTTGTTCTCCACCTGATAACTGATTTGGAAATTTATTAGCGTGGTTTAATAATCCAACATCTTTTAATATTTCTTTTGCAGATTTTGGCTTTTTTACAATATCTTTTATAAGTTCTACATTTTCAAGTACTGTAAGAGTTGGCAAAATATTATAGAATTGAAAAATAAATCCAACATTTTCTGCACGATATTTTGTAAGTTCTCTATCACTATAGTTTGATATTTTTTCATCATTAACAATAATTTCTCCACTTGTTACTGTGTCCATTCCTCCTAATAGATTAAGTAATGTAGACTTACCTGCTCCACTTGGACCAAGGATAACTACAAATTCTCCTTTTGGTATAGAAAATGTTACTCCATCTAGAGCATTAAATTTTTTCTCACCTACTTCATATGACTTCTTTACATTTTTAAACTTAATTAAATCTTTCATACACTTTCTCCTTACTAATATATGAAATAAATTTCACATAATTAAATTATACTTCTGTATTTATTATAGTCAATATAAAATATGAATTTTTTTTCATATTGTTTAATTTTTCTTTTTTATGTATAATCATTTTTAAGGAGTTGATTTGAATGTCAGATGTTAGAATACCTACTCAACAAAGATCAATTGAAAAAAGAGAAAAAATTATAAAATATGGTTTTGAATTAATGTGTAATGAAGGTTTTCATAATGTTAACTCTAAAGATATTGCGAAGTATGCTGGTGTTTCTACTGGAATAATTTACCAATATTTTAATGATAAAAGAGATATATTTATTGAAGGGGTAAAAAATTATTCAAATAATATTACATTTCCAATGCTTGATGTTTTAACAGATATTAAATTAGATAAAAATAATTTAGACGAAGTAATTAGAAAAATAATAAATGAATTTGTTAAAAATCACACTATATCTAAGAAAGCTCATGAAGAATTAATGGCTATGAGTCACTTAGATAAAGATGTTAGAAAAATATTTACTGATAACGAGATTGCAATGTCAGAACGCATAGTTAATTATTTGAAAGATAGTGGTTTTATTCTTACTAATATACATGAAAAGGTTCATATTATTATTGGTATTGTTGATAATTACTGTCATGAAGTTGTTTATCATAAACATGATATTTTAAATTATGATTTAATGGAAGATGAACTTATTAAGACAATTGAGTTTATATTAAAAAAATAGTTTAGATTTTTTTCTAAACTATTTTTATTTTCTTATTTTTATGAAAGTTCTACATTTACTTTCTTTTCTTTATATTGTCTTCCAGATACATATTTTATTGTAAGTTCTACTTTTTCGCCTTTTTTCTTTTCATATATTACATCTTGAATATCATTTAATGATTTCACTTTATTTCCATTTATTTCTGTAATAATATTTCCAATTTCAAGTCCTGCTTTTTCTGCTCCTGAGTTTTCAACAATATCCATAATATAGAATCCTGCAGGGTATCCATATTGATTGTTTTCACTTATAATGTATCCTTTAATTCCGATTGATGCATCTGACTTATCTTCTTCACCATTCATTAATGTTTCAATTAAACTTTTAACATCTGATATTGGTATTGCGAATCCCATACCTTCAATTGATGCTGATGATGAAGATGATGAAGATGAGTATTTTGCTGAGTTAATTCCAACTACTTCACCAGCACTATTTAATAATGCTCCTCCACTATTTCCACCATTGATTGCAGCATCTATTTGAATCATTTTTGCTGTTTGATTGTCAATTTGTACTTCTCTGTTTAAAGCACTTACAACACCTGTTGTTACTGATTGTCCATAACCTAGAGCATTACCAATAGCAATTATTCCATTGCCAACTTTTAATTTAGTACTATCTCCTATTGTTGCTATTTTAATACTTTCTTTTGTTTCATTATCAAGTGAAGATTTTTTTACTGATATTACAGCTACATCTTTTCTTGAAGATGTTCCTTTAACTGTTGCATCTGCAGTTTTTTCATTTACAAATTGAACTGATAGTTCATCTGCTCCTTCAATTACATGGTTATTAGTTAATATTAATAATTCATCATCTGTTTCACTAATAATAATTCCTGAACCTGCTCCTTCAGTATATTGGTCTTCTCCACTTCCAAAAAAGCTTGGTCCATAATTTCCTGAACTAATTAATGATTTAGATGTAATTGCAACAATTGATGGCATAGCATTATCAACTACTTCTGATACATCTGTTATATATACACCTGATGTTGTTTTTGATGTTTCTGTGTAGTTTAGACTAGCTTTTTGTTTTGATGTTGTACCTTTATTTCCAAAATTTAATAATCCAACATTACTTAATGATACAAATAATGCATAAATTATTATAATGATAAATAAAGCAATTACAATGTATACAATACTTTTATTATTTTTTTCTTTTTTATTTTTCTTATTATTTTTAGGTTGTTCTTCTTCAATACTTTCGAATATGTCTTTTTCCTTTCTCATTCTATCACCTCATAAATTTATTTACATTTAAACTATATACTTCAATTGTGAAATCTATATGAAAATACTATTATTGTTTTGTGAAGTATTTTATCCATGTCTTCCTCCACCACTACTATGTCCAATTCCTGATGATCCTCCTGATGAAGAATATCCTCCTCCACCACTTGATGATGAGTCTGACTCAGTATAACTTGTTGTATGCGTTGTTACAAATATGTCTTCTTTCGTTGTTAATTTTAATGAATTTTTATCTAAATATTCAGTTGCTGTTGTTGCCTTTCTTATCATTTTATTTTTAGAAATCATTATTCCCATGATAATTGCTGTTACAACTCCTGATCCTAATATTATTAAAAGGATTGGTGCTTTATAATGTTTTATTTCTTTTAGATAACCATTTTTATCTACAGTATAATTTTCTAGTTTTCCTTTACTATAATAGGTTTCTAAATCATCTAAGTATTTATTAAAAGCTTCATAGTAGTTTTCTGAGTGAATATCATTATAAATATCATCTAAAATATCACTTAGTCGTGTTCTATAAAAGTATAATTGAGCATTTCCATATGCATAGGCATCATAATATGGGTCTGTTTCATATGTATTTCTAAATAATATAACTCCATCGTATTTGTCATAGTTTAGTCCAAAGTCATTATAATCATAAAAGTCAGTTGCAAATTGTTCATTTTTATTTTCGTAAGAATATGGAACGTTATCAATTAAAATTACTGTTTCCATGTTATATTTTTCAGTAAAGTTTCTCATTCTATCTCTTAACTTATCTTCTTCTTCATCTGTTAATACATCTGAAAAGTCATAGATTTTGTCCTCAGAGTCAACTGCTTTTGTATTTAGAATATTACTTTTCACACTATCTGTTATAGTAATATTTTTCTTTACTCCATAGTTTTCTAATTCATTTCTGTTATATGTTTTTACTTCAGCATGACATGGAATTATATTAATAGATAGAAGTGTAATTATAATTATTAATGTATTTATTATTTTTCTTTTCATGTTAACCTCCTATTACATATAAAATATAACTTCCAAGAAGTATTACTAGAGCAGATATTATATATATGATTATTGAATACTTTAATACTTTCTTTTTGTCTAATGGAATATTTCCAATAAATTCTCCTGTTTGACCATTCATCGCGAATGGATACATTTGGTTATTATATTTTACATTAACCATCCATACTGGCAGTAATACATATTGTCTATTTACTTCTTTTGCATTAATGGTATTTCCAAGGACTGTTTTTGTTGTATACCTTAAAGTGTCCACATCTTTTAAGGTATCAATAGCTGTATTTTTTGCTCTTTTTGATGCTTCTTGTAATACTTTTTCTCCATCTTCATCATATTTTTCTGCATAAAAGCCTGATAAATAGGCATGATTATAAGGTATTAGTTCTTGAAAATTAAATGGTTCAATTGAATTCATAATATCGTTTTCAAATCTAGTTGATGCATCTACTGGAATATTATTAAACTTCATGTTTCCACCACGATTAACATTATATGTATCTGTTTTGGTATAATGTGTTCTTCCTCTTGTCCATGTTGTTACAACATTAGCGTTCATATTTACTGTTCCACTTACATCCAAATCATATAACCAGAAAGGTATGTATACACCTTTTATTTTTTCAATGTTTTTTTCATCATTGAAGTTGCTTGGCATTAGAGGTCTTCCTTTAGATAATCCTTTAAAAGCTTCAACTGCTTCTTTATTTTCTTTTTTAAATGGAATTAATTTGCTTGGTGCAAACTCTCCTGATAATTTACTTTTTAATATAGCTGTATTTCCACAGTACACACAAAATGTCGCTGCTGTTTGCTCATCAGCTATTATTTCTGCTCCACAACTTTCACATTTATATGATACATATGCAGAATATTCTTCTTTTGGAATTTTTTCTTGCTTTTTTGTAGTTTCGTTATTATTTTGTGATGCTGATGAAGTGTTTTCTTTTTGCATTTCTTCTAAAGTAAATTCACTACCACAATATTCACACTTCCATTTACCTGCTTTTGGATTAAATGAAATCGATGCCCCACAAGCTGGACATTTAGTTTCTAAAGATTGTTCATCTTTTTTATTAGCAACTTGCTCACTCATATTATTTTCACCTACTATACTTTTATTCTATTTTATCACATTTATTTAATTTTTAATGTTCCTTCACGAATTATTTTTAATTTATTGTCACTTTCAACTCTAACTATTGTCGATGCTACTTTCAAATCTGTTTCTCCTCCGTCAATTATTGCATCAACTACTCCATCAAACTCTTCTAAAAAGTCAGTAATCTTTATCCCAGCACTATCTCCAGAAATATTTGCACTTGTCGTTGCTAATGGATATGATACACTCTCAAGTATTCTTAGTGAAATATTATTTTTAGGTATTCTTACTCCAATAGTTTCTAGTCCAGCTGTTAAAATATCTGGTACTTTTTCATTCTTATCTAAAATGACAGTTAATGCGCCTGGCATATATTCATTTATTAGAAATTCTTCTTTTTCACTTATATTTTTACTTACTAATTTTATTTTATCTAGGCTGTTTGATAAAACATTTATTGGTTTGTTTTCTGGTCTTTTCTTAATATCAAATATTTTTTTAATTGCCTTTTCACTAAAACAGTTACATGCTATTCCATAAACTGTATCCGTTGGAAATATAATCACTCCATCATTATCTAATATTTCCTTTATTTTATTTAATTCACTCTCATCTATATTATCTTTCCAATTAAAGTATTTTGTTTTCATATAATTCTCCTTAATTCTATTATACTATAAATTAGTTCTTTATTTTGATATAATTTTTTTGAGGTGGTAAATTTGAAGATAAATATAAGTGAAAAGCCTTATATTTTAAAAAACAATGATTTTAGAACAATACAGATACAGGTAATGTTTCCTATTAAGTTTAAAAAAGAAGATTTAGCTTTTAATAATCTTCTTCCAAATATGTTGCAATTTATGAATAAAAAATATCCGTCTGAAGAGGAGTTCGTTCTTGCTAAAAAAGAATTATATGTTCTTGGTACTCATTGTGGATATTTTGGAATTGGTTTAAATGGATATTTTGTTTTTAATTTGATTATTCCTGATACTGATTCTTTAAAAGAAGATTTATTAGAAGAACAATTTAGTCTATTTAGTGAAATGATTTATAATCCTTTAGTAGAAAATAATTGTTTTTCTTCTTTTGAACTTGAAAAAGAAAAGAAAAATCTACTTCTTGGTATTGATAATGCTTTAAAGAATATTGGTCCTAAGATTAAGAGAAATTGTTGATGTAGACGGTATTCTTTCATTAGACCTTGCTAGGAATACTTATTTAATTGAAAAAGTCACTACCAGTAATTTATATGATTATTATAGAAAAAATATTATTGATAATTCTCCTGTTATTTTTGTAATGGGAAATGTTGATGAAAATAAAATTAATGAGTTATGTTATAAATATTTATATAAGAATTTTAAAGATAAAGTTTTTGATTCAGAATTATATTACTTTATGAAATTAAGAGATAATGTTTTAAAAGTTGTTGATAAGAGTTCTTTTAATAATTCTTGTTTATCTGTTGTTTATAAGTTAAAAGATGCTACAAAGGATGACTATATTTATTTGAATTTTATAAGAGATTTATTAACATCTTTATCTTCTAGAATACTTAGTAAGATTTTAAGGGATGAGTTAGAAATAGTTTATTCAGTACAAGTTATTCCATATGCACATTATGGCTTACTAGAAGTTAAGGCATTTATTAATAAAGATAATATGGGAATTACTAAAGAGAAGATAATTGAAGTTATTGATAGTTTAAAAAATCCTGATATTATTAGAGATGGTGTTAGTAATTTAATTGATAGACGTAGGATTGATGTTGTTAAAAAGAAAGATAATAAGGGACTTATATTTGAAGACTTTATTGATAGTACTTTGGGAATAAGTAATTCTCTTGAAGATTATTACGAGAAGTATAAAAATATTAGTTGTGAGGATATTAGTGATTTTGTAAATAGATTAGTCTTAGATACAATTTATTTTTTAAAGGAGAAGGAACATGAATAATATAGAGACAATTATTTTGGATAATGGCTTAAGAATATTTTTATATAAAGATGAGAGACGTCATTCTACATTTTTTACTTATATTACTTTATGTGGCGGAAGAAGCAAAGATTTTATACTTGACGGAAAGAAGTATCATTTAAATGATGGACTTGCTCATATATTAGAACACTATATTGTTGAATGCAACGATAAAGGTAATTTTTTGAAAGATCTTGGTAAAATGCAGATGAATACTAATGCTCAAACAGGTGAAGTTTCAACAGAATACTATTTCCAAGCTGTTGAAAATGTTGATGTTGGTATTAGAACTATTCTTGATGCTGTTAATAATGTTAGTTTTAGTAATGAAAAACTTAATAAATTAAAGAAGCCAATTCTTCAAGAAGTAAGAGGTAGAATGGATAATAAGTTCTATCATTTAGGTAGAATGATTATGAAAGATGTGTTTAGTGAAACTGATTTTCTTGATGTTGGTGGAAATATTTGTGATATAGAAAATACTACTAAGGAAGAGATTGAAGCATTGTATAATGCCTTTTATAGAACAGATAATCAAATTATTGTAGTTGCTGGTAACTTTAATAAAGAAAATGTTATTAATATAATAAAAGAATATTTTAAGCATTTGGATAAGAAAAAACATGAAGTTAAAATAATAAAAAATAAATATGTAGATATAGTTTCAAAGAAAAAAGATATATTAGAATTCCCTACTCCTAGAGAATATAGAGAAATTGCTTTTAAAGTTAATTGTAGTAAGTTCAGTAATAAAGAAAAATTAGATTTAGACTTTTTTATATCTTGCTTTTTTAATAATTTTTTTGGAGTTACTTCAACATTTTATAAAGAGATGATTGATAAAAATATTATTACTGATAGAATGAACTGTGGTATGAAAAGAGTTGATGATTATCTTCTTCTAACTATTGGGAATTATACTGCTGATGGAGATGTTTTATCACATGAAATACTTAATAGAATTAAAGAGATGAATAGTTTTAGTCTAAATAATTTTAATTTAGATAAGAAAGCATGTATAATGGAGTTAATTTTAAGAGATGAAAATATATTTAAAATGATTTCTCCATTCATTACTAATGTAATTGATTTTGATTATCCATATCTTGATAAAACTGATGATATTTATAATTTAACTTTTAATTACTATGTTTCAACAATTAAAAGTCTTGATTTTAATAACTATACAGAAATTTCTATTAAAGATACAAAAAAAGAAAATTACACTTCATAATTTTCTTTTAATTTTGTCTTAATTCATTTAACTTATCCATAAACTCTTTTGGTGGGTCTACTCTAAAACTTAATTCTTTTCCAGTTCTTGGATGATTAAATTTTATACTATATGAATGTAACATTTGTCCAAATTCAGTTGATGTTCCTCTACCATAAAGTGGATCATTATTAATAGGAAAACCTATATAATTCATATGTACTCTTATTTGATGAGTTCTACCTGTCTCTAAAATGCATTCAATAAATGTATTATTATCAAATCTTTCTAATACTTTAAAATGTGTTATAGAGTCTTTTCCATTTATATCAGTAACGGCCATCTTTTGTCTATTATTAGGGTCTCTTCCAATAGGAGCATCAATAGTACCTGTATCATGTTTAATTAATCCATCAACAATTGCTAGATACTTTCTCTCAACATCTTTTTTTCCAATCATTTCACTTAATTTTTCATGAGTAAACTCATTTTTTGCAACTAGCATAAGTCCGCTAGTGTCTTTATCTAATCTATGTACAATACCTGGCCTGTTAGTTTCTCCACTATTTAAATCAAATCTATAAAGTAATGCATTAACTAAAGTACCTGTATAATGACCTGGTGCTGGATGAACTACCATACCACTTGCTTTATTAATTACTAATAAATCATCATCTTCATAAATTATATCAATTGGAATATTTTCAGGAACAGCATTCATTTCTTCTTCTAATTCCTCTTCCACTTCAATCTCGTCATCTAACTTAACTTTATAACTAACATTAACTTCTTTTCCATTAACTAATACTTTACCATCTTTAATTAATTTTTGTATTTTGCTACGTGATAATTTTAATTTTTTTGCTAAATAATTATCAATTCTAACTTTATCTTCTTCTACTACTTTAATCATATGCATTCCTCCAATCGACTCAAATTATATCATAATTTATGTATTATTCAAAATTAAAATTACATTTTGTAAAATTTAACTTTTCCATATTCTTCTTTTTCTAAATATTTCTCGTCACCATCAATACTATAAATAAAACTAATTTCACCATCAGTACTTTCAGAAGTACTTCTAGTAATACCCAATTCTTTTAATTTCTTGTCATGTGCTTTTAATGAACAAATATTTAAAAATTTATTTGCTTCAACTATTCCTAAATCTTTAAAATCAACGTTTTCAATTAGTAAATCTAATATCTTAGCATTAGATGATTCATTTCTTATTATATTGCTAATTCTTCTTAAGTTTTCAACTCCACTAGCATCATAACCTATTTTTCTAAGACCTCTACTCTGTAAAATTTCTAAATCCCATTCATCACCATTTACAAATCTAATACCATCAAGTGGTAACTTTAACTTTACATTCATAAAATCACTAACAGGTAAAATAGAATCGTATACACAATGAAAGTCTTTAAAATACACATAACTATAAACATGACCTAACTTTCCATGAGTAAGTGCCATGTCAAAATCATCACAATCTGATAATAGAATATTAAGCATATCACAAAAGGCTTTACTAAAACCATTACAAACTGTTTTACTTAAATCAATATTTGTAATATCTAGTTCTCTATCAAAAATAGTATCATGTAATAATTTATTATTAGAATATCTCCATCTTTCATCAAAATTAAATTTTTGACACATTCTAATGTAAATATAATCTGCTTTTTCTTTTGCTGTCCAAGTAGTACCAAAAGTATTTAATTCTTCTCTTAAAATATCATATAAATTATAACTTTCTATTCTATATCTATCAACCATATAAATACCCCTTTGATGCCGCTTATTATATCACAAAATAAAGAAAAAAACAAACTAAACGTTTGCTTAAAATTTAATCTTCAAAACTTAAATCAATTTCATAATTGGTAATAATTACTTCTTCAACTTTTCCACGCTTTTTACCATCAGAATTTATATTTCTTTTTGCAGTAATTTTATGAATATAAAAATCTTTATACAATTCATTTATTAAAACAGTATTATGATTTGACAGCATTACAAAACAACCTCTGTCAGATAAATCCTTAAATACATTAGAAAGTCTTATTTGTTCATCTTTAGAAAAGCCATCTTCTGTATAACTATTGAAAGTAGAAGTATCTGAGTCATATGGAGGATCAAAATAAATAAAATCTCCTTCTTTAGCATCTTTTACTGCTTCTTCGAAATCAATAGATAAAATATTAATATTATTAAAATTCAAATATGCATGAATTATACCTATGTTTTGTCCCTCATAAGTATTAACTTTTAGTTTCTTACCAAAAGGAACATTAAATTCGCCTTTACTATTTACTCTATATAATCCATTAAAACAAGCTTTATTCAAATATATTGTTCTAGCAGCTCTTTTATAATCGGAAAGTCTATTAAATTTCTTTTTATCTCTATCTATATTTCTAATTTTATAATAATATTCTTCTGAATGATTTGCCTCATGATGATTTAATTCATTACACATTTTAGTTAGTTTTTCTTCATCCTTAATACATCTAAATACATTTATTAATTCTTCATTACTATCATTAATAACTGCATTTTTGGGTGATAATTCAAAAAAAAGTGCTCCACCACCAACAAATGGTTCATAATAAGTATTAAAATCTTCAGGTACATATTTAATTAATTTATCAAGTATCTGTCTTTTTCCTCCTGCCCACTTAACAAATGGTTTTCCTTTCAGCATAAATTACCTCCTCTTAAATTTAACTACAAGTATTATATATTATTTTTTAAATAATTGAAAGAAATATATTATTTACTTTATTATCTATTTTTACATTTATGATTAATTATACTTGAGCACCTATAATCCATTGAATCCAACTCTTTATTGTACTTGCTCTTCTATTAACAGTTTCAAATGCCATATTAGGTATATATTTTTTTATAATATCCATTATGTAACTCTTGTCGGGAATAGTTCCATTATCATTATAGTATTTGTATGTATCATAAAATGGTTTATGTTTAATAATACAAGAAATCAATTCTTTATTTCTTCCTTTTACATCATAATTTGTAAGCATACTTCCATATACACTTAAATTATATTCACCAAAAGTAGAACTTTTTTTCTATGATTCCTAAATAACGTAATGCATCAATATAGTATTTTCCTTGACGTACATCAAATCCTAATTCGTTAGAGAGATCATTAGCATTACAAATACCTTTACTAAATAAACCAATAATTGCAATAACCTTACTAAACGAGTCTGCTTGAGGAAGTGGAATATCTTTTTGAGAAAGTTCATCAATATTTTTAAATATATTCTTTTTAATATTTTCCGATATTGCATTTGAAACTATATATCTTTTTACATCTATTAACTCAAGAGAATTATAGTTATATAAATCAGAAAACTTATAAATAAAAAAAGTGTAAACTCCATTTTCATAAGTAAAAAATACAGGAATAACTTCTTTAACAATTTTATCATGCCAATAACTATATGGATAATACAATTGCCTAATAACAAAATCATTAGGCATAGAATTTTTGGCTTCCACAAGTACTACTTTTGTCATACTTTCATATCCGCCATCAATTTCAATTGCTGCTCCATTTACTTTAACTTTATTTTTATTAATTAAAAACTCAAATGACTTAACTCTCATTTTCCCTTGAATTGTCTCATACATTTTTTCTCCAAATACATCATCAAACATTCCGGATAAAAAAGCAACATTTAAGGCATTGCTCTCTGAGTAAATATTATCAGGGTCAATTGTTTCGATAAAATCCGGCAATGATACCTCATTTATAATAACATTTTCATAACTAGATTTTTTTAAACTTTCAAACAAATTAAAATTACCAATGATATACTTACCATTTGAAACCGGTAAAATTCCCAAGTTATTTTCTTTAAAAATTTTTGGAAGTTGTTTATAATAGTCAAATTTTGCCATAAGCCTAGGCTCTTTATATGGTCGTATTTGATCAGCTGTTATTTCAAAAAATCCATTATTCTTTATTTCATTTAAAACATCATAATCATTAAATATTTCTTCCCACAACTCGTAAATTTTCTTTTTCAAATAAAACTCCTTCATTTAGTAAATAACATACCACAAGCAAATTATACCATAATAAAAATTAAAAAACACCAATACAATTCATGTGAAAAGTATTGGCGTCTTCCGTATTTTTTCTAATCAACAAATTATAAAATATCCCAATATTATTTAATATAAAACTAAATGTAAATTTAAAAATAAAATAATTCTAATTCTAAGTATAAAACCAATGAAAATAAGTTCCAAATATAGATTAGAAAAAATACTTTGGCTTAAAACTTTATATTTAATTTAATCTACAAAATAACTTAGTAGAACCAATAAATTAAATTTCAAATTCAATTGAATTTAATTTAGAAATTTCAAAATCAGTATCTTGAATAATTTTATCAATTTCACTTAATCTTTTTCTAATTAAATCAATATCAAAATTAACAGATTTACATTCGAAATAAGAATTAGTAACTTCAGAACATCTTTTCTTTGAACTTTTAATATAGATTAATTGTTCATATGCTGCTTTCATTCTTTTTAAGTAATTATTATCAACGATAGCTTGCTGAATAGTTCTTCCATCACTTAATTTAAATTCGTTATTTTTTTCATATAAAGTAGCCTTTAATTTGGATAGTTTTTTAAATGTTTGTTCCATATTATCTAAACTATATTTAAATTCTTCTTTATAATCTTCAATAACATTCTTTCTTCCATCTAGTTCTTCTATGTAAGTATTTAAAGAATAAGTTCTAACATTAGCTGTTGATATACTTAAATTTTTCTCTTCTTCTGAAATTAAATTCATTAATGCAGTTATATTTGTTTTCATATTATCTCCTTCTTTCTGTATTAAATTTATCATTTTTCTATAAAATTTTGGTCGCTATATGAGCGACATTTTATTTTGCTTTAAAGTTATAAATTGGTTTAATTATTTTATTAAGATCTACACTATCCTTTATATTTGTTAATATTTCATTCATTGATTTATAAACAAATGGTGCTTCATCCTTGGTACTATCAACTACTGATGTTGAATATATTCCCTTCATCGAATCTTTATATTCATCTAAATTAATTTTATCGAGTGCTTCTTTTCTAGACATAATTCTGCCTGCTCCATGTGGTGCAGAATAATTCCAATCAGAATTTCCTTTTCCAGTTCCTAGTATACAACCATCTCTCATATTAATTGGTACAATCACTCTTTCTCCTTTTCTAGCAGAAATTGCACCTTTTCTAACAATGTTATCTTTAAATGAAATATAGTTATGAACTGATTCAAAATAATCATCTATATTCCATCCCATAAACTTAGCAATTTTCTTAGCAATCACTAACCTGTTTTTAATAGCAAATTCTTGACATATTTTCATATCATGTAAGTATTCTTCTCTATTTTTTCCTTCTAAATAAGCTAAATCATAATCAATATTATTATCTTTTTTATATAATTTATCTAATTTAATAAGTTCATTTTCTATATCTTTTTCCTTGCCAAGACTCTTGTACTCAATAATTAAATCTTTCTTTTTTTGATTTATTAAATCATAATTATAATTACACGTTTTATCTGCTAGTTTTTGATAATAATTAGCAACTTGATTTCCTAAATTTCTAGAACCAGTATGAATTATTAAATACTTATTTTTATCATCATCTTCATCAATTTCAATAAAGTGATTACCTCCACCTAAACTTCCAAGAGAATTTTCAATCCATTCTAATTTTTTTAAATATTTAAAACAATACAAATCTTCTAATTTAAAATTACATTCTTTTTCTTTATTAACATTCATTCCACTTGGAATATTTTCATTTATATATTTATCTAATTTTAAAAAATCAATATCTACTTTTCCAAGATTTGCGCAAAACATGCCACATCCAATATCAACGCCAACTACATTTGGAATAACTTTTTCTCCTAAATCACCTGTAAAACCAATAACACATCCATTACCTGTATGAACATCTGGCATTATTCTAATTTTACTATTACAAAAAGCTTCTTGTTCCAATAATAAATTAATTTGTTCTACTGCTTTAGAGTCAATATTATCAGTAAATATTTTTAAATCTTTCATAGTAATCACCTCCAAATAACTAAATACAACTAAATTATATATTATAAATTATTTAAAAAGGTCGCTAAAATCGCGACAAAAAAAAACGCCTATAAAGAAGCGTCGCAAAAAGTATATAAATAGTCATTGACTTGATTTAAGTCATAAATATTATTTTCTATACAACAAGATATAACTTGATCAAACTTATTATTACTCAAAGAGTAACCAGCAGAATTTAATAATTTATCAAATTCTACTTTATCAAGACCTAGTGCCAAACATAATTTTATAATTACATTTTTTCTAGGAATATAATCTTCACTACATCTTATTTTAGAAAATAATTTTCTATCTATATCAACTTTTTTATAAATCTCAGAATCTTTACAACCACTCTTATCAATTAATGAAAAAAGTAATTCATTAAAACTCATTGATTTATTACAATTTAAATATTCTAATATTTTATTATTCATATAATAACCTCCATAATCTCTGAACTAACTTCAGCCCTAATCTGAATGTTCTTTGGCCATTAATAATCTCTAATAAAATAATATTTAAATTGTAGGCTTATTATAAAATAAAAAAATTAATTTTTCAACAAAAAAAGAAAGAATTATTTCTTTCTAGTGTTAACCATTTTACTATATTTTCTATTTTCCATCTTAATTAGTTTTTTATTTCTTTTTGGATATTGCTTTGTATCATTATAATCTATAGTCATATTCTCATCTGTAGAAATGAAAAAATCACTTTTATTTGAATCAATCTCCATAAGTGTTATTAATAAATCATCTAAATTATCTATTTCACTTACTTTTTCATGAAATCTAATTATATAATTATCAAAATGAATTTCATCTGCTTCTTTTACTAAGCAATAGCTAATTCCATGTTTAATTAAATCTCTAATTAAAAATTCGAGAAAATATTCTTTATCACTTACATAAATATTTCTTACTACCATGCTTTTCCTCCTCTATAAAAATTTATTTTCTTTTGATATGGTTTTCCTTCTGACCTTTTCTCTTGTTCTGCTTGTTCATCAAGTGAGTTAAGCATTAAATAACTTTCTCCAGTTATAAGAGAAGTTTCTCTATTATTTTCAGGTTTATCATCATCAATATAACATTCCAAAATATCATAGTCAAATGCATCATTTGTAAATACTAGAGGTACACAAAATACTAAATACTCTTCATTTAAATCATTTTTATTTACTTTATTTAATACTCTTGTTTCATTCTTAGATAAAGTTATATCAAATGTACTTGTTTTACCTTTTACTTCTATGTAGTTAGTCTTATTAGTTTTATTATTATAGGCAATAAAATCATATCCTAGTCCATCACCAACTATTTGAGATACCCAATAAATATTTGAATAATCATCACATTTATCAAGATAATCATGAACAATATACTCAGAAAAGAATCCAATTTTTTCCTTAATGTTATCATTAGAATCAGTTTTTTCTTCATTAACAAAATATTTAATTATATCTTTTTTGCATTCATATAAATCCTTGTATGAATATTTAATATTTCCACCAAGCAACCAATTACGATGCTCTTTTTGAAAAGAAAAATCGTTTATTTTATATTTATTCAAAAAATCTCTTATCCAACTACAATCAAAATCCGGATAATATTTTGTACAAATAAATATTATTAAATCATAATAACTTTCTATTTCAATACCAAAATAATTTTTAAAAACATCTATTTCTTCTTGCAAATTTTCACAATTTCTAAAAGGAAGAAAATATAATAAATAATAATCAAAATATTCATATTTTTGTAAAGAACTATTATTTTTGTAATATTCTAAAAAAATTTTTATTTCGTTTTTTCTACTTTCAATAATTTCATTCATATTAGACACCACTCATATTAATTTCAATATTATAATTACAAGTTACAGAATGATTAGGTAAACTTTTACCTGTATATAACTCATCAATATAAATTTTAACTGTATCTCCACTATTTACTTTTAAAACATCTTTTCTATTAGAAAAACTAACATTTATTTTCATATTACTTTTAACCAATTTTTCATCTAGTTCTTTATTTTCTCCACTGCCAATACAATCTAATTTAATATCACTTGTTTTAATATTTACTGGATAATTATAATTATTTTTATAAACTAATATTTTACTATAGTCAGACTTTGATACAGTATCAACCATAGTAAATTTATTTTCAATATTGTCACTTAAATTAGAAGGATTAAATTTAAACTTAAAAATTGAAAATCCTAATACAATTAAAAATATAACACATAAAAATTTCTTGTTCATAACCAATTACCCCCATTAATTGCTGCTTATTATAACATAATTTAAGTAAAAGAAAAAGAGAATAATTCTCTTATTTATTTAACTTTACTTAATATTTTTACTTCTCCTTGTGCAAGATACTCATTAGCATATCCAGGAACATCTTTGAATTTTGGATGCCAATATTTGAATGCTTGGTTATAAACATCTCCGTAACTTGCTGCTTCATCAGGCAATAATTGTTCATTAGTTTTAAATATTTTACCTGTTACTAAAACTTTATATGCATCAAATCCGTTTGGACTACATTCTTCAAGAGTATCTTTCCAATATTCTAAACCATCTTCATCACATAAATAAATTGAATGTAATCTACTAGGTAAAGTAATGTCATAATCTTTACGACAATCTTCTAATGCTGCTTCTCTTTTGAAAAAATCTGCTTTGTATGACATTGCAAAAGATGTTCTTAAAAGCTCAGATATAGCTCTTAACTCTTCAATACTAACAGAGTCAACTTTAGATAAATGTTCAATATAGTTAGGTAATAGCTCATAAAAGTTTCTCATTTTACCATCAAAGAAAATCGATTGAGAAAAATTCATTTGTCTTTTAAACATTTCAGAATTAAAGTTTTGAGAAACATTAATAGTATTATTAACACTCCATTTCCTATCATAACTATTTCCTAATTTATGTATATGATATAACTCCATCTCTTGTTTTTCCATAATATTCCCCCTTTACAAGGAATATATTATAACACAAAGCGTCAGATAACAAAAATTAAATATTTATTTTAGAAAATTTTTATCAAATTTATATTGAATAACTTCCTATAAATTCTATTACTTTACATAAATATACATAGATTATACATGATTTTACATATAAAAAGCGTTATTAATTTAACGCCCTTTCATATCTTTTTATTAGAATCTTCACTAATTGTTACTGTTTTAGTATCAAACATATCGTCCAATTCATTATGATGTTCTTCATTAAAATCTGAATTACTGATATTTTTCTTTCTTAATCTATTTATTATTTCACTTACTTTTGAATCAAATTCACTAACTAATTTTTCAAATCCTAATTGCTTTAAGGTACTGATAGCCTCTTCCTTATCATATTCTATTGACTCAATGTTTGTAAACTCAGTACTACATGACTTTTCAAAATAAGCAAGTAAAGCAGGAACAATATTTTTTTCAATATTTGAATCATAATTATAAATATAGTTAACAATATTTGAATATTTTTTTCTTATATCAGATAATTCTTCTTTCTCTTCAGTAGACACTGAAGATGCTTTTGATACCTGTTTAGCAAATTCATTTCTAAAAACAACTCTACTTATTTTGCTCATATTAGATGCCGTATCAATATCATTTTGTTTTCTATCTGCAATTTTTATTAGACAATTTGAATAATCATTTAATAAAATTGTTCCTTGCTCCATATTGAAAAAAATATCTTCGCAAATAGCTGCTCCAACTACACTAGTTTTGCAAAAATCATTATCTTCAATATATACAGTTAAAAGATATGAGTTATTCTTTTTAAAATAATCTTCTAAATAATAAAGAGAATTATTTGTTACTATTGACAAATTTGAAATATCTGGAGAATTTAATCCTAGATTACTTGTATTTTCTTTTATAAGATTTATTAGATTAAAATAAGATGAAGATGTATTGGTAACTCTTTCATGTAAATATGTACTTGTTTTCTCTTCATGTTCATTCATATATTTAGTAATTTTCTCATCCATAATAAATATTCACCTCTACTATTAATATAGCATATAAATACTAGGTAAAGAAATAGGAGTTTAAAAAAGTACTTACATTATTAGTACAAATTATTGACTTTTTTATAAATTAAATAAATATTATGAAACATAATGCCAACATAAATACATAAAAAAACGGAGCACCATGGCTCCTTCGTGGGACCTGTTTTCTTCAGTTAGAAGAGACCAAATGAGGTTAAGCCCTTTAAATATAGGATTTTTATATTGATGTGAATCGGCATTTACCATATTTTTTTAGTATTTTTGTACCTAAATTGTACCTAAAAAAGACATCAATTACTTTTTTGATGCCTTTGATTTTTTCTTAATTTGTTTTTTAGATTCTTTCTTTTTATCTACAATATTTGTATTAATACATTCAATATATAATTCACTAAATATTTCTTCTAATCTTTCAATCATACCATCTTCACCTTTTAAAAATTTCTTTGCTTCTATAAATTGACTATATGAAAAGTATAACATTATTATTACGATACTAAAACTTATTAAATATGGTAGTGCAATTGCCAAACCATTAAAGTCAAAGCCCTCTTTAGTATAAAATGAAAGTATTGCTGGAATAGCTATTGATAATATAGCTAACAAATTGCCACCAACTATTTTAGTTTTAATCATATTCCTATAGTGATCAATTATGCATAGAAGTGTTTTTTCATTATACATATTATTTTTTATAGAGTAATCTTTAAATAGTTCTTTTTCAGCATTTCTAATAATTAATGGTAATGTTATCTCATTTTCATTTCTTTTACCTATACTTAAATGCAATTTTGTATTTAATACCTTTTCACTTATAACTTTCATAATTAATAACATAGCTATAAATACTAAGATCATTGGTACTATTTTATTTAGAAAATTGAAAACTAATGAAATAAAAGTAAATATAACATATATCCAAAATGTCCATTTTTTAATTATATTATATGGGCTTTTCTTCTTATATATTTCTTCTATATTTTTATACATATTATTCCCCCTAAATTTAATCAATATTATATCACAAATATTTTGAAAAAAAAAAGCAGAGAATTAATCTCTTACTTTTTTAGATATATAAAAATCGAGGAAACACTAAATACATATCCACATATGTTTAGTACTGACCTCGACTCTGTTGTTTCTGTTATAGATAGTTTAGAAGATGACTAAGCTATTTTTTTATATTTATTATTTCTTCAAAAATAGAAAAAATACTATTAAATTCTTTAAAATTAAAATCATTAAAATTTTCTATTTCTTCTTTTATATTATTAGCAAAAGCAATTTTTGAAAGTGCTAAATTTTTTTGCTCTTCATCAGCTTGATCATAAACTTTAGTTTTTCCTGATCCATCAAGTATTTTTAGCCTATCTGTGCCACATTTTTCAAGTGATTTACACATTAAATTCCCTTTAAAACTTATGCCGTTTTTGTTAAATTCTTTACCCAAGTATAATCTTCTTCCTTTAGCATCTTTTCGTTTAAGTTCACTATCTTTAAAATAATGCTCTATACAAAGATCTTTACTATCATTTCTGTGTGATGGTATAGGAATGCACATTTTGTAAATATTTTCAGAAAATTCAAGATATTTATTTTCTAGCATTTCTTTAATCAAAACATCCCTATCATACATTAATACTACAGGCACACTTTGAGGTACAACAGTCAATGCTTCTGCTAATTTGTTTAAAGCAGTCCAGCCTTCATCTTGGTATTTGTTAGCGTCTTCGGTTTTTAATCCAATAAACTTTATTTTTTTATCTTTTAATACTCCTAATTTATTCTTAGCCATTTTTAAATAAATAGGATCAGTTTTTCCTTCGGTTATCACTATTAAATCATCATTTGAATCTTTTATTTCATTTTTGGTTTGATTTACTAAGCTAAATAAATCTTCATTATGTTCAATCAATGCATCATATGTTTTTTTTACTTCGGATAAATCAATTATGTTTTCAACTTTAATTCCTTTGGGCATATCATATATATCACAAGCACCATCATATATATCATTAATACCATATATCAAAAAAGGAGACTGTGTAGTAATAATAAATTGAACATTTTTAAATTTCTTCATCAACCTAGGTAGAACATTCATTTGCAAATCAATATGAAGATTTAATTCAGCTTCATCAACAAGAACAATTCCCTTAATGTCTTGGAAATTAAATGAATTATTAGATTGAGTTTTATCATAATCCATTAGTATAGCAGTAAACATAGATAATAGTGAATACTCACCAGTTGAAAGCTTACTAAACGAATCAATAATTTCTTCATCTTCACCATTATTCTTTATTCCAATTACACCAATTTTTCTGTTTTCTTTTCTGCTTATATATAATCTTTTTCTGTTATATTTATCATTTTTAAACTCACTAAGTATACTATTAATAAAATTAATTATACTGTTATTTTTGCCAATATAATTAATTATCGGATTACCTACTGAATCAGTTAAAAATCTTTCACCATTTCTAAGAAATATTTTTTGATCATATAAATATTGATCTACCACAGAATTAATAATAAATCCTTCAAAATCATTTTGTATTGTATTGCATAATACATTTCTTGTATTTATACCAATTATTTTATTTTCTGCTCCAATATTAGATTTTAAGTTATTATTTTTCCATCCTGGTATATAATGTCTATCAACAGGGAAATATAGACATATATTTTTATCATAGTCTAATTCACCAGTTTTATCGTTATACATTCCTATTTCTTTAAAGTCAGTATTATTTCTCAATTTTGAAGTATAATCAGGATAACTATTATTTTCAATAGTACTATTTGGATTCTTACTCATTACTTCAACATAATTATATTTTTTATTGTTAAATGATACAGAAACAAAAGACTCTTCTTTATCATTTTTTATATATGATGTAGACATTACTTTATATAGTTGATTTTTATCTTTTTCAGGCATTTCATTATATTTATCAGACTTATATAGTAATATAGCTTGAATAATTTGAGAGAGTAAAAGTGTTTTACCTGATCCGTTTTTTCCCATTAGAATTATTGGCTTTGGTGAACCATCTTCGTTTAAACTTGCATTTATTTCAAGTTCTTCTATTGAACCATAATTTTTTATTTTGATATTATTAACATACATATACTGCTACCTCCTGATTTTTAATAATTATTCAACTACTGATAAATATCTATCAAGCATTTCATTTTCTGCTTCTGTTACTAATTTAACAAAATCTGTATAATCCACTGTTGTATGTGCTTTATCAAGTGCTTCGTAATATTTTAACCTATTATCTTTTTTAATAATAACTGGTACATATCCACTTCTCATTAAATCCATATTCATTATTAATCTCGATGTTCTGCCATTTCCATCAATAAATGGATGAATTTTAACTAATTCTCCATGTAATAATGCTGCTCTTATTATTGGATGATATTTATCCCATTCATCATAATTCATCATTAATTTTTCCATTAATTCTGGAACTTTTATGTATTCTGGTGGCCTGTGTTGTGCTCCACTTATAATTACATTATGATTTCTATATCTACCAGCATTATCATCATCTATACCTTTTAAAACTAATTGATGTAACACTTTAATATTCCATTCTGATATTTCACTTTTATCTTTTGTTAACCCTTCTAAATACTCAATAGCATTTTCATGGTTAATGGCTTCTAAGTGTTCCTTAACAGACTTGCCACCAATAGTGATTCCTTCTAACACTACTTTTGTTTCTTTTAGTGTTAAAGTATTACCTTCAATACCATTACTGTTATATGTCCATTCAAGATTAATTGCATTTTGTAATGATTCTGTTGCTTCTTTTGATAATGGCCTTTTACTATTTAGCTTAGCGAGTTTTTCATCAACTTTTTTAAAATAATCTTCTGGTAGATCAATTTTAAATTCAATTTCATCTTTCACTCTTTTATCAACTGGCTTTCCAACATCATTTGGAATATACCATGCAGTACCAATTTTTTCTGCACCTAATATTCTTCCATCTTGAATAAGCTGTCTTATTCTTCTCTCACTAATATTCCATTTTTCACTTGCTTCTTTTATTGTCATAAATTTCATTTTTACACCTCCAAATTGTATTCTTTAATAATTTTATCAAATGCTTCTTTACCATACTTATTTAATAAATAACCTAAACATATAGTTTTATAAGCGTTTAATCGATCATATAACACATTACTATCAATGCTCTCTATATTTACTTTAGGACTATTATTAGCTACACATAAAGTATCCTCATATACTTCTGTTTCTAATATTAAATGTTCTCTAACACTTTTTATTACTTTTTCCATGCCTTCTCTTGTCGGATTTTTCTTTTGCTCAGTTAGATCTTTGATATCTTTAGCAATATCACTAATATCCTTAACGTCTTTAATATGCATAGTTATCACCTCTATATATAGATTATACCGTTTTTGGAATAATGCGTCAATATCTTTTGTACCATTTGCGGTATAATATTGTTTTTTGTTCACACGAATATTTCATATTTTATCCGTATCATTATTAAAATTATAAAGCCATTGAAGATTTTTGCCACTTTCGGCACTTTTCTTCAATGAACTATTTTTAAAATTAAATTTTTTGTGCCTAAATTGTACCTAAAATTATTTTAGCAATACTGATTTACCTCACAAGCCATTATAAAATGGGCATAAAAAATGAGAACACGGTTAAATGCTCTCTTCAGGGGCTATTATATCGAAAAAGCGGATTGTTTAAAATTCCTGTAATATCGACATATAATTCATATATAGTTTAATAAAATTTAACTAAAAATTGAGAAATTTAATTCAATTTGATTGGTAGCTGTTTGGTAGAAATACTTATCAGTTTTTTTATTTATTATAAATTCAACATTTGATTAATAGCTTTATTATATGCTTTAGGAATATTTTTTAAAAATTTGTATAATTCATTAAATTCATCAGAAACATCATTTTCAATCATATAATCAATTATTGATTGATCATCTATTTCTATTTCTTCAACCACTCCAGAATCTGCTAGTACCTTAATTAATGAACTAGTATCTATTGAAAGAGATTCAATTGAATATTCATATGTAACATTATTATATTCAATACTAATTTTTTTTCCATCGACAGTAGTTATAATTATATTATTCATTAATTTCATCCTTTCTTATTGGCTCACAAACCTTATTGTTAATAATATTATACTTATGATATCTATTATCAAATATATATTTTCCTCCATCAAGTAACTTGCAAATTTTCTTTCGATGATTTTCAAGTTCTAATCCACCAATATCGTAATTAAAAACCCCATCCTTATTTTCGGATATAATGATATTTTCAGAATCACTATTAATTGCAATAGCTGCATTATGTGTAACTAAAATCACTTGATTTTTCATTCTTAAATCTCTAATCTTATCAATCATAATATCTGTAATAAATTCATTATCTATATTATCCTCAGGCTGATCTATCATTATTATAGAGTTATTATTTTTACATTTTTCTAATATAATTTCCAAATATATAGATGCTTTTTTACCCTGAGACATATTATCTGAATTTAGAGAAATATCATTATCATTTTCAATAATTGTATATTTTGGTGTCAATGATTCATTAATAGAATTTTTTACATAAGAGAATACTCCTACTACACTTTCATAGGAATTATCTTTCCTAAATATTTTTATACTTCCATTCATCAAATCTAAAAAGTTTTCTTCAATTGATTTATTCTTATCCAAATCATGAATCTTTTCAGCAATACTATTATATAAAAATTCTTTGTTTATTTCAGAATCCACTTTAGTATTTAACGTATAACTATCTGAAATTAAATTATTTTTTTCATCAATTTTAATAACTAAATTTTCTAAATCAGATGCATACTTTTTAAACATTAATTTCTTTTCAAAATAATTATATATCTTAGTCAATTCATTTTTAACATTTTCTTTCGCAAATGTGATCTTTTCTGATGACTTTGAAAGATATTTGTTAGATATTTCATTTAATGAATTTTCTAAATTTTTCAAAAATTCTTCTTTTACATAAGTTTTATTAAACATTGTTTTTAAATCTTCATATTTATTTTCTAAAAGAAGTAAGAATTTATTTACTATTTCTAATTCGTCTACATTAAATAATTGAATTTCCTTAAGCTTTAAGTCTTTAATCAATTTAACATTTTGAATTTCATTATCTAATTTTTTCATTACAAAACTAATATCATTAGAAGATATATTAATTCCATTTTTTTGAATTTCTATTTCTTCTTTATACTTATATTTTTCATTTAATATTTTAGATGCCTCAACAAATGTTGTTATCGGAAGACTACTATTATTATCATTCTTTTTATTTAGCAAGTCCAAATAAGCACTTGCAAAACGATCAATTGCAAGATTATATGTGGCAATCTTATCATTTATTTCAATAGTATCTAATTTATGAAAATCTAATTGTTCTTTTAAACCTTCCCCCTTATTTTCAAATAATTTAATTATTTCTTCTTGAGTAAATGCATATATTTCACAAATATTATCATTCTTAAAATCAATTTCACAATTTAGTTTGCTTTGGATAGTTTCTATTTTTATTATTTTATTAGAATCTTTAGTATAATCATTGATTTTACTTTTATCTTTTCCAGAAGATAAAGAGTAAAGTATCGAATTAAATAATAAACTTTTACCCGAAGATCTACCACCAATAATCGTATTTATTCCAGGGGACAATTTAATACTTTGTTCTTTTTCTTTTTTGTTATTTAAAGTAGTAAACTTTATTTCTTCTATATATTTTTCTGGCAAACTCGGCATTTCTGATGAAACAAAAATCCTACTGGTTGGAGCAACAAATGACATCCTAAGTGTTTCAAATGATAAATTTCCTTTAATCCAAGTAAACATTTCCTTTTCTAACTGTTGAGCACTATCATGTTTAGGATATGAGCTTATTTGATGGTTATCAGAAAAAACAACATATGGTACTTCTTTTTTTGCAGAAAAATCCTCATCAAGTAATGATTGGAACCCTTTATTAAACTGATTAATCACTTTAGCATTATTTCCAGGAGACATTTCTACTGCATTAATTATACCTATTAAAACCATAACCTGCGCTTCACTTAATCCATTATTATATGATTTATATGCATCAACTATATTAGCTTCTTTTTTACCATGAGATATAACAATATAATCTTCGTTAATAAAACTCTCTGCAAATCTTTCAAAAGAAGTTATTCTACATTTTAAATTTTTATTTTCATCATTTAAATCTATATCAGCATTATTTTTTTCATTATATTCTTCAGATATTTTCTTATACATCTTGTCAAGAGTCTCATTTATTTTTCTTGCATCATCACTTTTAAAAATAATTAACGAATGATATTTCTTTTTATTACATGCAATATTTTTAACATTAGCATCTAATTTTTCAAATAAATACTTATCAACAATAACATCAAGTTCTACTCCAACTAAAAGACATCTATCTTTTGTATTAAGTGATTTATCATTATAATACTCTTCATATGCTTGAACATTTATTATGTTATGATCTGTAAATGAAAACATTTTAATATTATATGATGGCTCAGATATTTTTTCTATAATTTTTTTTAATTCAAAAATACCTTTATAATCATTTGTTTTAGTTTTACTCGAGTAATCAGTATGTATATGTAAATCACATTTAAAATAATCAGAATAATTATTATTCATTAAATTATCATTTATAGTATTATCAATCATTTCATCCATACAACTTCTCCTATTAATATAAATATAATATCAATGACATTATGACACTATGTTTATATATACCTATTTATTTAGTAATTTTTCCAATCTATGTTGTAATTGATATATAGTAATATTACTTTCTGCTTCACTATTTAAGTCTTTAACGGCTTGTAATAAAATTTGTTTTTTAGATGGATTGCTATTATTAGGCACTTCATTATTTGTTTCTTCTTCATATATTCCTAAAGTCCCATCTTCCTTAGTTTTAGAATAATATGTTTTATTAGTTAAACTAGATTTAAATTTAATATCTTTAAAATGATGTCTATTTTTTGCTAATTGTCTTTTTTTTCAGCAGTTTCTTCTTCTTGAACCTCATCTTTAGTTTGTTTATATAAATGAAGTCTTTCTTTAGTTCCACTAATAATAGCAATATCTTCTAATAATTCATAAGCATCTTCTGGAGATATCAAATAAAATTCTCTAACTCTTACTTTATCATTTGTAGTATCAACACTTCTTAAATCGGCATTCAATTTGTCAATTATTTTATGTAATACTTTATCAGCCGATTGAGTTTCAACATCATAGGTTGCATATAATCTAAATCCAAAAGGAACTGCCTCTGAATTATTTAATTTATTTATTCTTTCTTCTACATTTTTTGAATAACCTATTTTTACATAATCTGGAAAGGACGGATTGTAAGTATATAAATTGAACCTACTATATTTTCACTCATTTTACATATCCTCCTATATACTCTTATTAAACGTTCTTGTCATCAAATACATTTTTTAATTGTTCCTTAGATGCAAGTATAGTTAAATGCATTGAAACAGTTGGTTTTAATTGACATACATCATTTATTTTAAAAATTATATTATTTTCATCTTGCCATGTTATATTTTCAATTTTTATAAAAAATATTTTATTAAATTTTATTCTAGTTATTTGATTCAATCCTCTTCCGGTTACCATTTCTACAAATGGAGTATTAATGTTTACTAAAACTGTTTCATTATCAATTTCTTTTGCTCCAATTTTCTGTAAAGTTTGATGAAATAATTCAGGAGTAAAAATCTTTGTATAATTCCTCCCTGATGTTCTAATCTCACTATTTTGAGTTGATATTATGCTTGTCCCATCTTTCAACTCTAAAGTAATACTATCAGGAGTAAGTGCAATTAGTTCATTTTCTTTTGTAGAAGATATTAATACATCAATTTCATTTTTTATAAAGTATTCTTGAATTGAAGCAATTTTTGTTTCTTCATCAAATGTATTAAAATTATGACCAATTTGTTCAATCACATTGGTTTCTTCATTAAATTGTTCTATAAATGGCACATATTCCGGATTTTTATTTGCAAAATCATCACTTATAATTAATTTTCCATCTTCTCCATATAATCCTGTAATATCATATTCTCCTGTTTTTGCTGTTCTTTCTTTAAATTCTAATTTAATTTTATCACCATCTATAACCATTACTGCATCTCCAGTTTCAGGATTACCATACTGAAATAAAAATATATCTTTTTTAGTATTGTAATATAAATATCTTCCTCCAGAAATTGTTTCTGCTGATGGGATCAAATACTTAGCAGCTTCAATTGGTACTTGATTGAATGTCACATTATTTAAATCTAAACACTTATTAAGCTTAAATAATCTTGCCAATGTTTCTACATAATTACATTCACTTAATACTCCAGGTTGTAAAGCCATGTTTCTTTCGTATTGTTTTTTTATTTCCATTACTCCACTCTGAAGTTTCGTAATATCTTGAAATTCTACCCCTAATAACGAAAGAAAATCGTCAAACTTTTTTTCTTCCTCCTGATATTCTTTAAAAAATACATTTATTCGTTTAATTGATTCTTCATCTAATATTAATGAAGAATCATTTTGATACACTGTATCTAAAAATTCTTGAATTGTATTTTCTTTACTCATTTAAATCCTCCTCATTTTGCTTAAAAATTGCACTACTATGGATAATATCAAAAACCTGTGGTTCATCGGCTACACCTAAAGCATTTAAAAATACCTTGTTTATTTTATCTCTATATTCTTTTGGAAATTTAATACTCTCTTGCATTTTTTTAGCATTTTTTTTATATACCAAGTACTCTTTTTCATGTTTTTGCATGTCTTTTGCAATTATTGATAACTCTTTCTTATCATTTTCATTTAATAAGTTATATATTGAGGGAATACTTCCAATTAGTGACATTGAACAATTTATTCCACCATCTATTAGTCTCCACCACCAATATGCAAATGAAGAATTTAACAATGTATAAATATAATCGTAATATTTATCGTCTTTTAAATAAAACATTCTTTTACCATCTCGTTTTAATTCAAAAGATGATCCAACAGTAAAATACCTACAAGTTGTTGGAACACATATACATTTATTACCATTATCTTTGTTAGTAATAAATTCTGACAATGTATTCTCAGCCTTATTCATCCAAGCATTATAAATACTACTAAGCTCTATGAAGCATTTATGATACGCTTTACGTTTAACATTAACTAATTGATATTCATCATTTATTAATTGCTCTAATAGTTCATTATTTAATAACATATTTCTTTCATCTGTTTTAAATCTAATTAATGGTGATATTCTATATCCTTTTTTTTCTGTTTTATTCTCTGTAACTGTTATTGCTGCCCTAACAGAATTAGTTGAATTCGAATTAAAAATTCCATGTTTTCTACCATTAAATATATTGCCTGGTACATTGTCAAACGAAACAATAAATCCATTATAATCATTCATTAAACTTCTTAATGAGTAAAATTTATCACAACCTATAAAACTATATGGCGTAATAATAACTGATGAAACACTTTGAGTTATTATTTTTTCCATAAATGAAGAATATAACTCTTTCGAATTTTTTATAACATCTGTTAATTTCCATGTGCTTTTCATTTCTGTTATTTTATAATAAGGTGGATTAGAAATTACTTTTGAATTATTTGGTAGTTTAATTTTTTTATTTAAAAAATCACATTTTATATCGTTAATTTTATCTAATAAATCTGCACCATATTTAATTGCAATTGAATATTTACAAATTTTTAAAGCTAAAGAATCAATATCATACAAATAAATGTGCCCACCACCAATAAGATTTTTAGCATCATCATTTTTTAATTTACTCAAATAATTTATAATTAAGTTACCTGTTCCACAACCAACATCACATATGTTTATTCCATCTAAAGGTAATAACCAATTAGATAATAAAGAAGCAACATCTTCCGGGGTATAATACTTGCCCATTTCCTTCTTTGAAATTTTATTTGTGTATTCTAATCCTATTTCATATAATTCTCCAAAATTTTCAACATTATATTCTTTAGAACCATATAATGAGTTTATTAGAATATTATCCCAGGTTTTTGATAAACCATCTTTTTTTATTTGACTTAAGTATTTACTAACTAGATCATTCATATTTTCACCTTCTACTTCACTTTAATTTAAATATCTTTTGGTAATTTATCATAATCATATTTATGTTCCACATCTTCTAATTCATCAAAAGACCATTTAATATCTTCTATTGCTTTATCTATTGTATATAAACTATCCTTATTTTCTTGCATTATTTTTAAATGTTCTATTGTATTAAATAATTGTTTTCTTGCTTTCTTTACCTTTTTTCTTTTTTGAGCATCAAAATTTAATAAATCTAATTCTAACTCTTTATATTTTTCAATCATTTCTTTTAAATCCTTTGTAGATTTGTTTTTATATTTATCTAAAAACAAATAATCTAAAAATTCATCATAACCAGCAACTTTTAAAAGATTAGTTAAAGATAAATCTAAAGTTTCAGCTATCTTTTTTAAAGAATCAACATCTACTTTTTTAATTTTTCCATTAATAATGTCGTTTAAGGTACTTCTACTTATTCCAGATAATTTAGATAGTTCTCTTTGTGAAATACCTTTTTTATCTATTGTATATAATATTAAATCTTGTAGTTTTTCTGAATTCATGTTATCACTACTCACATTTAAATTGTCATTTCTATAAATTTATTCTATCACTCTAAGCATAAAATGTCTATGTTTTCGGACAAAAGTATTAATAATGTTATTGAGTATAAAATAAAAAAAAAGCGGAGCCACATGGGCTCCTTCAGGGGGTTCGGTTGAATATACTCTAACATTAAAAACCGTTAGAGATATCGGCGTGATATATTGTACCACGCATCTTAATAATAAATGATATTTATAAAAAAGTCAATTCAATTTAAATAAAAAAAATTAGTTTACACTAATTCTTTTTTATATTTCCTTATATATCAACAAATACTAATTATTGCTGACAATAAGTTTTTTTTGAATAGAATTATTTTCATCTAACGAAACATTTCCTACTTCTAATACCTTTTCATTATCCATATAATTAAATGTTTCTGCAAAGAATATAATAGCGTCATTTACGCTCATCTTTGGAACTACGATACTACTATTACTTTTCACTTTTTGTTTTTCTCTTTTAGATAATTTATCACGACTATCTAAAAACTTAGATAATCCTGATTCAAAATCTCTTCTTGGAACCTCATAATAAAAATGGTAGTATTCTAAGCTAATTCTTGGAATCATTTCAAGTATTTCATCATAAGTTTTTCCTTCGTTTACAAGAGTTCTTACTTCATCAATCATATCATAAAAATATTGTGCTTCTCTAATACTAGTATCAAATCCTAATTTAGTAAATTCACTCTTATAAAGTTCATATCTTTCTTCCATACTACACCTCCTATCATTTATTCCGTACCCTTTTTATTCGACAAAAAAAGCACGGTATCAACTACAATTAGTGACTCCGTGCATTAATAAATGCTCGTGTAAGTATATAACCCGGAACAGCTCATTCATATAAAATATATAAACTATGTTCCCTCACTAGTGCAATTATATTAACATACTTTCTAAATTATGTCAATTATCCTTCAGTAATTGTATCTATAAGTTTTTTCTTTAAGTCATCATTATCTGTTTCTTTATCAAGCAAATATTCTTTAGAATCTTTCTTTGCTTGTAAAAGAATTTTATAGTCATTCTTAATATTTGCAATCTTAAAAGTCATATCACCTGACTGCTTAGTACCAAATAAATCACCATGACCTCTTAACTTAAAATCTTCTTCAGAAATAACAAAACCGTCATCTTCTCTTTCCATTATTTTAAGTCTTTCAGCATCACTATCACTTATTAAAATACATTGACTCTTAGAAGTACCTCTTCCTACTCTACCTCTTAACTGATGTAGTGTAGAAAGACCAAATCTGTCTGCATCGAATATTGCCATAGTAGTAGCATTAGGAACATCAACACCAACTTCTACAACAGTAGTAGAAATAAGTATTTGTACTTCATTATTTTTAAATTGCTTCATAATAAGGTCTTTTGCACCACTTGCCATCTTACCATGTACGATATCAATCTTGTAATGACTTCCAAATGCCATAGTCATTTTATCTTTCAAATCATTTACATTAGTCAAATCTGAATTTTCACTTTCTTCTATCAATGGAGCAATTACATATACTTGATGACCTGCTTTTAACTCTTTAAACATCATCTCAAGTACATCTTTTATTTCACTATTCTTTTTAACATATGTATCTATTTTTTGTCTACCTTTAGGTCTTTGTTTTATAGTAGAAACGTCCATATCACCAAATATAGTTAATGCATACGTTCTAGGTATTGGAGTAGCACTCATAAATAATACATCTGGCTTAACGCCTTTATTTTGTAGATTTGCTCTTTGATGTACTCCAAATCTATGTTGTTCATCTGTAATAACTAAACCTAAGTTGTTATACTCTACTTCATCTTGAATTAAAGCATGAGTACCAATAATCATATTAATAGTACCATTCTTTAAATTTTCATAAATTTCATTTTTCTCTTTCTTAGGAGTAGAACCTGTAAGTAAAGCAATATTTACATCTGTATCTTTTAAAAACTCTACTAAATTATTATAATGTTGTGTTGCTAGTATCTCAGTTGGAGCCATTAATGCACTTTGATAACCACATAAGTAATTAGCAAACATTCCAGTAAAAGCAACTACTGTCTTTCCAGAACCAACATCACCTTGTAATAATCTATTCATCCTATTAGGTGCTTCTAAATCATTAACAATCTCATCTATTGCATTTAACTGATCATCAGTAAGTTTAAAAGGAATTTTCTTTATAAATTCATTTAACTTATCTCTATCAATTTTTCTTACTAGACCATTATTTTTCTTTTTATTCTCTTGCTTTAAATAATTGATTTTAAACATAAATTCAAATAATTCTTCATATTTTAGTCTTATAGTCACTTCTTTTAATTTCTCAGCTGTACTAGGATTATGAATAATATTTAAAGCAGTCTTTTTATTAACAAAACTATACTTATCTCTGTAAACTTCTGGTATATAATCATTTATATCTTTACCATACATAAGTAAAGCCATATTAATATATGTAGACATATTCTTATTAGTAATACCACTAGTACAATGATATACAGGTTCTATCTTTACTTTATTAGTAAGTATACCAATCTTTATATCATTAGCAGTAATAACATTTTTACTCTTATCAAGTTTACCTATAACAGTAACACCAGTACCAACACTTAATTGACTTTTCAAAAAAGCTCTATTAAAAATAGAAACTCCTACTAC
>ERZ808246.369-NODE-369-length-38967-cov-8.266422_pt1 | contig 38967 bp, 24 predicted proteins | sample MGYA00521083_ERZ808246 | MGnify/ENA primary metagenome ERZ808246 (study PRJEB31516, sample SAMN03275577) | gut metagenome | biome: mammalia-associated habitat; material: feces | host: Papio cynocephalus | place: Kenya | collected 2012-07-07 ...
GGACGTTGCCCTCCAATGCTGCATCCACAGTCTCCGCCCCAGCAGCAGCCTGCTCCGCCTTTGTTATGGCTGTATTGGTGTTGCTTGCAGCAGTGTTGGCATTGTTGATTGATGCTGTCAACGCATCAAGGTCTATCTGATCTAGCTTATACTTGTCTGCAACTGACATCAATCCGTTTGTGCCAGGAGAAAAGTCTATAGTTCTTCCTACAGCTATGTTGGAAACTACAGTTGGAATAGCCGTATTTAAGATTTTGCCGTCTGCTGTAGTCGTTTGCAGGTAAAGCTCCGTGCTATTTTGCTTAGTTGCTACATCAATGCTTTTAAGGGTCTCCTCTTTCTTTGAATACTCCTTCAAGTCAAAGTCAGGAACAAAGTCACCTAGTTTCTCCCACTTGGTTTCGTCATAAATAGCAACTAAGGCATCCTCGCCATCTGTCAAGTCACCAGTGTAGATGTACTCGGCATACTTATTATTTTCTCCATTCTTGCTTTCCTTCATGATGTAGATATGCTTCTTGATCTTGTTTACATCATCAGGAAGAATTTCCACTATCTCAAAGAAAGTAGTATCAAGGTTTCCTAGTTGGGCAAGAGGGACAAAGCCATTGCCATCAAGGGAAGCAATGCCATTTGCTATGCCCTTTGAATTGAGTATAGTCTCCTTTGACTTATTTATCTGTGTCTTGACTCCTTGCAGAAGTCTAAGCACACCATTCTTGTCTAGATATTTCTCCATTGTAATCTACGTTTTATCATTAACCGAATACATTTGCCATGCAAGCATCAACATCAGAATCAGACATGGCTATCACAACACTGCCCTCGTTGCCAAGGAGACCAAAGGAAGACTGGTCTGTAGTCTTGAAGCCTGTTGAAGTCCAATAACCAACGCTATCCATAGAGCATTTGTTTCTTGTTACCCTTCCACTAGCCACATTGGTGCGTACTAGGCTTATGCCACCATCTTCATCAAAGAGTTCTATGCAGTTTTGTTTAGTGCCTGCATTGTTTACTTTTCGAATATAGGAATATATAGAATTAACATCGACTATAGAATTATCACTCATATTCAAATCAGCTCCCATAGCATTCTCACCATCGAGCCTCAGGTATTCTTCCTTTAGCTTGTTCCATACTTCCTCAGCTATCTTTTCTACAGTCACTACACCACTAGCCAGATGCCTTGTAAGGATGGCATTGCTATAGATATGGCCACTTATAATGGCTAGGTTTGCTATGTTAGGAGCATCAACAGCACCAAATGCTATCTTCTCGCTGGTAACAGACTCTGTGGCTAGCTTGCTGGTAGTTACTGAACCATCCTCAATTTCTTTTGTTCCTATTGCATCAACTTCCAAGCAGTCCCTAGTTATCCCACCAGGTCTCACAACACTACTATCAATGCTATTCTGAGCGATTTTCTTAGTAGTTATTGCTTCATCTTTCAACTTATCTGTTGTAATGGAACCATCCTTTATGCCAATGCTAAGTTTCTTCTTAGGCTTGTCTATCATAGAGGATTCACTAAAATATTTTTTCTTTTCCATAAGCATTTTATTGTTTATGCAAAAGTATATAATTTACAAGTATTATATCTGGGTTTAATGAAATGTCTTATGTAACTTAAGTAAATAAAAAAGGAGCAACCATCTCTGGCTGCTCCTCTTGGCAAACAATAAATACACAAAAGAATTATCTACAATCCTCAATGGTCTTTATCCAAGACTCAATGTCCTCCTTTGACGTACCTATATTATCAACATCAATATTCTTTCCTCTCAGGTATTTCTCCAATTCCTCAGGATGCTTAGGAGCATCCTTCCATTTATTTGCTATGATTTTTCTCAGCCTTACCCTGTATTTACTATTGCCCATAAGGTCTGCAAGACTTTGTGTATCTGAGCTTTGCTTGGTAGCTACTTGTCCTTCGGAAGCTATAGGAGGTTTATTTGTACTTTCCTCTGATGCCTTGTCACTAGAAGTATTTTCCTCATTGTCAGCTTGTGGAGCCTCTGTTTCCCTCTGTACTACCTCACCTGTCTCTGGATTAACATAAGTAGATTCTCCTTCCAAGGAAACATCCTCAATGCCCTTACCTTCATCAGTGGCTTTGTTCATTATTTCCTTGGCTTTCTCTTCCTTGGCTTTCCTAGCCTTCTCCTCCTCAAGCTTCTTGATGAGTTCCTTGGCTTCTTTCTCAGGAAGTTCCCTTACTTCCTTTGAGTTCCTGTCTATCTTGATTACCTCAGAGCTATCAGTGGAATCCAATACATAGTAATCCCAAACACCCTTAGAAGTTGCAGGAAGGAAGTCACCGTCAAGAACTCTTCTTATGTACTGAAGCTGCTGGATTTCCCTTGCATCTGTCACTGCCTTGCTATTAAGATAGAACGCATCACTCTCCTCAGGGTTATAGGTATAGTACTGTTTCTTGAAGATTATCTGCCTTCTGTTGGTATTTCTCCACTCACCATCATCAGCCTTTGGAGCTTGGCTCTCAGCCTTTGCAGGTATTATCATCTTACCTTCATTGTCCAAGGCATAGATACTATATGAGCTTCCAGCAGTTCCAAACATTGCAGCATCTGTCTGCAAGGCTCCAGCCTCATCATACTCACTGAGCAACTTCTTACTGGTAAGCACCCTTGCAGTGATATTGACCCTAGGATTGATGTCCTCAAAGGCTTTCATGAACTCTATCCTGTCAAAGTTACTGTCAAGTACAAAGGTCTTCTGCACCTCACCATTGTGGGTAAGTGATATTTCTCCCTTGTTCTTCCTAAGCAGGATGAAGTCTCCCTCCTTTTCCATATAGAAGATGTTACTAAGTTCAAGGGCTGCTGCATACCTTGTATTATAGTCAGGGGCAACAACCTTGTTAAGCAAGTCATTAACCCTGTCTTTCAAGACACCATCCTTCATCTCTGTGTATTTCAAGACCTTTAGGTAAGAAGGAACCATCTTGCCGTTGCTTGCAGGCATGAGTACAAATGCACTACCCAAGTTACCTATTATGTTCCTAGGAACCATAACCTTGTCAAGGGAAGCACCTATAATCAAGAACTGACTCAATTCCTGTATTCCCCATGCAAGGTCATTGAACTCATAGCCCATAGGATTTCTTTCCTTGTCAGACAAGAGTTCCTTTACACTCCTATATTGGACATTGTTATCCTTTAGGGACTGCCTTACGATATATCCAGGTATCTGTGAGTGGGGCACTATCTCTGTGGTGTAGTCCTTTGCAACATAGAACCTGTCATTAGGATGTCCAGCAAAGAAATCTCTCCTAGGATGTATGAGCATTCCTGTAGGACCACTGCTCTTATAGGTATTGAAGAGCCTGTTGTAAAGGCTTTGCTGTGCTTTGTTCTGCAAGCCTCCATAACCAGCAACACCAATTACCAAGTACTTCTTGCCATCACTCTCAAGTACCCCTCCATTTTCATCATTATGTATGGAAGTAATGCCTTTGTTAATGCTATTGTCATAATCCAATGCTAGAAACAAGTGTGTATGCACCTTATCATCATTAGTAACCTTAAGGTTAGGATTTGTCATTAGGAACCTCACCTTAGCATGAGGGTTTCTCCTGATAATTCTGGCAAGCTCATGGTCTATGATGTTCTGTAGGTTGATGCCCTCAGCCTTCATCCATGCATAGAAGTCATCCATTTGCCTTCTTTCATCCTTGCCTTTTTTAAGCACTATCCTGCCATCACCTACCAATGGTTCCATGTTATATCTACTCATGGCATTGCCACTGAGGGTAGTGATATTGTTCTCTATGGCATTTTCACCAATAGCATTGGCATCATCCATGTCCTCATTGACATCAGACACTGCTACCTCCTTATCATCGGAAGCAACATCACTTGCCTGTTGCTCAATGGTCTCAGAGACTACTTGCACTGAATCCCCATTGTCAATGACATTAGGAGCAGTGCTTACCTCATCAGCAATGGCTACTTTCCTAGCACTTTGCTGTTCCTCTATAGCCTTGTCTATGTCAAATTTATCTGATGCCTTCACTTGTGTTTGTTTATTATCGTCTGCAAAGGTACCATTAAAATACCAATCCCCATCAATTTTCTCCAAGGAATTTGCAATGAAGAGTTCTTTTTTATGTTTTTCCTGCTCATCAGTTACTACCTCATAGTCCTCTGGAGCTATGTATAATGTCTCCTTGTTGCCATCAATGCTAAAGGAAATCTTGTCTCCATCCCTAGTAGCCATGAAGTTTCCTTTCTTGGCACTGCCAACCTTGCCATAGTACATATCACCAAAGCCAATACTACCATTGCCATAGTTGTCTTGCATCATAATCTTGCCATTTGTAGCACCATTTAATTGGTCAATGACATCTTGGTTTGTAGGCTTCCATTGGGTAACATTTTTTTCAGCACCAATAACAGAAGTAACCCTCGCATACTTAATCTTTTTGCCATCCTTACTTGTAGTGTAATAATAATTCTCATCACTAGACAAAGTGAAGTTCTTTGCTCCATTAGTGACTTTCTTAACTGTGTCTACAACATTGTCAGGGAACTTAACCTCCTTTACTTTATCTATGGTACTCTCAGATGCAATGTCTTGGTCAATGCTTGTGAGATTGTTCCAACTGATGTTTGATTGTGTGTAACCTGGAGAGAACTGCCAGTCAAGCCTAGAACTTCTCAGCTCAAAATTCTTAGGGTCATTTTGTGTATAGTCACTGACATTGCCATTTACATCTTCCATCTTCAACTGACCAGTTCTCTTATCAACTGAATATATAGGACCTGTGTTACTCATGCCTACACCTTCTCCTCTAGGAGCATCATAATGCACATTGATAGGAATAATCCTAAGGTTATTTGTATTTACATTGATTCCATAAGTCTGCTTGAGAAGGTCTGCATAGAGTGACACTTGCCTTGACCACTTGAGCTGTTCATTCCTAAGCTTCATCTCACTGTGGTTCCTTGTAGTCTTCATGTCAAAGATATAGTAATTTCCTTTGGCATCATAACCAAACAAGTCAAGTGTACCTGCTACAGGAAGATTATGAATATTTCCATTGTCATCAACAGTCTGTACAACACCATAAGCTATGACACCCTCAGAGACAATGTGAATACCTGCCTTATCAAGGCTCTCCTTGAATGTTTCAAGCTGCTCTATAAAATGTTTTAACACAGTATCAGTGATATTAGGATAATGTTCTTTTATCTTACCAGCAAAGAAATTCCTAACAATGGTATCAGCAGTATTGCCTAATGCAGATGAAGGGATTCCCCAAACATCATACTTGGATTTATTATGTTTTGTCCTAAGTTCTGCAATGGCTCTTCTTACTTCTGCTTCTGTTTTACCTAAGGATTTAGCTATAGCCTTAATAGAATCGTCTGTTACCTCTTTATTAGCTTCTATTGTTTGAGGCTTGGTTGGTTCTTCCTTCTTTTCCTCGGACTTTACTTTTTCCTTAGTATTAGAGGTGTCTTCATCTCCCATGTCAAACTCAATGTCCTCTAGGGTAGAATCTTTCTTATCTTCTTCATGAACTTTATCTGCAATGCTGTTATCATCATCTTTCTTCTTACTCTCTTCCTCTACCTTCTTCTCAGCAGCTTTCTTTGCATCATCCTCAGCTTTCTTAGCTTCTTCCTCTTTCTTCTTTCTGTCAGCTTCTTCCCTTTCTTTCCTTTGCTTTCTCTCCTCAAGGATGGTGGAATCTCTTTGGTAGCCTAAGTTTCTCAAGCCTTCCAACACATAATCAATATCCTGTGATGCTTCAGAACCATTGGTATCATCCACAATCTTCTCCAAGGTAGGGATAATACTATTCTTGTCATCTATGTTGTTTAGTATACCAGAGATATTGTTATCAATATTTTTCTTCCATTCCTCACTTTTATCAGAATTGTAAATAACAGAATCTATATCCTCGGTAACTTTCACCCATTCCTTTGCCTTGTTAAGTTCAGTCTGATAGTCAGGAAGTAAGTTATCCTCATCCATAATATCTAAAAGTTTATGGTTATGCTGTCTAAGCAAGTTATAGGCATACTTCTCCATGAATCCTTCCTCTGTATTCCCATCCAACATAGAAGCCAATTCCACCATCTTAATGTTATTGGCAAGAGTCTCTGCATTACGTTGGTTAAAGATTCCAGCAGCTTCAATGGAAGCCCCAAGTCTTTGTTCCTCAAAAGCCTTTGCTGCTGCCAATGGATTGCTGGCTATCCTGTTGTAGGCATCCTCATTGGTGTTTATCCTTTGGGTAAGTAATGCTATGTCCTGTATCTTCTGAATAGCATCGGCATCCTTCATCCTAAGTTTCTGTTCAAGCTTCTCTATCTCTCTCTTCTGCTCATCTGTATAAAGGTTTCTGTTCTCCTCATTCATCATCCTAGCCCTAGTAATAGGGTCAAGTGCAAATATCTCATCAGCAGTAAGCACCTTTTCCTTGTTTCTTTCCAAGGTCTCCTTTCTGCTTGCAACATTCTGCTCATAGTCTGCAATGCTTTTATCAATGTCTGCCAGTTTCTCTGGGGAATATCTCTTGTCCCTTTCACCATTCTTATTGACATACTTCTTTCTTTCCTCCCTCAGAGCTTTAAGTTTATCTTGATACCTTGCAAGCTCTTCTTGTGCCAAGGCTACCCTTCTTGTAGTCTCATCAATGCTCATATTGGACATATCCATTTCAAGGGATTTCCTCTTGTTGGCAGTCCTAGCCATCATACCTTCAATATAATCCTCTTGCATCTTTGAGTTATCCAACTTAGCCCTAGCATCTTTAACCTTATTCTCTAGTTCCAAGGTAGCATTATCTGTTGTAAACCATTCACCATGAGTATAAGCTTCCTTGTATTCTTTGGTAGCCTTGTCAAATTCCTCTTGCAGGTTGGTTGTCTTTTTCTTTACATTTGCAAGTTCTTCCTCCAGTTCCCTTTGTTGTCTGTTGTAAGCCTTTACCAAAGTTTGGGCATTCTTCCTACCGCCAACAGAAGCTATATATGTATCAGCATCCATAGATACATCATCAGGTGAGGAATCCTCTATCTCAGACTGCATCTTCTCCTTTCTTTCTTGCCAATGTCCTACAAGAGCCTTCTGCAACATAAGTTGTAATTTAATATTAGGGTCTATAGGAGTTCCTATGTTACTTTCTATCTTGGAAATCTCCTTACCTGCATCTTCAAATGCCTTCGATGCCTTCTGTAGTTCCTTGGCATTTTTAGCAATAACCTCTAAAGCTTTCAGATTATTCTCTTCATTCTGTTCTAACCCTGGGTTAGATGCATAATATTGTGAGAGTACATTTGAAATCTGCTCTTCATTAAGAGAACCATCATTATTCCCATCATTAAAACGTGCTGCCTTATCTATCAAGGCTTTTGCATTCTGTACAACAGAAGACATAGTAGTAGGGTCTTTAGAATCATTGCCTAAGTTATTCAAGGTATTGATAGCATGAAGAGCTTTCAGATAATTGGCTGTCTTTAGGTCTCCAAGGTTAGTATAGTTCTCAGCAGCCATATTAGATGCCACCAAGTGCTCTATATCCTCAAAGTCCCTGTACTCATCAAGAAGATTGTTCACAAAGTCAGCATGGTTTTGCAAATCCCTCTCTGATTGTCTTTTGCCATAGTAAGTATTGAGCACACCATTCTGAAGAAGATAATTAATCTGTCCTCTCCAATTATTCAATCTACCTTTGTTTTCAAATGTAGGAGTTCCATCCTCATTTAGTATAGGTTTGTTGTAATTATCCTTATCTCTCTTCTGTTCCCTCCAGAAGTTATTCTTATAGGCTTCCCTACCTTCCTTAGTGGTAAGGCTTGCTATGTTGGTCATGTTAGGAGTAAAGCTGAGTACACTTCCAAGACCACCTACAGTAGCAGAGTTCCAAGTAGTCTCTTGACCCATGGAGTTCTGCAAACCCTTTACATAGGAATACAAGCTATCGGCAAAGCCATAGGTACTAGCCAAAGCATCTCCATTTTGATAGGCTTGAAGGTACTTGTTGAAGCTATCCTCATTGATTCTCTCAGCGGCATCTACTTGCATATCATCGGTACCATTGGTCCAAGCACCTCCCCACACCTGTGAGCCTAAGGTCTTTCCAAACTCTTTTAGCTTCTGTCCTCTAGTCAAGAACTTACTGCCCTCAGTAGCCATTCTCTTCTTACCCTCGGAAGTAGTAATCTCCTTAAGTCCTTTAAAAGAGGAAGATACTTTCTTTGATAGACCAGCAGGGTTGGTATAGAGGAACTTTCTATATCCTAAGTTATTCACAAAGCCATACTTGAGACCCTCAGTAAGGAAGGTATTGAATGCAGCATCCCCTGCGCCATCAATGGCTTTCTGCTGTAAGTCAGCATATTCCTTTGATGACTTTCTTTCATTGATATTGTTCTGTACCAATTCTCCCAAGACTGCATCCTGTGCCTTGGCATGAATCATCTTATCTACAGCCTTCATGTCTGCAATCCTCATGCCTCCATCCCTCCTCATCTGTGCTAGATACTCAGATTTCATGCTGGCAGCCCTAGCATTAACAAGCCTGTCAACATTAGCCTTGTACTGTTTGTCAGACTGATACCTATTATATATATCACTCTTAGCTGTATTAACCAGAGCCTCCTCAGCATTAGCCAAGTTCTGAGCCAATGTCTCCTGAAAGGCACCTCTGTTATAGGCATAAGCTATACCCAAGGCACCTGCTGTACCTTGTGCTACTTGACCTACTTTACTCTCAGCAGTAAGCAATTTACCAGAGGTATCAAGTGCCTTGCCAAGACCTCTAGCTATCTTACCTGCTTTACTTGCAGTACTTAATGTCTTACCAAAGAGTCCCACACCATAAGGAAGTAACTGAGATGCAGCATCAGCAATACCAAAGGACATCATCTTGAAGGACTCATACAGTAAGTCGCTGTCCTCATTAGGATTATAAGCTACCTTGTAAGGGCTTGCTCCAAGTTTCTCATATTGCTTCTGTTCATCATCATCAAGAGTACCAAACTGCTCTGCCCTAGTCCAGTATTGTGGATTCAATATACTATTGTCCTCACTTCCATCAAAGTTCCTGCCCATATTGTGAAGAGTAGTCCTGTCTATTTGTTGTCTATGTACATAATGGATGTTACCATCCTCTCCTTGATAAGTAAGGTTGCCTCTTCTGTCTTTAGTGAACCTTGTTTTATTAGGATCTAGTACATTACCCTTATCATCAACATATACTATAGGCTTGTCTCCCAACTTATCCTCTGCCATCAATCCTAGGTTATAGATACCATTTACTTTGTCAGCAGTATAGCTTAATGAGGAAATGCCTACATCCTTCAGGAACAAGCCAAACTTTCTGAAAGCATTCTGATGTCCAGTAGCATATCTCTTGGCATCATTGTTAAGTGCTTGTGCTGCCATTTGAGGAGACATATTGGCATCATATACTTTCTTCTTGGCAAGTACCTGTCTCATATCATCAATACTAAAGTCAAGCATAGGTGCCTTCCTTTCATTTTCTGAACCATTACCAAAGTACTTTTTATAATCAGCTATACCCAAGTTAGGTATTCCATTCTTATCTTTATAGCTACCTGGAGTAATCGCTTGCATAAATGCTTTATATACTGCATTGTCACTCATAGTAGCATACTCATTGTAAGCTTGCTGTACATCGGAACTAAGACTCTTGGCGGCAGCATCTGCATCCTCACTATAAATATTGTCAAGGATTCTTTGGTTCTTGTCAAGCTCTACTTTCTTTGCAGCTTCTTCGCCACCAGGAGTAAAAAGACCTATAGCCTCAGAAATACCTCTCCCCTCAGAGATAGCATTTATCATTGAGTTTATAGACCTGAATAACCCCAAGCCTGCTGGCATAGCTAAAGTCTTTGTAGGTGAATTACCTGTACCACTCTTTTCAATAGCAGACTCCTTCATGTGCTTTTGCCAACTATCCTCAAACTCTGTAGGTGTCAGGTAATTACTCTCCATAAGCTTGAGTTTACCATCAGATGAAAGCTGATTATACTTATTGAAATCAAAGCCTTTAACATTATTAAATCTTTTATTGAACCCTGTGTTAATAACATCCTCTCTATATAGAGTATTACGCATATTTATATCAGGTATGGCTTTAAATTTTTCAATACCATATCTATCAATGAATTGCTTGTTTGAATAAAGATTATTGATATAGGTAGGATCATACCCATGTTGTGCTATTAAGTCTTTATTCTTTGAGACAAAAGTATCATACTGAGCCTTGTTAAGACCACTAAGCCCTTGTAGCCCTTGCAGTCCTTGTAATCCTCTTCTTTGCATATCTATTTATTTTTAATTTTCTGCAAATTTAATGAATTACTTATATCTATATATAATGTTTAGGATATGTGTTATTTAAGTTAAGGAATAAAATTATCTTCTCATAGTACAATATATAATAATGTAGTACGTTATATAAGAAAAACATTTTCAATCATTATGGGATTATTTGATTTTATATTTGGTAAGTCTGTACATGAAAAGTATATGGGACTTATTGGAGCATTAAGAGAATACTACCAACCTTTGCATATTACAAAGGTTACCAATTCTGTATTTTCCATGAGTGCCGACCATTGTCGGAATCTTGGTAATTTAATAATTACAATTTATAAAGGTAGTGCTTATGATGAGTATCCAGAAGAATACAAAGATTTAAACTACAACAACTATGTTTTTGTAAAGACATCTTATTCTATTAATGGGGAATCTGTAACTATACGTAATGCCTTTCCTAAGAATGGAAATCAAGTTATGATGTTCACTTCAATTATAGCGGCAGAAGGAATAAAAACTAATTATGAACTAGAAGTACAACATCAGAAGGAAATAGCAAAGAAAAAAGCTGAGGAAGAAAGAATAAAAAAGGAACAAGAGAGATTGCAAAAATTAAAGGGTATTAGACAAGAAATTGAAGACTCTTGTCAAGAAGAATTATCTGAAACGCAGAAAATAGCTCTTATATCTTATCTATGTTATTTTACAGGAGATACTCATAGAAATAAACTAAAGTATTGTATGCTGTTTAATGCTGACATATCTAAAATTGAATCCTTAGATAGTGTAAGAGAAAATACTTCTTCTTTTACAAAGCTCTTATTAAAAGGAGTAAATTCTTATGAAACAATAGGATGCTATTTACCACAAGCTACCCTAATTTCTGTAAGAAACAGAAATGCTGTATATACCTTTATCCACTATTGCAGTAATAGTTGTAAGAAAGAATTGTTTGTGAATATTCTTAAAGAATGGGGATTTCAAAATTTTGAAATAGAAGAGTTTATAGAATGTCCACCAACATTACCAGAAATAGAAGTTATTGAAGATATTTTCAATCCCACAGATATAAGTTCAAGACAAAAAATAGCGTTATCAATTATACTTAAATTACTTGTGTTACAGATTCCTACTTCAAGTGTAAAAATAAGTATTGTAAAGATAATTGATAGCTATAGAAAAATATTAGGAATACCTTCTGATACAACAGACTGGGCGGAACAAAATTTGTTAGAATCAAACAGAGACTATTATATACAACTTATAAATACAATATGGGAAGTATCATATATAGAAGTCTTTTTATTTGTTGGTATAAATATCATCAAATTAACAAAGTACAATAATTTAGTAGTCCAATACTTTAAAGAAATTATAAAAAGCTTGAGTTCCATTCAAGATGCTACACAAGTAATATCAAGTAGAAAATTTAACTACGAGTGGGAAAGCTATAAAAAAGATTTAGAGGTAATTGGAATACAGACAGCAAAGATTACTCAAACTTGGTCTTTACTTGAGTTTGCAAGAGAATTTGGTAAAATGCAATTAGTTACTTTTAACCAAGAAGAATATGATATACCACATAAAATGTGTGTATTTACTTTAAATAGAAATAGGACATTTGTTTACTTTTCCTCTAGAATAGGAGAATTAACAGCTCAAGAAATCAAGGACAAGAAGTATCAACTAAAGGTTAAATTACTTTCTAACGGCAATTATTTTCTATATGAATAATATATAAATATTTAAAATTATGATTATAGTTTTTGGAATAGTTTTGTTTTTAGCAACAATAGGAGTCTGCATGTCTATTAAAAGTTATAAGAGCAGCAACAAGGTACTAACACCTTCTACAACTCCAGTTAAGAATACTTCCATATTAGGTGAATCTACAGCTTCAAAGCATCTTAAAAAGAAGCCTCTTTTCATACAGATATGGAGACTTGAAGAGTTCTGTAAAAAATTTGATAGAATGCAGTATGGTAATCCTACTAATAGAACTACAGGGGAGAGCTTTAAATCATGTAGATTCTTTAAAGAAGGAAAACCAATTACTTATGTTGGATTCTATAGAGTACCTGGAGAATTATCTTCAGAAGAGTTAAAAAGAAGAACTAAAGAACTAAAAGTAGGTTTAAAAGAAAGTGGAAGATATTTAATCTTCACTGGTGATATTCCCTATTATGAAGAGTCAGATCATATAGATTTAGGAATATTGGATTAAGAAATAGAAAATTATGAACAGAAAAATTATTAAGTGGATTAAGAGAATTGGTATAGCTATTGGTTCAGTAGTAGGTATATTCCTACTCTATGCTGCCTCTGTTGTTGGGTATCAAAAATTATATCTACCATACCATATAGAATCATTATATGAGGAAGGATTAAATAATCCTAGTAAAGCAGAATGGGCAGTTAAGCAATTACAAAACATATATGATATGGATGGAGTTGCTCAAGATAAAGCTGTAGCCTTAATAAAGGAATATGCTCAGAAAGAGACTCTTTGGGCACAAATTGCATTAGAGCAGTATAATGAGGAGCATGGGATTCCAATAAATAGTATTACTCCTATTAATAAACATATTTGGGGAATTACACTTGGTAAATCTACCAAGGAAGATGTTTGGAATTATCTTGATTCCAAGGGACTGTGGCATCAGGAATTAAAAAATGGAAGTATTACTCAAGTTTATAAAGATTTTGAATTTGCTGGAGTATTTTGGAATTATGTAAACTATCACTTTACAAGTAATAAAGTTTACAAACTTACGTTTATATGTAATGCAGAAGGAAGTGCTAAAGAATATTTTGATGAAATTAAAAATATGCTTGTTTCAAAATACACCTTTACCAAAAAGGCTAATGCTAATAGCCCTTTAAAATTTTATATTCAAGATACTAATGTGCTGATAAAATTAGAATTAGATTATAATACTTTATATTTTAAATATATAGACCTAAAAGCTAAAAATGGGAAATATCAAAAAGATATAGATAGTATTTAGTAATTTAAATCAAGGGTAGGTAATTACCTACCCTCTACTTTTACTTAGGAACATCATTTGTACCTCCAGATGAATTTTCCTCTGTAACACCTTCACTGCTTGTAGCAGCTCTTTTGGATTCACGAGGAATTGCAATGTAAATATCCTCATCCGTTTTATCATCTCCATACCAGTGTTTTATAGTATGTGAGCCTTTAGGAATAATATATAACTCATAATCAGAGAGATTACCATTACCTATGGCACTTCTTAGATGTTCATTAGTGATATTACCATTAGCATCTACAATATTACTATATTCCTGTGAAGACAATGCTCTAGCATCATTAAAATTCTCTATAGGATTGCCAAAAGTAGTATTATCATTATCCTCTTTGTACTTAGCACCTGTGGTTGCACCTATCATGGTAACATTCTTATTTCTTACATTATAAGCAGAAGTTCTACTACTTCCACCCTTATTGCCTGATGCTTGTGCCTTTATCTCTGCTATAGCCTTAGCCTGTTGGAATCTAGGGTCATTGTTAGGGTTATATATAATATGTCCATTACTACCACGGCTAAATCCTTGTGCTTCAAGACTATCATTGTGAGCTTGCTTCTGGAAAGCAAGTTGTTCTCTAGCCCTAGCATCAGCAACTTGCTCTGCCCTAGTAAGTACACCAAGGTCTCTCTGAGGATTATGATTCTCTTGATATATAGCACCATTCAGCATACCTTGCATAAAGTATTGTGTTGCCCTGTCTCTGTTATATCCCCTGAGGTTTTGATTGACACCACTGGCTTCCATATAGTCATTGACAGCATCCCTTAATTCAGGAATAGCACTCATATCATTCCTAAACTTAGCAAGAAGCTCAGGGCTATAACCATATCTAGAAACCAAGTCCTTATAATAACCTCCCAAGGTAATGTTACCCTCCCCTACATTAACAACCCTAGAGGAAGCAGCCTTTCCAGCTTCTGCTCCCCTAGCATACAACTCATTGCCACTTACACTATATAGGTTAGGAGTATTGCCATCAAGGAAGTTGTCAATGTTGAGGTTATCCTCAGCATAGAGCATAGAATGGTCTTGGGCATTAAGACTTCTCCTTAGTTTCTTTTCCTCTCTCATTGCCTCATCAGCCTCCAGCAATCTACCTATCTCACCTTGGAATCTCCTCTTTAGGTTAGTCAAGGCTCTCCTGTTGCCCATGGTAAGACCATTGTGTGCAAAGTCCTCTGCCTGTGTCCTAAGCTCATTGGCATATCCCTCATACACCTGCCTTGCCTTGCTTCCCTCAGGAAGTGTCTCACTAAGGTATTTGAATTTATCCGCCCCCTGTGAGAGGCTATCATACTGTTCCTCACTCTTTTCAAAGGCATCCTTGTATGCAGAGAATGGCACAAGCATCTCCTGCATACTAAAAGGATTGAACGTATTATCAACCACAAACGCATAGTTACCCATTACTTCTACTCTTTAAAATGTTAAACCTCTTTTTCTTCTATTGATTCTACCTCCACAGGCTTTCTTCCTAGGTACTCTCTTGACAACATACCCATTGCCTATATGTTGTTTGTCACTCATGTTGCCAAAGATACCATCAGCAGCCATATCAGCAATCATGTTATGCTGGGCATTCTCCTTGCCCCAATCACTGAGACCCTTGAAGAGACCACTTACATTACCATAGATACCTTGGTTCCAAGCAGCATCAGCAGCCATCCTTTGCCTTGCAGCATCCATCTGCATCTGAGCCTTGAAGTTCCTTTGACTGTTCTGAATCTGAGCATTGGTTGCAGATGTCTGGTTGAATGCCTGAGAGTTAAACATATTGGTGCCTCTGTTGAAGTCCGCAACCTTCTGCCTCTGTGCATCATTATATTCAAGAGCTTGCCTATACAGATTACCACTTGCTATCTGACTATTGTAGCCATTGGCAAGGAGTCCTGCTGTCTTGGTTCCTATAGGGGAGTTATTGTTAAGGATTGCCCTGTCAGTAGCCCTAGAGTTGGCATTCATTCTGTTCTGCTCATACCAGATGTCCATAGGTCTATAGCCAATGTAATCACCAATAGGCTTGTAATGAGCCATTGCAGGAGCACCACTGGCAGCTTCCACTGCTGCATCCATCTTAGAGTAATCCGGCTTACCTACACCAAGAGCTTGAAGTCCAAGACCTACTGCTGGACCAAAGAGACCTGCATACCTACCCCATGTAGGCTTATGCACTGGCTTCAGTTCCTCCTCTTCACTACCACTTCCCTTAGGAGTAACCACAGCATCTGTAGGTCTCCTATAGTAGTTATATGTGTAGTCACTCTTGTCATCAGCCCAATTATAAGTACCTGCGCCATTCCATTCCTTAGGTACATCACCTATGATTTCCTCCACTGTACCATCGTCATTCACCACAAGGTTCTTTGTCTGACTGTCCCTCAGCATCTCATCAGGAGTCTTCCAATAAGTGCCAGGGTGGGTATTCCTTACACCAGTGCCGTTAGGGTCCTCAAAGATAGTCTGATAATCCCTCTTTGCATCCTTCAGCCAACCATTCCTATCTACATACCTTGCAGCATAATCCCTTGCAGCCTGAGGAGCCTCTTGACTATTAAGTATGGACTGCAAGTAAGATAATCTGTTGTTCTCATCAGCCTTCAACCAATCAGAGCCTCTCCTATAGGCATCTGTCTGTGAGAGAGCCTTTCCTATCTCCTCAGAGTTCATGCCTTTCCTTACAAGACCCTTCTTCACAGCTTCCTTCCATGCAGCATCCGTACTGCCATTCCAAGCATCATAGTCTTCCTTTCCCCAACCACCATGGGTAAAGTCAAAGGTTAGTTTGTTGTTCTTTGCAGGTACATAGGAACCAAAGTCATAACCCCTTGATATGGCATCGCTGAGTATAGGGTTACTGCCTCTGATGGCATCAAGGAATTGTTTGTTTTGCAATATGTTCTCCCAATCAGTTATCCTATCTACCTTCTGGTCATAAGCCCATTTGTCAAAGTCACTGTCTGTATGAAGACCTAGGAGGTTGTATATCTTTCTCTTCATGTCTCCACCTTTGTCAAACCTGTTTATCTTACCACCACAGGCATTCATCTGTTCCTCTTGCATCTGAGGTTGCCCTGCCGTCTGTTGTTGCATCTGCTCATCAACTTGTTGCTGAGATTCCTGCTGAGGACTAACATTCTGCCCTACAGGTTGCTCCTGCATTTGCTGTTGCTGGACTTGTTGTTCCATGGCAATCTGTTGCATGATGGCTTGCTGTTGCTCAGGAGGTAGCATCGCAAAGGCTTCCTCAGCTTCCCTTTGTTGGCTCTCTGCCTTCTGTCTTTCCTGCTCCTCTGCAAGGTCATGCATCTGCTTGGTAAGTCCTGCCTGTGATATAGCGTCATTTGGTCTCTCAAGGCTTTCCTTCTCCAGCTTCTTTGAAAGGTCTGCAAATGTGATGTCAGCCTTGTTTCCCACATGGAATTTCTTCTTTGTCTGGGCATCAGGCTTTATCCTGTTGGAGAAAACATAGTCATCAAACACAGTCTCTCCTTCCTCCACAAGGTTAGGCTTCCCTTCTCTGTCCACTCCTAACTGCACACCATCATAAGGAGACTGCTCATGGGTAAGCCCTGCGTCAATATGCATAAGCCCATTGCTGAAGTCCCCACCATTGGTTTGCATATCACCTCCCAAGGCAAAGGCAGTCACAGGAAGACTACCAAAAGGGTTTGAAGGAGCCTTGTCCTTTACTTTGTTTGCATTATTCTTCATTGTGAGGTAATCTGACATGAAGCCATAGTCTATAGCCCCACCAGCACTAGGAACTCCTAGCTGACCTCCAAAGGCATAGTAATCTCCAAGTAATGTATTCATCTGTGTATCTGCTATGTTATCAATGTTATTGTCCACACTCCTGTCTGCCCAAGACTGCGCATTTGCTCTCTGTTGCCTGAGTTCTGCATTCTTCCTCCTTGCCTTGCCTTTCCTAAACAATCCTCCCTTATAGGCATTCTCCACGGCATTCACTGCATTTGGTCCCTGAATGTCATCAAAGGAAGTTGCATTGGATTGGAAGTTATTGAGGTAATTGGTTCCCTCATTGGCTGCATTCAGTTTCTTTTGGTCTGTCTTCATGCCAAACAGTGCATTTACACCTCCTCCTATGATGCCTGATGCAGCAGAGACTATTCCTCCCACCACAGGATTGACTGCACTGATGGCTCCTCCTACAGTCCCACCAATGCTGCTGATTGCATTGCCAGCACCAGAGCTAAGTCCACCACTGATAAGCTTATTACCAATTGCACCTACGGCAGAACCTGCTGCACTGATGCCCATCTTTGCCATGTTGCCAAGTCCCTTGGATATGCCTAGCGAAGGTGTCTTCATGGAATTTATCTGTCCCATGTTTATCTTTGCAGGGTTGCCAAGTCCTGTGATACCACCACCTGTGACATCTATTCCATTTGTGGCAGAACTCAAGTCCATCCCACCGCCCAAGTCAAACAAGTTGTCCTGCATGAACAATGGTTGGTTCCATTTGTTTGCTGTATATAATTTATTCTTCTTTCTCATTGCTTTACAATTTATTGCAAAGATAACATTAAATCACCTAGGGTGTTGTCTTCTAACCACTATCATAAAAAAAGGTAAGAGAATCACTAAGACTCCCTTACCATTTTACATTATCCAAAGTAAGTCAGCATGATGTCATGTATCTCTGTCTTGCTGATACCAGTGGCATTCTTTGTCAGTTTGATGTAAGCCCATGGATTCCTTATCCTGTCAAGTGGTCTAGCCTTGAATCTCTTGATGCCCATAGGAGCCTCAGTGGAGGCATCCACCTGTGCATTGTCCCTAGGAATGTCACAAGCCCACATCCTGAACTTCCTTGCAAGGATTCCATTGTCAGTACCATGGGTAAACCTATCCTTGGCATTCCTGTTGCTAAGTGTCATTACTCCATGCTGATATTCATTCCATGCCTCCAAGCTATCAAATGGCAAGCTAGGAGTAAACTTATCCTTGGTGGCATCATAAGTACCTTCACCCTCAACACAAGCCCTGAACTCCAAGTTAGTGAATATCTTGTCCATCTGAGGCTCTTGGTTTGCTATCAAGGTCATGGAGAAAGGCTTACTCTCATCAAAGAAACTACAGTAACTTCCTGCTTGATGCTGCCATAGCTTCCCATCCTTGACCCAAATGCCCATATCATCAAGGTTCACAAGGAAAGATGCTCCCTCATAGTCATAGAATGATGTAAAGCAACTAAACTTCTCTGAGAAAGCAAGTGCTGTGTCTGCATTGATGAACAATACATCTTGGTTAAGACTGTCATAGTAGGAGACAAAGTTACCAAACTCATTTGGATTCCATTCTACCTCAGAGGAAGGAATATTCTGCTTTGTCCATGAGTTGAATCCTCCTGCTGTACTTAGGTTACTTAGCTGACCATTGAACAGATAGATGCTCTTCTCATTGCTGTCCATGAAGTAAATACCACTAGGAGTGGTGGCTACAGACCACTTGTTTGAGCATCCTACAGTATCTGAGTAATACCTCTTTCCCTGCACCTTCTCAGAGTTTGCTATCTCAATAGGAACTCCCTCTGTAGTGCTTATCTGTGTGTTCTCATTGTAGAGTATCTGTGCAATGCCCTTGTCTTGGAAGCATATCAGCTGGTTGTTGAGCCTAGAGAGCTTATTGACAGTTCCCTTGTTACCATCCATCTCCAACACATTAGCCAGTGTGACATTTGTCCATAAGTCCACGTCAGCACCATTCTGCTTGGTCTCGGTCCAAGTGACAGTGTTTGGGTATGAGGTATTCTCATAGTCGTCCTCACTGAGCATCTTGTAGGAGAAGAAGTTATCCATCTGTGAGTACACTGGGTTGATAAGGTTGAAGTTCTGTGGGGTCATGTTAAGGTTGCTCACCTGTGCCCTGTTCCTGTCATACCTACCATCTATGTTCACTCTGGTCTCCACCATGAAGGAGGCAATCTCCACTACTTGATTCTTGTCTTCTTGGGTAAAAGGGTATGTCTTCAGGCATTCAAACCTTTGGAAATAGGTATCTCCCCATTTATAGTTCAAGGATGTGCCACTCTCAGAAGGGCCCAAGGAGACAACTGGACCACATGGAATCCAAGTGGCAGCTTGCAGTGCCTCGTCAGAGGTTCCTCCATACATGGTGTCTGCATTGTATTTCCTTGTTATCTCCACCAAAGGTATATTATTGTCAGTAGCCGCCATTTGATTGCCATTGAATATACTATTAGGTTGAAGGCTTCCAAAACTATTAGTTGGCTGTGTAAGTTTTACAACCAAATGTGGAGTAGACTTATACTTCATACTGACAGGTTCTCTCCATAGGCACAGTCCTCTTACCTCATTTCCAACATCAGCTGAGTTATCTCCAGTCCTGTAGAAGTCCCATCCTCTTGTGTTGTCCCTTCCCCATGACCAAATACCCCAAGGAGAATCAGAGTTGGAAGCATCTGTCTGACCTATGAAATTATACGAGTCACTTTCAAAGTCAGTATCTTCACTGTTCCTCCAAGGGCTGCCTACTATAGGAAAGAAAGAAGCCTCCGAAGGAGTAAGCATAGTCTCTATGTTACCCATGTAGGAATGTCCTGCCACCTTCAACATTGACAACTGATCATCATGGAAGAATTGTATGTCATCAACATCATAGGAAGAACTTGTAGCATATTTGGTACTAACTCCCAACCTGTAGTTACTTATTTTCTTTTTCAATAATTCTGCACTTCTATTACTCCTAGCAACATCATTGTTCAAGGAACCATTCTTATGCCACATGAACACAGGAAAATCAACAGGAGGATTGGAAGTACGGAAGGCACCATAAGTAGGAGTGTTATCTTTGTCTTCCACTATATAGTCATTATAGAACAATCCTGAGATAAGGGCTGCTGAAGGGGCTGTAACAATACTTCTGTGTATAAACCCTGCTGCATTTGAACCTATGGTAGGAGTGGAGGTTTGAATGTCTATGTCCCCATAAGTCTTGCTTAACTCGACACTTCCCACATAATTCATACCACAGGAACTAAAGTCTATACTAGAGAATGAATCATCAAATTGTAACTCAGGAGAATGAATGGTAGCCAGCATAGTATCTACATAAAAAGCATGACCATCATCATATTTGCCCATTATCTCTGTATTCCTTAAATATGGAGACATCTCTTTCAAATAGTCACTCTCATTGGCAGCAGTTGCCTTTGAAGTGGAAAAGAACTGAATATCAAAATGAGAGTTTAGTTTACCTTCAAATACAGTATATCCTCCACCATTAGGAGCATCTCCACTTATATAATCACTAGTATTGCCTAAGTCATAAGGTGTCCTGAACAACCATGATGACTGGGCATATAGTGTACCCTCCTGTGTGCCACTCCAAGTAGAGTTGCTACTGTTTTTCTTGGCATCGGAATATCTGGTGATTTTCCTATACATTGTAGGACATCCAATGCCTTGGCAGAGAACAGTTCTATCTGCAAGACTAGGTACTGCAAACAAAGGTCTTGCCTTCTTATAGCCTAAATCTGTCAGGGAGTTTACAAGGTCTTTATTCATGGCATACATAAACTCCAGCACACTGAGTTGCCCATTTACCTCATCCCCACTTGGATTCCCCACTGCCTGACAATCCCCTATCCAACAAGGCTCAGACCACTTGCCAGTCTTATATTGGAATTGCACTCCAAGCCTATAGTATTCATGGGATTTGAAGCAAGCTGCTCCCATGTAGTTGGATTGTGAGCTATCCAAGGTGTTGATGTACTTGAATGGTTCCTTTGAGGTAATAGGATAATTCCTCATTATTGTATAGCAGTTTACATTGTTTTCTGCCAATGGGTGACTTGCACTTACTCCATTCTGCTCTAGTATAGTGTCTTTAATGTTACTAAGCAAAGGTTTGGTGGAGACAATGTTGCCAAGGAACAAAGTACCATCCTTTTGCTCCATGGTCTTAGCCTTTACTTCCTCACCACCCTTGTAAAGAAGTTCCGTAGGGTCAATGGTGTCACCCTGCAAGCCTGTGTCTATGAAGGTAATGTCTGCATCAATATCCTCACTAGGAGTAGTAGGCTCCACAACCACACCTCCACCACTGCCTGAGAATGAGAGTGTCCATAGGGTATAGTATCTCCATTTATAGCAAGTAGCCGACAAATAGAGGTTGTCATTGTAGATATAAGGACTTTCCAATTCCTCCCCAAGGTCTTTGAGTTCCTCCTTAGGGAAGTTATAACTCTTCACTACCTTCTCTCCATCTAAGTCTATACAATCAAGAAACTCATCATAGACATCATTCTGGTCATAGCCAAAGCATTGGTACAACTTACCTTTTCTTATAACCATACCTTGCGTTCCCTTCTTGAAAGGCAGTCTAAAAGAGGCTTGCACATCCTTGGAAGAAAAGTACACATACTTATCAGACACAGCAGGCAAGCTATATTTCCTATATGCCAAGACATTGTTTGCGTAGTTGTCTGTATTTTGGTAGTAACTGTTCATTGAATACCCTGATACCCATATACAGTTGTTCTCTGCATCCACACACCCATTCTGGTAATAGTGCTGAAAACCTGCATTGTAATTAGTGGCATCACTTTGGGAAGCACCTCCATCACTTTGTGGAAGAAATATCTGTTGTACAACCTTGCCAGACCATGCACCATTTGAGTTATCTATCTTTATGACCAATATCCTTGGAGAAGAAACTGCCTCACAAGAATAATACAAGTAAGGGAAATCACTTCCCTCCGGTATTACCTTGCCAAATGAAAGCACATTTCCATGATAGCCCTCAAAATCATAATCAATGTCTGTCTGCAATGTCACTACTCTTTCATTGGTTGTCAAGTCTATGACATCAATGTACTTACCTGCAATATAGGCTTGAAACAAGTAGCTGCCATAGCAAGCTGCACCCTGTACATAAAATGTATTGTTAAGGCTTGTAATCTGACTGAATTTTGCAAAATTCGAGACAGTAAGGGTTTTGCCAAAATCATCAAAGTTACTGCTTGAGCTGCTTGCTGCCATCAGTCTCTTTGCCTTACTTATCTCATTGCCTATGGATTCAGCAAGTGGCAGGTCTGCCACTCTCTTACATAAAGGAGTAGCATTGAGGGATGTCCTGAGGATTGAGTAAATCCTTAGGTAATCGAAGTGTCTGTCTATGTTTGCTATGCTTATCTTGAAGGCATTGGCTATCTTACTATCTGGTGCACCACCCCTATCAACATAGGATATATATTGCAATGGTGTCGTATAGAAGATATTGCTCTCCTGACCATATTTCTTATAGTAGGTAAAGGCATACTGAATCACTCCAGGTGGAAACTCACCAGTACCAAACATCTTGGTCACTGATACCTCCTCCTCTAGCTGTAACTCTGGTAGGAAATCAAATTGGGTATTATTGTTTTTCTCAATGTTGCCCACTATGTTTATTACCCTTGGTTGGTTAAGACCGTCTGTCCAATATACCTTCTGTACAGTCTCAGACTCATAGGACACCAATGTCTCCAATGGATAATTGGGATTGAAGCCAAGACTGCCAAAGTAAAGCAACTTACCTTCCAAGTCAAAGTTTGGATGGGTTGACTTCTCAAAGACATAGATGTTGTCTGTGCAAGTGAACAAAACCAACTTATGATTAAGCACGGCAGTTCCTATAGGTATTCCCACTATGCCATTGGAGTAAGTACCATTATTAGGGTTCAGGACATGAAGCTTCATTTCCCTAGTGCCTTTCTCACTTACCCACGACATCATGGTATTACCCTCATTGGTAGCCAACCTTAGGTTAAGGTTCTCAAATGCAAACTCTGGATTGAATGCAGAGACAGACATATCTCTGTTCATTCCCTTTGTCTTCCAATTAATGTATTTCTTTGCCATATCAGTGCCTCCTTATAAACTCTTGGTCTCCCAGATGATTGAAGCCTTGGGAGAATTGTCTTGTAGGTTTAATCATTGTATTGAGATAGCGTGTTATTGACTCCATCTCTGCCATGGAAGGTGTTGTCATTTCTGTTTGCAGCAAATGACTAGCCCATGCATAATCAGTTTGTGCGTTGCTCAATATTCCTGCCTGTATCTTTCCTGTGTCAAACTTAACAGTGAATGCCTTCATCTTGATGTATGCTTCCAAGGCATTGAGGTAAGTCTCATTGTCTATGAGCAATGGGAACCCATCATCATCAACAGGAATGGCTTTGTAAGCTATCTCCACTTCCCCATCAGGAAATGAGGTGAATATAATCCTGCCTTGTACCTTGAAGGATGGTTCCTCCATGTGTTTCCTCATTGGTGGAATATACTCCTCCTGCATGGAACTCACATTGTTCAGCAAGTCCTTGGGTTCCTCCATATTATCAGGCTTTGGTCTCATGCCTGGGGTGAAGGTATCTGTCATAGACCTGAGGCAAATGCCAGAGCCAGTGTCCTTCACCTGCACAATGGAGATTAAGTCACATGGGAGCAATCCCCTGAAGTCCTTTATCCTTACAGTATCTATCTTGTCTTGGTATAGGGCAGGATAACCATGCAAGCTAATAAACCTAATAGTATGCCTTACCACCTGCTCAAGCGTCAAGTTACTAAGCAAGGGATGCTCTGTCAAGTCATCAAGCACCCTCCTTATATTGGTGTATTGTATGTTTGTTACCATAATGAATCCTTTATTATTCCTTTGTTAATGTTCTCACGGAATGCAATCTTTATAAACCTGTTTAGCTGGAACTCATAGAAGCATCGGTTGTCAAAGGTGGCATTATACTTATTGTATCTAATAGAGTAGTTCTCAGTACTCTCAAACCTTACTAGGGTCTTGCTTTTCCTGCATTCCTCATCCTCATACCACAACCTTATGGTGTTCCTCCAATCTATGCCATAGGTATTTACCAGTTTTCCATTGACAAAGCGCACACTTGGTATGAACTTCCTAAGCTCAAGCTTTCCCATCTTGGCAGGAAACACAAAGGTATTTCCCTTGGCTATCTCATCTGCAAGCATCTTGTTCACTCCCCTTATGATTGCATAGAACTCATGCTCCTTCAAGGGTCTTCCTATATTGTACCAACCATTCTTGCGTATTAGCTTATAGCAGTCATAGACTCCCCAAGAATTTCTTACCTTTGCTTGTTTCTTTTGATCTGCCTTCCTTAGCTTTACACTAAACTCCTTGTAATCCATAACTAACTCTGTTTAGTTGCTACCTTTGACAAGTCATCAGCAGCATTGTTATGCTCATCTATCGGGTGATATTCACTGCCAACAAGTTCCTTCACCACCAACTCCATCAATGTAGGCACTAGGTATTCCCTGATAGGAAAGACCTCGTCAAGTACATCACAGGCAGTAGTTTCCCCATTATCGTCACATAGGTATTCAGACACATCATCAAAGTCCTCAAAGACTGCACTCATCCTTAGCTTTCTTAAGTATAGAAACTGAGGATTGACACTCTTCAGATATAGGTGCAAGTCTGGTCCCAGTGACACATAGATGATGTTCTTAAGGAACTTGTTGGTTCCCACATACCTCATCCTGTCCCTAGGGATGAAACTGATGTTGATACCTTGGTAGAAGTCAATGGGATATACCCTCGGCTCATTGCCTTCCAGTATCTTTGGTATCTTCTTGGTTGTCCTCAGATAATATCCTCCTGTGCAAGGCTCCCCATCAATGGCAGGTGTTTTCTCCAAGTCAAGGCATATCTGCTGGTACTCAAACTCTGAGGCTATGTCTGTTGTCGCCTTCTGTTTCTCCTGCTCCTTCTTGATTAGGAAACTCCTGTACTTCTTCAACAGGAATATAACAAACTCCTCGGTATAGAAGCTATCATCGGAGGTAGCTGCCTTAGCCAAGTCAAGGCAAGCATAAACTATTTCCTTTACTAACATATTCCCTTATTATTAATTATGGCTCAAAGGTACTAATTAATACAATACCAGTGAGCCATATTAAAGAAATCATTTACTGAGCTAAATAAAACTCTTATCATTCATCATCAACCTGAATATAAATATCAGACTGAGTTCCCTCGTCAGAACCATTGATGTCCTGAAAGACCTTCACGACATCAGTGTCCTCGATGTTCTTCACTCTCTGAGCCAACTCTGTGACCTCGCCTAAATGTAATTTTCCCATCTTCAAGTAATCTGGATAAGGTATTAAACAACTAGTCCCATAAAGGCAATCCAATGCCCTCTCAATGAGACAATAATCCTCTTTGCCAAGTACTGCCCTGTAGTCGTTGAACATGAAGTCCCTGATAAAACATAGTATCAACAACTTGACACTATGTGACTTTGACATATATCCCTTCAGCTCCAAGGCATGATAGTACTTAGTCAGTGCTTCATAAAGTATTTCATCCATGACATCCACATCCTTTAATGATTCCCATGTTGCCAGAATCAGTTATGTTACCAAAAAGCATATCAAAGAACTTGATGGCAGAGATGTAGTGCTCTGTCTCAACAGAAGACTTGAATGCATACCAAAGAAGAATGAAGTCCATGAACCCTACAGGTACATTGCACTCATCAGCCAAGTCCTTGACATAGCTCATCACCCTTTGATGCAGCATACTCTCATCAAACACCACTCCCAAGGTAGTCTCCTCATCAAGTCTGCATGGGGTACAGGCATCTGGTGTTCCCTTGCACTTGATATAGACAAAGAACAAAGTGTTGCTCATGTCATTTTGACTAAATGCCATAGCCTTTGGGTCTGTCTCCCAAGTCCTTGTGAAGTCTGCACTGGTAAGCACCAAGTTAAGTTCCTTGGCATTGTCCTCAGCCTTCATGGTGTAGATATAGTCAGCTGTAGGAGTACCTGGAGCTGTCTCTGATACCTTGTCAGAAGTCATGATGGTAATGGAGTCAATATAGATATTGTCAAAGTAGCTAGCCTTGTTTACTCTGGCATTGATGTACATTCTCTTGCCATCATCAGAAATCCTTAATTGTGAAAATATTACCATAGTCTCCTTTCCTTTAGTTAAACAAAAAGAGGGAAAAGGGAACTCTCCCTAATCCCTCCAAAAACTTTCACACTATGAAAGAATCTTACTTCTTGCCAGGGTCACTAGCCGTGTTAGATGAAGCTTTCTCCTCTTGCTCAATAACACTGAGCTTCTTGATGGTCAAGCCTGTAGCTGTGTTGAAGGCATCCACAAGGGCATCATTCACTGTAAATGTACTGCCACCTTCTGAAGGAGTGACAATGGTAATGTCCTTCTCAGACTTATAGCTATTCACACCATCATCAGTAAATGAGTAATGGATTTCCATAACATCATAGTCCTTGTCAGGATCCACCACACCCTTTGTCTCAATGTCATTAGGGAAACCTACCTTCCTGTACTGATCACCACGCTCACCCAAGCAGAAGTACTCAAGGTCTGCAATCTTCTTACCATTGCCAAGGGTAGTGGAAGCTGTCTGTTCCTCAACCTTACCCCATACAAGGTCATCAACACCATCATACACAGTGGTAGGGACAATCTCAAAGTAAACCCTTTCCTGTGTCTCTGTGCCAAGGTTCCAAGGCTGAGGCTTCTCCTCAATGGTAAGGGCTGTAGCTGATGCTGTGAAGGTAAGATATGGGTTGCTTTCCTTTGTAGCACCTACCTCCCTAGCAAAGCTAAGGTTAAGGGCATCCCTCATAGCCTCGTAGAACTGCTGTGCTGTCATGCCTTTTACCACATGGACAGCAGCATCCTTGAAGTACTGGTCTTGGTCACTCATGCCATAGAACTGACGGAAGGCAATTCTAAGCACATAGTCCTGACCTACAATGAGCTTACCTTCATTGACATCGGTCTTGAGAGTGACATTCACCTTCTTCATAGGGGTTGCCATGTCAGCTGCCTTGATGAGCTTCACATAGGAGATGTTCTTCACTGGAATCCTGTCACTCCTGAGCACAGTCTCCTTGTCTGCACCCTTTACCTCAAAGTAAACTTCCTTGTCAAAGTCCTTGGTTGCCTTTACAAGGATGTCACCTGCGTCCTTTACCTCGGTGTTCTTTGCAACAACTTTCTTTGCCACATAGAACTGGCGATTCTGATTAACACTAAAAACTGCCATTTTATTATAGTATTAAGTTAAACTTGTCCTACATTCCTGTAGGGTTAATTATCTTTATTTTCTGTCTGCAAGGAATATCCCCTGCTTTGTATTGCCTTTCTTACAGCCATCTCCAATATCCTGTTATGAAGTTGCCTAGGAAGCCATAGATTATTGTCATCATTTATTTTTAGGCTCTCATTGCTGGAGCCTTCTATGGTAACACTGTCTCCTAAATCTGTCAATATAATTGGTAAAGGTTTTATAATATACCTTATATAATAGGATTTAGGTTCCAGAGAATATTCAGACAACAACTCCATCTTATTGCCATTGTCTTGGTTATCCACCCTAAGGACTCTCCTACTGCTTACCCCTCTGAATGGATTCTTCAGGATATGGGCTATCTCATCATGCCTTACAGGTATTACAGGTACTGTAGTTCCATCCTTGCATCCTAGGCTTGGATCATCGAAGGTAACTTCCTCATAGATAATTCCAAGAATATTTTCATCAAGGGAAGCCCTATATACCTTACAATCACCATATCTAATGATTGCCTTAGCTGCATCCATGTTATCTACAAGTGCTATATCCTTGTGAGCATTTCTTATCAAAGGCTTGAGATATTCCCTTATCTCCTCAGTGCTCTCAAAGGATTCCCCATAGGAGTTCTTTCCTGTATAGAGGGATATTGTCAATTCCTCCTGTGCCTGAGTGAGGAACAATGACTTCTCATATTCATCAAACACCAAGTTCCTAGAGGAGGATTGCTCACCAAATGAAGCTGTAACACCATAGCTATTCACCATGGTGTCAAAGGCATTGCTAAGTTCCTGCGTTGTCATAGTCTAAGTATTTAAGTTACTCACTTCTCTGTCCTGCCTGCATGACTGCTTGTAGGTTATCCTGTCCTGTGGCAGTCCAAGCTACCTTTGCAAGTTCAACTGCCCTTTGGAGAATCTCCTCATGCAAGATAGGATCTAACTCACACTCTGTGGCACTGGTCTTGCCCTCGATAGACAACCCATCAAGGTCAGAAACAATGATGGGGTTAGGTCTTCTGATGTACCTAATTGTATATTTAGAGAGAGTGTCTGTTGGTCCAATGATGATGTCTGCTTTATTAGCCACATTGTTATTGATAAGTCTCCAAGCTTGATACTTAAGGGGTCTTTGATAAGGTTTGCTCATCAATCTTGAATACTCATCAAACTTAACAGGTATTACCTGTAGAAGAGTAGTCTTACCATTCCTTGTGACCTTAGCCATCTCATTTATTGCCATCATCATATCTGATGGTATGGTAATGCTTTTTGTATTGTCCCTAGGATCAAACAAAGGTGATTGAAAGTCAGAGGAAAGCATATTAGATACTTTTGTAAGCATGGAGAAATCCACCTGTCTCTTGGCATTGCCATCAAAGCCTTCTTGTGTACCATTACCCTTGCTTCTAGGATTAAAATAGTTCTTAAGCACCTCATCCTGAGCCTTGGTAAGAAATACACTCTTCTCATAGGCATTCAAGCCTGGTGCTTGGTTTGAGGTTATATTATTGTATAACACATCAAACATATTATCCATTTCTTCTACAGACATACCTTATTATATTTAAAGAGGAGTGGGAAGGGCTTTCATCTCCTTCCCTTGACTCCTGTATGATTAATTGCATATTTATTTATTGAGTGCTGCCTCAATGTTGAACTTCAAGTCTTGGTTCTTGATAGCACCTAAGTACTTGGCAGCATTGTTGAGAGTGCTCTCCTCACCCATTTCACAGAGAGGAGAACCATCCTTGCGTAGATAATAGGTATTGTTCTTTGTACCAATGATGCCTGCCTCAATAGCTCTCTTGATAAGAACCTTCAAAGGCAAGTACTCATCCTTGATAACCTTGTGGAACTTACGTGGGTCTGCCTGAATGTACTCATTAATCTTACCTTGCAAGTAGTCAAGCTTGACTGTAGGACTGATAGGTCTCTTCTCAAGAATCTCAATGATTGTCTTAAGGGTGTCCTTGTTGTTCCTGATAGCACCATACTCTGTATAGCACTCCATGGTAATATCCATCTTGCTAAGATTCTTCTGTGTCTCATCACCCTCAGAGATGATTACAAACTGATAGGTAGCCTTTGGCTTTTCTTCCAATTCTTCCATGGAAGAGGCTATGTAATCCTTGTTGGCAAGCAATATCTTGTACTGGATATATTGCTCTGGAATACTGAGGTCAAGGTAGTTGTCTTGCTTGTGAAGAGTCACCTTTCCAATGCCACCAGGGTTACTGTCATCCCAGAAGTTATTCTCTTTCTTATAGATACTGAGTGCGTTGTACTCCAAGCCCATAGCCTGTTCCAAGAAAGATTTCTCACTATCTGTAAGAACATTCTTGTATATACCTGTCCTGCTAAGTCTAGGTACTACAAAACTTCTTGTGGCATTCTCGGCCATACCTCCATACAAGACATGGTTCTTTTGCTGCACCATTGCTGAAGGACTAGGAATAAACCTTACAATCACCTTCTCATTTCTCAAGCAATTCACAGGCTCATTACTGTGTTCCTTTGTAGCAGGAGCCTTTGGTCCTGCTTTGACTTCTGCCTTATGAAGTGGAATCTCTTGCTTTACTTCTGCCTGTGGAGTGGTATCAATCTCCACACCTTCCATTAGGGTATCAATACCTGTATTATCTTCTTTCTTTACTCTTGCCATTTTAACTTCTCCTTTTATTGTTCTACGTATCTTTTATAAAAGGTAACAGGAGGGAATCCTATCCCTCACTGTTCCTCTTATATAGGTCTTAACCTGCCAAGATAGCAGGAATCAAGCTCATTGTCCTTGTAGGGTCAAGCACACATACACCAGTAGTTGTCATCTTGTGGATGGTAGCAGAATCCTCGTCATAGCTCATATTACTGTTACCAACCTGACCTGTAAATGGATTTCTCACATTTATATGTTACGACTACATCGTTTCCATGCAGCCTCTCTTACTTTCATAAGAGTTCAGACTATATCTTCACCAACATTAGTTGGGCGAGGCATTTCAAGCTCACTTGAGCCTTACTCCCTGTGGGATAGTCGTTGAACCTTCATATATATCTTCATATATGCTTGGCTGCTGGTTATCCAATCTTCTTTTATTTACTCTACGAATAATATTTTTCAATGTTGAATACTTGATATTGAATAGTTTAGAAAGTTGATTTACAGTATACAAAGTTCTCAACTTTGCTATCTGTGAAACTTGAAAGTCTGTAAGAACTGTTGTTCTTTGTACCCCTTTCAGTACCTTTCTCCTTCCTTTTACAAAAGAGTGATATACATTTTCCTTTGGTGTTACCCATTCTAGGTTATCAACTCTATTGTTTGTTCTGTTATTATCAATATGATTTACACAAGTCTTGTTTTCTGGATTTGGTATAAATGCTTTTGCTACTAGTCTATGTACTGGTTGTGATGAGTATGTACCATCTAACTTTTGTACTGTGCATTTACAATAACCATCTTGATCTTTACAGAACTTTTCAATAACATCACCATAATGTTTTCTTGTATTCTTTCTTACTCTGCCTAGAGTACTAACTTCAATTCCGATGTACTCTGGTAAGTTTTTCCATTCTTCCTTTGTTTCCATATTTAAATGCTTGAAACTTTTGTAAATAATTAGAAGCTCTAAGGAACTTCCAGCAATTAACCTCGTTTATTTTCCTTTTTCTGTTCCTGAGAAAACGGTGGGAACTGAGAAATGTGCAAAGGCTTTAAGCAGCCATTAATCCCCACTGATAACTCGTCATATCACCTTCCATGCCTTTGACAGCACACTTGAAGATGTTAGGCTGATCCATTGTACCAATATCAAAGATGTCATACCTATAAGAGAAGGCTGGTCCACCGTTTGGATGTTGTACCTTATTTCTCACTGGGTCATCATAATAAGGATCAACTTCAACCTTTACCCTAACACCATTAGGTGCAAGGAACTCTACAAACTGGAAGCCAGCGGAGAGTGCATTCTCATGCAAAGGAGAGTTAGTCTTCTTGACCATGCCAATCTGATCACCATTGATTTGGAATGCAGTCCAACCACTTACAGTATCAAGTACTGCCTTATGGAAGGCAATGGCACCACGCTCACCAGTCTTAATGATAAATGTCCTATCCTTCATATCAAGCTTTGCAGCAGACAACTCATAAAGAGCATCCTCAATAAGCTTCAAAGAGAAGGTGTTATAGAACATTGTGTTGGAAGACTCCATCTGCTGATACAAGCCAGCACCCATGCGAATAACCTCACCAGACTTACCTATATTGAGGTATTCACCATTTAAGTTCCTGTTGGAACGACCAAACGCAAGGATATTATTCTTATAGTCATTCCACTGCTGCTCCAGCTGCCACTGTACCTCATGCATCCACATATTGATGGTGTCATGGACATAGCGACCATTAGTCTCTCTAGTCACAGGAATACCAAAGGCAACCTTCTTACCAAGCATTGAGCCTGGTACCTTATGCTGAATCCTGATGGTAGAGAACTCATTTCTCATTGCAATAGGACTTGCAAATCGAATATCACCTACCTTGCGTGACAAGTCTCTTTCTACAGGGGCATACTCTACAGAGAAACGCTTACCAGCAAGAAGCTGTTCAGCAGGCATACCTGAGAGGACACCGCCCATCAATTCTACTTTGTACACGGTATTTGTACCTTCATTCCTGCCTTCACCAAGGATTCTGAGAGGATAAACCTCATTAAGTTCACCCACTACCACTTCACCATCGGCAAACCAATCCTCGGCAAACACAAGATAGAATGGCTCACCATTCATACCAATGTTGGTGCTTGCAGAAGTCACTGGATTACCATCAGTATCTCTTGCAGCTACAAGAGGGATATTTCTTGTAGCACTACCAATGACATCCCATGTGTACTCATCATCTGAGTCAAAGGTCTTCGTTGGAAATTGTGATAGGAAGGTATCAAGGGTCTTACCCCTATACCATGCAAGAAGCTGAACCATCAAGTTTGTAGCCTTCTGTGGCTGCAACTGGAAGATACTACCCAAGTGGTTTTGCTTGGTCAAGCCCTTCCAATGACTAAATGTCTGCTTCTGAAATTTACCTAATTTTCCAGCCATTTTATAAAATAGTTAAACAATTAATAATCATCTTTCACTTATTTAGTGGTCTTACAAGTCAAGTCTCACTCCATTGCCAATAAAGGAATTAGGGTCATCCTTCTGGTTAGTTACCAACTTAAGGCTACCATCATTGTTTCTCCTAGTATTGTTCAAGGTTTTCTCAAGCTCTGCAAAACCCTTCTTCATTTCTTTCTTTACCTTGCCCTTTGTAAAGGAATCAAAGTCCTTGAAGCCATTTGTCATAGCAAAGATAAGACTTGTGTATTTAAGGAAATCCATCCTATGCTCTGTCTCATACTTCTGCATTGCAGTGAGGTACTGACCAGTCTGAGGGTCTTTGTACACTGGCTTGGAGAGTGATTCAAAGGCTTTCTTGCGAATGTCTTTGCTAATGTCTATATCTCCCATCAACTGCTTGTCCTTCATGAGAGAGCTTCTCAGTTGCTCTGCATTTCTGCTTCTTTCTGCCTTTTCTTCATCAGCTTGCTGCTGTGCTTCCTCAAGCAACTCATTGTACTTACCACTGAAGAACTCCTTGTTGCTCTGCAAAGCTTCCTTGGCATCCTCAATGTCAGTTCCAGCATTGACACTTCTGTCAGTGTATTTCTTAGCCTTGTCAGGACTCATACCTCTGTTAATGAAGTCTTGGTAGATAAGCTGATACCTAAGTTGCTCCCCTTCTGTACTCTCCTTTGCAATAGCTTCGTCAGTGATGCCATTGATGTATTGGAGGGTATTCTCATACTTTCTGATGTCGGAAGGTTCCACCCCATTCTCCAAAGCCTTTGAGATTCTCTGCTGCTTCTCATCAAGCCTTGCATTAAGCTCTTGCTCAAACAGGCTACTGAGACTCTCTGCATCAATGGCTTTCTTTACAGTCTCATCATCAAGGTTAGGGAAGATACCCTCCTCTGCTAAGGCATTGGCAATGGAAGAGTAGAGGTTGTCATTTGGAGAAGTGCCATCTGAATCCTTATCAGTGGTAGTATCTTCACCCTTACCTTCATTATTCTCATCACTACCTACGCCCTCTGGTGTCTCTTCCTCAAACATAGTCTCAGGGTCAACAACCTCAGTAGTTGTATCTTTTTCTTTACCTTTGTTGCCATCAGGAGCTTCCTCTGTCGGCTCCTCTGGCTGCTCCTCAGGAGCATTGTCCTCTGGATTCACAAAGAGATTCTCAATCTCCTGCTCACCCCAGATGTTGTTCAAACTTAATTCTTCCATACTTTTCTTCTCTTAAAGTTCTACATTCTTCTTTTGCTGCAAAAGTACAGAAATCTACAATACTTATTTGTCATCTTATTTTGTTACTAAGACATAATAAGGAAGGCACTTAAATAAAGCACCTTTCCCATTGTTTGCATAAAAACTTTTTACTGATTACCATCCTTTCTTCTTACCAGGGTAATTCTTGTCCCAGTAGTCATCTTTCTCCATTCCTGAGCTAGGACTCTCTGAAGCCCTTAGGTCTCCATGCCCCAGCACAAGTTTCTCCTCCCTGTAAAGCATAAGCTGCACAAGGCTCATCACCCTATCAAAGTTACCCTGTGGGTTCCATAGCACCAATTCCTTTAGCAATGCCCTGTTCTTTATCCTATATAAGTTAGGTATCTGTACTTCATTCTCATTGCCATTCTCATCCCTCTCAATGGAGATGATAGGTTTCCTAAGCCAAGTCTGAATCATCTTGAAGGCACCATTGATGATAGGGGTGGTTGCCCTAATACCCACTGATTTATTGCCATATCCAATACTACTTACCATGTTTCTCTGCACCAAGTACTCTGGTGTCTCTGCAAGCAAATGCACTGAATTATGGGAACTGAAGTAAGAGAACATACCCATGATGTTCTGCTCATACATACACCTACAGTTATAGAAGAGGCATAGTTTCCTACATATCTCATAGAAGTCCTCTGCAAACATAGGTCTTCCTGTGTATTCCGCAACTATCATGTCTGTCCATAGGTCAAGTACAAAGAGGGAACCCAAGGACATGGTATTGGAGACATCAGAATCAAAGGGGTCGCAGCCACAGATGTACCTGCCAGCAGGAACCTTTCCATCACTGTTCTTCTTAGGCATCTCGAATATCTCCAATGCGCCAGTCACCTTGTTGTCCTTGGTAGGAAAATCCCTTATTGGAATATCATTGGTAGGCTTGAACTTTACCTCCCCTGTCTTATTGTCCTGCACCAATTCTCCAACATAGGTATCATCATATTCATTGGGATTGTTGTCTATCTGGTTGAGTCTCTCATTAAGCTCAGTTACAGGAAAGATATTACCATGACTTCTCATCATAGCCTCCTGTGGCACTATAGGGTACTGTGATATACGCTTGACAATGGTATTGACATCTGTGGAGCCATACTTCACCTTATACCTATCATAAAGTATTGCCAACAAAGCCTTTGTTACATCGGAATTGCCATTCTCATCAATGTAGTCATTGCCATAGTTCATGTATGCCCCATAGAAGAAACAGCATTGCTTCCTGCCTTGACCTTCCTTGTCAAAGACATTCTCCAAGGGTTCCATGTTGTAACCAACAGGAGAGTAGAACATCTCTGCAAAGGCTGTGAAGTCTGACTCATCATCACCTGCTGTACCATAGGCAAATATCTCTCCGAAGACATCATTACCCTGCTCCACTGATGGTCTGATCATGTTGATTACATTAAGCAAGTTCTTGAAGATACCTGCCTCCTCAATGAGATAAAGCACACCACGGGAGCCATTCAACTTATCTTGGTTCACGCCTGATATAATACCTGAGACAGAGTTCTTGCTACCATACTCCACCTCACTTCCTGCCTGCTTGAATCCCATTCTCCATTCCATCTCTTGATCTGAGGACTTCAATCTGCTTGATGCAAACTGAGTGTACTTGGCACAATGGTCAAGGTTATCCTTGAATACTTTCAGTATCATGTTGGTGTCCATCAACTTGGTTCTATCAACGGCAGTCACCATGCATTGTACTTCCTCCTTGTTTTCCTCAGTCTCTCCTATGATACATCTCCTTGCAAGAAGTCCTGCCCCGAAGGATGTCTTTCCCCTGCCTCGACTGGCCAATGCTATGGCATGATGTCCATGCATTCTTCCTTGGCTTATGTAATGGGACATAAGGAATTGCCCATCCCAAAACCTAGGATGGGCAACAGTTCTCATGGAAATACCCTTGCTGTTCTTCTCAACAATGTGCATAGGACAGAAGTTGAGCATCCAGTAGTAATCTCCTGTAACCCACATACCTGTCTTGGGATTGCAATATCCATTCCATCCCCTGTACCTCTCACCATACAGCCACTTGCCATAGTCACTGTTGGGATTGGCATTGGGTCTCAGCAAGGAATACCTTCCCTTGTTTCTCTTGAATGCAATGGCTGATGGTCTGAAATAATCACTTCCTTCCAAGATAGGAGGATGAGTGACATCAATGACAACCCTTCCTTCCTTGTCCCTTGGAAGCTCTGACACTAGAGGTCTGTCAGGAGATACCATCCACCTGATGAAAGGGACATTGTTGAGAAAATCCCAGAATTGCTCTACTACCTCAGCAGGATATTTATCCAAATGTAAATCCTCCAATGGTGTCTGACACTTGTTAAATCTTATATTCTCCATATACCTTTACTCTTTGTTTTCTGCAAAAGTATATATATAATAAGGTATAGGCAAGCACCTAAGTTTTTCACTAAGACAATATAAAAAGAGGAGACTATCACAGCCTCCTCTTTCAAACTCAACATTTTAAATTATGGTTAAAGAAAAACAAGAAACACTTTAGTTTACCCCTCCTAGCCTGTTTGCCCATGACTCTGTAAAGAAGTAGTCATAGGGCTTGTCTGGAGCTACTGTCTTATGTATTGTTGCCCAGATTATACTTGGCAGTCCTATTATAACAAGGTATAGTGGACCAAGCATCAAACTCTGCCTTGTATGTCCCCACTCATGTCTTACAGTATTGTCTGTTGCCCTTGGAGAGAGAAATATGTGCTGACCCAAGGTAACACTGCCACATGAGACCTTCTTAATGAATACCACTGCTCCTTGAAAGGTACAGATGTCAAGTACCTCCCCTTTGTTTTTGAGATACATATAATACAGGAAGCCAAGCAGCTCCTGTGGCAACTGCCAAAGAAATTTTATAAACCCTATTAATAATGCCATATTGCTATATTTAATGATTCACCCTGCAAAGGTACTTATATATAAAGTTGATGGACTATAGCTAAGGAATAGCTTAGGTAAACATAACTAAGATTGTTAGGTATGAGTACTTGTTGATATTATGCAGTACCTTTGCACTAAAACAAATGGGATATGAAGAGATATGTAATTACAGGTATAGCTTCCTTGAATATCCTGCTGTTCATAGGCTTGTGGATTATGGAGGGCAAGTACAACAGCATGAAGCTGAAGTGGGAGAATGCAGAGAACAATGTAAGGGCTTATAGTGAACAACTTAGCTCTGCCCAAGGAAGCAACAAGGCATTCAAGCTGACCATTGACCAACTAAAGTACTTCAATGACTCCATATTCCAAAGGCTTGATGAGACAAGGAAGGAACTTAAGGTAAAGGACAATAAGCTGAGGAGCCTTCAGTACATTGCCTCAGACTTTGCAAGGAAAGACACCATAGTATTCAGAGATACCCTGTTTAGGGATAACCAGATATATATAGACACACTGCTTGCAGATGCTTGGTATTCTGTAAAGGTCGGGATGGAATATCCATCTACAGTGGTGGTACAACCTAGGTTCAAAAGTGAAAAACACATTGTGGTTTCTGCAAGGAAGGAAACGGTGAATCCTCCAAAGAGGTTCTTCCTATGGCGATGGCTACAGAAAAAGCAATGGGTGGTGCAGGTAGATGTAGTTGAGAAGAACCCCTATGTGCAGAACCAAAGCAACAGATATGTTGAGATTGTTAAGTAAAGGATTGTTTCAGGATGACTTTGTTATAGTTTATTTTGTTTTGTTTTTATTTGAATTTAGGTTGGTTTACTCCCCTTGTCGGTTGGCAGGGGGAGTTTTTTATGCTAATCCTCTTTATTATTCAAATCAGATGAAAAGATACCTGTTATAGAGTCCATTTGCTCACCTATGCATTTGTCAAGTAATTTTGCATAGTGGGTAGTCATTCTTGTGTTGGTATGCCCTAGCATCTTTGAGACTACCTCCAGCGATATGTTGTTTGCCAAGGTAACTGTACTGGCAAAGGTATGCCTTGATGTATGGAAGGTTATATGTTTGTCTATATGACAGTATATGGCTATATCCTTTAGATATTTATTAATGTCTGAGGCATCCTGTATAGGTATCAACCTATCATTGCCCTTATACTTCTCCAGTATCATCTTAGCCATGGGAAGCAAGGGTATTCTTGATAAGACTCCTGTCTTTACTCTTTTCTTCTTAATCCAAATTCTACCGTCATCATCCCTCTCAAAGTGCTCTATCCTTAGGGTCTTGATGTCTATATAAGCCAATCCTGTAAAACAACCAAAAAGAAAGAAGTCCCTTGCCTTCTCCAACCTTGGTATAGGAGTATCGAAGTTAATGACTTTTCTTAGTTCTTCCTCTGTAAGGAAATCTATGTCCACAGGCTTTCTCTCTATCTTGTAATTTGCAAACATATTATATGAGATATAGTTGTTGGAGACAGCCAAGGCGATAATGCTCTTTAGATACTTCAGGTGCTTGGTGCAGGTGTTCTGTGCCATGCCTTTGTTTGATAATAGGAAGGTATGGAAGGATTGCATGAATCCTAGGTTTACCTCCTTTAGAGGAATATCATCTCTTTTATATTCTTTTTGCATGAACTCAAGCAATAGTTTCCTACTATGCTCAAAGCAATAATAGGTAGCTCGAGATATACCTTTTCCTAAAAGCTTCCCCTTGTTGTCATTGTGTTCATAAACTACTTGCATGAGGGTTTTGTCTCTCAATGATTCCACCTTATTATATATAGCATCTTTCAAGAGGTGTACTGTTACCATATAACCTCTCTTCATAAGCTCAATTTCCTTCTCATAGATTTTGTTCCTTAGTTCTATAAGGTAGTTATTGATGAGCTGTGCTTCTGGTGAGTTACCTTTGACCATTTGCTTTTGTTTGTTCCACTTTGAGGGCCTGATGGATTTACTTGTACTGAAATAGATTCTGTCTCCCCCATAGGAGATGGATACTTCAATAGGAGACAACCCACTTTTGTTTTTCTTACTCTCTCTTAGGGAGAAGTAAACCATAACGCAATGATTTTCCATTTGTTTTTTCTTTAGTTTAGTTTAAGGTAAGTAGGTGTATATCATCAACTTAGTGTAAAATTGCAGCCCTTTTTCTAATTTCAACAAATGGGCTGCAATTGGGCTGCAAAAT
>ERZ808246.370-NODE-370-length-38850-cov-21.761309_pt1 | contig 38850 bp, 60 predicted proteins | sample MGYA00521083_ERZ808246 | MGnify/ENA primary metagenome ERZ808246 (study PRJEB31516, sample SAMN03275577) | gut metagenome | biome: mammalia-associated habitat; material: feces | host: Papio cynocephalus | place: Kenya | collected 2012-07-07 ...
ACTAATACACATATAGGATTTTAGAAACTATTTATAACATTTACATATTAGCACAGCTCCAATCCAAGGGTTGTGCTTTTTTGTATATATAACCCTTTATAAAACAAACAGCAATGAAAATTACAATCAACACTGATGTTCTTCAGAAAGAGCATCTCTCCTTTGGTGATTTCCTTGTATTGCTTATGGGCTACTATGACCTAAGCTATAAGGAAATACAGGAGAAACTCATTAGGGATGGTACAGTACAGCCTAATGTGTTTAATAAAGATGCTATGGTATTATCCAATAATACCAAAGACTTAGTAGCAAAGATTCTTATGGAATCAGATAATAAGATTCTAAGCTGTGGCTTGGATTTCAATACTCTTGCAGCAAGATTGCAGGAGATATATCCTTCAGGCAACAAACCTGGCACTTCATACAGTTGGAGGGACAGCAATGAAATTATAGCACAGAAGCTAAGAACTCTTGTTGCAAAATATGGATTCTTCTTTACAGAGGATGAAGCAATAAAAGCCACAGAGGAGTATGTCAGTTCTTTTGAAAATAAAGAGAAGATGCAACTTCTCAAATATTTTATACTAAAGACAGATAGTCATAATGACAATATAAACTCAATGTTTATGACAATTATTGAAAACAACAGATAGAAATGAATGTAACACTGAATGAAAAAGAATGCCTTAAAAACAAACTTACTCTTCAGGATGTACTTATAGTACTTGCCATAAGGGAAGGTAAGGTGAAAGAGGTAGTAAATAATCTTATTGCAAGAGAAGTTCTTGTAGAAAGGAATGGGGAATATTATGTCACGCAGCATTGGAATGAAGTCATAGATGTAATACTCTGTGATTCTGTCAATAAGGGAGTAGACCTTAGTGATGAAAGACTTCTTGTTTTAGCAAAAAAAGTACAGGAATGTTTTCCTGTAATGAAAATGAGATATGCCAATGGCACTGATTCTCCTTTTTATTTCAGATGCAATAAGACAGAAATAAAGAATAAGTTGAAGAAATTCCTCACAGTATATGGTGATGTTGCTGATGATGATATAGTGGATGCAACTAAAAGATATGTTGCTACTTATGCATCAAAAGGTTATCTTGGTATGAGATTGGCAAAGTACTTCATTTTGAAGGAGGATAGAAAACTAATGGCTGATGAGGAAGTTCATGTAGAGGAAATATCAGACTTGGCAACATTCCTTGAAAATAAATCAGAAGAGGAGGAGAGTATTGTAAATGGCGATGATTGGTTAATGAACAGTAGAAATTAAATATTTAAAATTATGATTAAAGTAAGTTTTAAAGAGCCTTCTTATAAGAAGACAGAGAGATTTAATGATAAAGTTACTATTGTAACTCTTACAGGAAAAACAAAATTACCTAAAAAATTAGTACACGCAATGCCTATGGGCTTTTATGATTGGTTATTTAAACATACAAATCCTGTAATTGAATATGGTTATGAAGGAGACATAACTATTACAGCTAAAGGAAAGACTGTAAGGTCTGATAGGGATAAAGACAATCCTGTACTGGCTGAAAGAATAGCAGAGAGTAAAGCTAAACTGAAGATATATATCTTTATTCACTCTTTTATAAGTAAATATGTTCTTGAATACAATAAACTAATAACAGGAAATAATGGCCTTATGATGCATGAAGGAGATGTAACTGATGATTCTCTCTTTGGTATGGCTGATAAATATCAGTATTTTATTACTACAGAAAAAGAGCATCTTGAATCTTTAATTTCACAATCATGAGTTTAATTCAGAGAGTATTACAAAATGCTACTGAAAGAAGAGAAAGAATACTTAGTGGAAAAGTAAATTGCATACCTTCACCATTCAAAACCTTTAGATATGACTTTCCAGGTGTAGAACTTGGTACTTATTATCTTATATCAGGAGGAGCAAAAAGTTCAAAATCAAAGATTACAAATTTTCTATTTTTATTTAATAGTGTTATTTATGCCTATAACCATCCAGAATTAGTCAGACTAAAGGTATTCTATGCCTTACTGGAAGAGAAGGCTGAAAATATTACAGGAAAGTTTATATGTTATCTACTATATATCCTTTCAGATAAGAAGATTAGAATAGATATAAAAACTTTTAAGTCTGTAGATACAGATAGAGTATTACCTAAAGAAATTTTGGATTTATTAAACACATTAGAGTATCAATCAATATTACAATTCTTTGAAGATCATGTTGTATTTATACCCGATAGAAATCCAACAGGAGTGTATCATACCTTGGAAAAATATGCAGAAGCAAATGGTACTATTCATAAAAAGAAAATTGAAGGATATGATAAAGAAATCTTTGATTATTATGAACCAAATGACCCTGATGAGTATGTTCTATGTATAGTAGATCATATATCTTTGATAAGCTGTGAAAGAGGTATGGATTTACGTAATTCCATCAAAAAACTTTCTGAATATATGAAGATTGTGCGTAACAAGTATAATTATATACCTGTAGTTGTACAACAACAAAACTCTGAAAGTCTATCTTTGGAAGCATTTAAAGCTAATAAAATTAGACCTACACAGAAAGGATTAGCTGATAGTCAGGATTAAACAAAAAAATAAATACGTTTATTAGATTAGCTTAATACAAATTTTACATATAAATAAATATCAAGAGCATTCTATAATCTAACATTGAACCTTATATGTGTGAATGTACTAAGTATAAAATAAGATAATAAATAGTATTAACCAGAGGTCCTGAATAAATTCCGTGAATCTGGGAACACCATAGTTATTAGATGGCTACCCTAATCCAAGTATAATAGAAATATTATAAAGGATCATCGACTAGTGAATACCTTCTTACCAAATGGTGTTGAAGAAGATGAATCACCAAGAGTGCGGAATAAAAACCTATATGTACCAACATTTAGTGGTTTTTAATGAGATAGTCAGAACATATAGTATAATACATAAACTATAGAAGTGAAGGATAAAGAGCCTTCATAATAACAAATTGCCTGGTAAAGACTGTGATGTAATGTTTGGTATTACTTCTCCATATTCCTGGGAATTAAAAGAATACCTTAGATATGATATAACAAAGCTAAGAAGCTATTGTAAATTTCTAGAGCTTGTGCTGGGAAGAGATGGTGAGAGTAATGCCATACTTGGAATGTATTTTGATGGAGCAGTAGGTTATTATACTCCATTGCCTAAGTATGACAACCTTACAGAACTTAATAAAGTATATCAGTTAATACAAAGGAATCAAGAGAGCACATCTAAGTAACTCTCTTCAATCTTTATAGTAGAATTAAAATCAAATAACTTATACCTTTTTGCATAAGTATATTTGCAGTCCAATAATCAATTTAAAACAATTAAAAGTAAAGAAATGAGCAACATTGTTCTACCTACAGAACGTAGGAAAGCAACAGACTATAACCCTAGGTTAATAGTCCTTTATGGTAAACCCAAAAATGGTAAGTCAACTATTATGGCTTCTATTGATAATAATCTTATTATTGACCTTGAAGATGGTTATAGAGCACTTGATGTAATGGCTGTACAGGCAAGGAATGCTAATGACATCTTTGAAATCAAGAATCTTATTATTCAGAAAAACCATGAAAATGGAGATAAGCCTTTCTATAGATTCATTACCATTGACAATGCTACAAGACTTGAAGAGATGTCTTTAATTTATGCCGCAGCTCTTTATAGAAAAACTCCAATGGGTGCTAATTATGGTTATAAAAAAGACAAAATAGGTAATATTTTAAAAGATAAAAATGGTAATAAAGTTATTGATCCTAAAGCAGATGTAAGACAACTTCCTAATGGAGCAGGATATACATACCTTAGAAATGCTCTTAAAGAAATGGTCAATATGTTTAAGCCTCTTTGTGATACTCTTATTCTTGTATGTCATGTAAAAGATAAACAAATAAAGAAGAATGATGAAGAAACTACAGAAATGGCAGTAGATTTGGCTGGTAAATTAGGCGACATTATCTGTGGAGAGGCAGATGCTATAGGCTATGTCTATAGACAAGATAACAAGACTTTTATATCATTTGTTGGAGGAGATAATGCTATCAGAGGTTCAAGACCTTTGCATCTTAGAGAAAAGGTATTTCAAGTAGCAGAATCTGATAAAGACGGTAATATTAAAGTAGATATGAGTCAGATATTCCTTAACAATACTAAAGCATAAAATAAATAATAATAACAACAACTAAAAAACAAACAATTATGGAAAAGAGAATTTCTTACAGTCAGTTTCAGAGTGTACGTTCAGTAGCTAAAGCTTGTGACCCACTTATTACAAAGCGTAATAAAGTATCTGAGAAGATTAACAAACTTGTAAAAGAGTATAATGATTATAATACTCAGATAGAGTCTCTTGAAGCTGGTATTAAACAGATTATCGGGTTTAGTGTAGAAGAACTTGTAAAGAAGGTTATTGAACCTGGAGTAGATGCTAACGGTCAACCAAAGAAAACTACAAAGTATCTTCCTACAGATATTGTATCTTATGATGAGAAGAACAAACAGTATGTTATTTCTGTTCCAGAGCCAAATACTTCTATAGGGGAAGGTGTTGAGGTACATGAAGATACTACTACAGATGCTCCAGTAGAAGATACAGAGGATAAAGTAGAAGATGCTCCAGTTAATAATACAATCTTTGAGTAATAATTCAATTAACAAATAATATTCACAATTAAAAAATTAAAGTAAACAGTTATGGAAATTTCAAACAGTTATTCATTTCTTGCTATTGGCAAGACACAGGAGTCAAAGGAAACAGCAGTATTTAAAAGATATGTAGGTGTAGCATCATCTTTTGTTGTTGCAGTAAATCCTACAAAGAAGGAACTTGAAGCTATCTATGGTAGAGAAATAGCCAATGATCCAGAGTATGTTGTAAATACTGATGAGGGTAAAGAAGCTCGTGTTACATTTATAGTGAAGACAGATCCTGCTACTAATAATGGTATTGAGATGATTAATCGTGTAATGTTTACATTGAGAAATACTCCTGCCTATAATAAAGACAAAACTAAAGTACAGGTTATTGACAAGTATGGCAATACTACATGGGCTAATACAGAAGATGCTAAGGCAGGAAAGAAACTTTACTCAGTTAATGGCAAGGAACTGATGCTTGATTCTTCTTATCGTATGGCATGTGTTGGAGAAGCAGATCTTATTGCATTTTTGAAGGCATTTCTTTGTGTTGGAGGAGCATTCAACTATGTGAATAATGCATGGGTAAAGAAAGATAATGCAGATGATTTTCTCTTTGGTCTTGAGCATATCAAGGATTATTTCAATGGTGATTTCTCAGAGATTAAAGATGCTATTGCTCTTCAGCCTAATAATAAAGTAAAACTTCTTTATGGTGTACGTACTACTGATGATGGCAAGCAGTATCAGACTGTAGCCACACGTGGTACTATGATTCTGCATAATAATGCAGGTTCCAAGGCTCTTGAGAAACTTGAAAGAGAGCTTGCTAATGCAAAAAACAATGGGTCTTTTGCCAATACTGATTTTAGAGTACAGGAGCTTTCAGAGTATACAGTAGATGCAACAGACCTTTCAGCAGCCTCTACAGAAAATACTTCAGAAGAAGGAGCTGCTGACAGTGATATGCCTTGGGATTAAACTTAATTTATGAATCTTTTTAATGTAATAATCTTATGGTAGTAGGAAAAACCTCTTCCAGTATCTCACTTACAGAGATATTCAGTAAATTCAGTGAAGTACAAGTCTTGTGTACTGTATTTCCTGAAATTACTGAAATCCCTTATAAGATGAAATCCCCGTTTAGAGTAGACAATAACCCCTCTTTTGGTATTTATCTTGATAATAATAATCATGTAAGGTATAAAGATTTTGGAGAACCAAATACTCATGGAGGTATAATGGATTTACTTTGCAAGTACTGGAACTGTACCTTTAACCAAGCCTTAGATAAGGTATATAATCTAATGGTTAAAGATGCTAAAGTAACCATTAAACCTAAACAAATAAAAACCTTTACAAGGAAAGAGGTTAATAGCTTATCTAAAGTAGAAGTAAAGGTTAGACCATGGCATGACTATGACTATAAGTATTGGGAATCCTATGGGATAACAAAAAAATGGCTGAGATATGCAGAGGTTTATCCTATTTCCTATAAGATTATTACTAAAAAAGATTCTATTACAGGCAAGAGTAACAGATACATATTTCCTACAGATGAATATGCTTATTGTTTTGTGGAAAGAAAAGAAGGTAAGTTACAACTTAAAATTTATCAGCCCTATAATACTAAAGGATATAAATGGTGTAGTAAGATGGATGCAAGTGTTATAGGCTTGTGGACTAAGATTCCTGAATATGGGGATAAAGTAGTAATCTGTTCTTCTCTTAAAGATGCTTTGGTTATCTCTTGCCAACTTAATATTCCAACTCTTTGTCTTCAGGGTGAGGGATACAATATATCTGATACTGCTATAAAAGAACTGAAAAGAAGGTATAAAAAAATATTTATCAGTTTTGATACAGATGAAGCAGGGATAGCAGATGGAAAGAAACTTGCTGAACATACAGGTTTCATAAACATTGTTCCTGATTTAGGAACTGAAAAGGATTTTAGTGATGCATATAAAAAATATGGAAAAGAATGGTTTAAAGAAAACATAGCACAGATATTCAATTAAGTATGAAAGAAATTTGGAAACTAATAGAAAAATATCCTCATTATTATGTAAGTAATTTAGGAAGGGTTAAGAGTGATTTCTATAATAAAGAGACTATTTTAGCCCCAAGACTAGAGTGGAATGATAGACTTTTTGTGAATCTTTATGATAGACAAGGTAAAATGCACTCAACTAAAATACATAGATTAGTTGCAGAAGCGTTTATTCCTAATCCTTTAAATCTTCCTCAAGTAAACCATAAAGATGAAAATCCTAAAAATAACATAGTTTCAAATCTTGAATGGTGTACAGCTAAATATAATCTTACTTATAATAATTTACAGAAAAGGCAACATGCCTTACAGAAAAGAAAAATAGGAGCTTTTAATAAAGATATGAAACTTCTATTATATTTTCATAGTGGGACAGAAGCTGCTGAGTTTATAGTATCCAAGGGGCTTTCTACTGCCTTCAGAAATGCTGTTGGTAATATTTGTTATGCAGCAAAAAGTGAAAAGCAAAAAATGACCTATGGATATTTATGGAGATACTTGGAACCTTCCCATAGAAAAGATAACTAATTATTATAAATCCTTAGAAGACAAAACTCAATTTAAACAATTAGAAAAAATATTCAATTAACAATTAAAACAACAACAATTATGGAAAATCGTGAAATTTTGATAGCAAATACTAAAACTCAGACTAGAAGTAAAATAACAACTGATGCCACTACTCTTGGTGAACTTAAAGCTGTTCTTGATGCATCTAATATTGATTATAGAGATATGACATTTACTGAGGGTATCTCAAAGACACAGCTTCTTGATGATGATACTCAGCTTCCTCAGAATCTTATGTATAAAGGAAAAGCTACTAATAATCTTGTAATTCTTCTTACTAATACAACAAAGAAAATAGCTTCAGGTATTTATACAGGAGATAGAAAAGCTTGCTACAGCATTATTAAGGAACAGAATCTACAGGATGATGTAAAGGAGTATTTCGGAAGAAACTTTACTCAGGTTCCTACAACTGACCTCCAGAGTTTCATAGAAGACAGAACAGGAGTTTCTTCAGATAATAATGATAAGGACGGTGATAGAGGAGCTGATGCAGGCACAGATGAAAATGAAGCCCTTCCTACAAAAGATAGAAAGAGTGAAATAGCTAAAGCTGTTCTTAAACTTATTACTGTTCTTTGGAATGAAGAGGTTATAGAAGATAAAGAAGTGATGGATATAGCTGCTGCTCTTTCTACCACTTGTGCTGTAGCAAAGAAAATGGAGGATAATCATACTGAGTCTGTAAGTACTTCTGATGGCACTATTGATGATGATGATATTGACAATATGCTCAATGATTTGAGCCTATAGCATAACTGTTTGATATCTTTTGGTTGTATAGGGAGTGGAAGTAATACCTTCTGCTCCCTTTTTTTCTTCAAATAAATATAAAATTGTTATGCAATACACAATTAATCAGTTGTATAAGCATTTATATCAAAAAGTATATAATGTATATGAAGTATTTAAAAACTTCTTTAATGAAGAGAATGTAGATTTACAAACTCAAATAGCTCAATCTGGATTAGAAGTAAAAACTAAGAACTTTTTAACAAATAAAGGTATTGTACTAGATAGTAATGAAGATACAGAGTATGAGCTATCTGATACTATTATTTCTGAATTGGAAGAAGATGTAAGTAATTTAAGAGTTTTCATCTATGTGTGGTGGAAGGAAGTTACTGTTACAAATGAAAATAACAAGTCTGTAGATATTCAAGATTTGTATGCTAAGATAGAGATTCAATTAGATGGCAGAATACCTTATGAAAATGTAGGGTTTTATCTTAACAGAGCAACTTATACAGAAGACCAATTCTTGAGTAACTATATGCATAGTCACATACAGCATATTCCTAAAGAAGATTTTAGCTTTTTTATGGCTCCATGCTTAGGAAAAGGTCCAATAAAAAATACTATAGCTACACTTAAAAATAGTTGTGATGAAATAGAATGGATGTTATTTTGTCAGGAATTATCTATGTATGTTACTGTAGAATCTCTTCAAGGAATACCATGGAAGCGTCTTGAAGAAATTGGAAGTAACAATTTAGTGCTTTCTCATACAGAATATAATGGTATTAACTCTATTCAAAGCTATAGATCTTTTATAACCAATGACACTCTTAAAGATTTTATTAAATATTATATTCAACATGGACATTTAGTTATAAGCTATAAAAATGGGCATTTTACTTATGGTATGCCATACTTTGACTATATTTTAGATATAAGCAATTCCTTTATTGACTTCTATAATAAATATTTCAGCAAACATTATAAGGATCCTTCATTATTTTATAATTCAGGATTTTTAGTTACAGTAAAAGTTTCTAATCACAAATTTTATAGACTTGCTGAGGATTTTAGTTGTGATCCACATTTATTAGATTCTTATGAAGGTAAGCATGTATTGAACTTTAAAGGAAAGGATATTTGTCTGAAAATAGAAAAAGATAATGGTGAGAAAGTATTAACTACAATAGTAGCACATAGTTTTGCAATGTATGTCCTTTATAGCATTCTTAAAGTAATTAATTATAGATACACAAATAAATATAGATACACAAATAAATATGGAACAGAATATAAACCAATTAAAAGATCTTCCGCCTCTTGTAAAAGGGTCCTCTACTTATAAACTTGTAGTTCCTGAAACAGTAGAAGAGAAAATAAGATATTTACTTAGAAAGTTCCCTTCAACAGAATGGTCTGGAGTATTGTTTATTACTCATGAAGGTTCTTTTGAGAATAATGATCTTATTATTACTTGTAAAGACATTTATCCTATGGATTTAGGTAATGCTACCTTTACAGAGTTTAAAATGAATGAAGATGTAGCTGCATATATGGCAGATAATATAGAGTTATTTGACTGTGATATGGCTCTAGTGCATTCACATCATGTCATGCAAACTACACCAAGTGGTACAGATATAAATACCTTGAGAGAAGAAGGCAATGAAAGAAACTGTTTTGTTTCTCTTATTGTAAATAATGCAGGTACTTATTATGCTGCTATTACTCGTAAAATATACACTAAATCTGAAATTATTGTAAAGAGACTAGAGACTTCCTATGAGTTCTTTGGTGAAGGTGCCAAAGAAATAACTTCTAATAATTCTCCTACAACAAAGACTATTGATAAAGAAGTAATAGAATACTATGATCTTGAAGTAGAAAGGCATGAAGTCAGTAATCACCTTGCTTATTTAGATGCTCGTTTTGAAGAAATTAAAGAAAAGAAAAAGGAAGAATCTAATATAAATAACAGGTATGACATAAAGAATAACTATAATTCCTTTAAAGATTGGTTTCATGGTAATTCTAATATAGGTTATAAAGAAGGCTCTCTTTTTAAGGATAATTCAAATAGTATTCTATCTTCTGCTGATAAGGAAAAACTCGAAGATTTAGGCATTGATTGGCAGCCTGATAAAAACAAGATACATAAAGCAGCAATAAGCATTGTTGCATGTAGCCTTATAATCAATACAGAAAAGTTTGATTTGAAGCAATGGGTGCTCAAACACATGACAAAAGTCTATAATAGAATATTTGAAGATAGTGGTTATATTGAAGAGAGTAATATGAAATTTCATGAATGGAGAGATTTTATTATTCAATATACTCTTGACCATTTTAATGTGGAAGATGTTCCTGATGCAGTCTTTGAGGAACCTGATTTAATGCAAAGTAGAATAGCACAGGCTATTTATAATGAATTAAAGGAGTTTGAAAATGTTAATCCTTATATGCAGGATTATTGTGCTTCTTTATATGATTATATTATGGAATAAATAGAAATTATTATGAATAATACAGATATTATTTTACGTACTAATGAAGTAAATAGCCAAACAGAAACTTCTGCTTCTTTTTCTGAAGAAGATATTGATGACATTCTTACAGAGAACGGTTTCTCTGAGAGCAGAAATTCTAATGAAGACTTATATCAGGAAGCCTTGGATAATGCTACTGATGAAGAAGAAAATTCCCATGATGAAGATGATGAGGAAGAAAATACTCCTAATGAAGAAAATGAAAAGTTACCTCTTAATTCTCCAACTCTTCTTATTGATGATTCTACTTCCAGATTTTCAGGTACTGAATGGTATAATGAAATACAGAAAGCAAGAGTTATCATTGCTGGAATAGGAGGTATTGGCAGTAATGTTGCCTTTCAACTTGCAAGAATGGTTCCTGCCAATATTACTATGTATGATGATGATGATGTAGAAGCTGTAAATATGGCAGGTCAACTATATTCTAGAAGTGATGTAGGAAAAGCTAAAGTTGATGCCATTGCCAATATGATAAGAGCATATACATCTATAGGACAAATCAATGCAATAAAAAAGAAATTTACCAGTATTACAGAAGCAGGAGATATAATGATTTGTGGCTTTGACAGTATGACTGCAAGACATACTTTCTTTTCTTCATGGTTAAGTCATATAAAGGTGAAAACTCCTTATGAAAGAAGTAAATGTCTGTATCTTGATGGCAGACTTAGTATTGATACTTTGCAGATATTTTGTATCACAGGGGATGACACCTATAATATTGACAGGTATGCAGATGAATTTCTTTTTCCTGATTATAAGGCTGATGCTACTGTATGTTCAATGAAACAGACTACATATCTTGCTTGTATGATAGGGTCTCTTATGGTTAATTTGTTTACTAATTTTATAGCTAATACTCTCAATCCCATAATTCCTTATGACTTACCATTTTTTACAGAGTATGATGCACAGAATATGATATTTAAAACAGAGAAATAATGACTGGTTTAGAGACAATAATTAGAAGTAATTTTGAAGTTATACCAATAATGGACTATAGTCTTGTTTCTACTTATATAAATGATGATAGAAAATTAAGTACTATTACTATTCCTGTCTTTGGGGAAATTATTACTATGCCTACTATGTTTCTTGGAGTTTTTATGCACATGGTAAGGAATGAAAAATGTGAAGAATTAGATGCCTTTGTATGTACAACAACTACAAATAGTAGAGATTCGAGCTATAAATCCTTAGATGCTAATATACGTAATATATTTAACACTAGCCGTGCCTTTAGTAATTATTGGGGTCCTTTTGTAAAAGTACATGTAAATCCAGATAAGGTATATTATTGTTGTAAAGGAGCTATTTTTAGTGATAATTTAAAACCCTTGGTCATGCTTTCATGGCAAATTATGAAATTAGATAGTATAAAATATAAATTTATACAACCTGTACTGGAGGTAGATTCCAAAGTCTTCACTCAAAAGGAAGATGCTATGGATCGTTACATTATCAATAAAATAATTCCTGCTACTTTAAATATAAGAAATTTAATAGCTCCTGGTTTTAGGTACGGACAATCAGTATTTAATTTTGAATATACAGGTTTAAATTATCTCCCTAAAGTAGAAATAGGTAATATTCCATTTGCTGTTGAAATTCCCGATATTCCTTCTGTATCTACAACAAATAAAGAACTACTTGATATTGTATTAGATAATATTGATGAAGTTATTCAATGACAATAAATGAATATTTTGGAGATTGGTGTAAGGTCATCAACATTCAAGAGGCTGATGGAATTATTAAGAGATTGGTAAGTTCAAAACAAGTAATATGTCCTAGAGTAAAAGATGTTTTCAAGGCTTTTACCCTTTGTCCTCTAAGTAACTTAAAGGTCTTGATATTAGGTCAAGATCCTTATTTTACTATTAAAGACAATGTGCCTGTAGCTACAGGAATTGCTTTTGCCAATACTTTCAGTACTCCTCAAGAATGCTTCTCTCCTTCTTTAGAAGTTCTAATGGAGTCTGTTATTAACTTTTCCTTACCTCATGAAACCATTATCTTTGACCCAAGTTTGGAGAAGTGGGAAAGTCAAGGGGTGCTGATGTTAAATTCTGCACTGTCTTGTCAGGTAGGAAAACCAGGCTCTCACAGTCTTATGTGGAGACCTTTTATAAAATCCTTTCTCACAAAACTTTCTACTATTAATAGTGGTATTATATATATCCTGATGGGTACTGAAGCTCAAAGCTTTGAGTATTGTATAAACCATAATTATAATTATGTATTCAAGACTAAACACCCGTCATGGTATGCAAGAAATAAATTGAAAATGCCTTCAGAACTGTGGTATAAAGTCAATGATATACTGACAGGACTTTATGGTTATGGTATAGAATGGTACAATAATAATAATTTAAAATAAAAAGAAAAAATGAAGAAGTATTTTATGAAAGGCTCCAATAAGGAGATTAAGTTTGGTGACATGGTAGAGATGGATTTCACAAAAGATTTGCCTGATGGTAAATCAAAATATTATCACATGGAATGTAAATTCTTGCCTGAACTTTTGCCTATATTCCTTGATTGTGATGTTATTGAGGAGGTAGAGGTAAATGAAGAGGATTTTGAAGATGGAGATACTGACATCAAAAATCAGATAATGGAAGTGCTTGAAAGTGTTTCTGATGCAGTTCAGGAACTGCAAGATTCTAATGAAAAGGCTCTTAAAGCACAGGAAGAATCTTTTAAAGCACAAGAAGATCTTGAGCTTAGAGTAGATAAGCTTGAAGGTATTATTCAGAGACATACAGCAGTACTCTCTGTACTTACAAAGGCTGTTTCTCTTCTTAATGACAAACTAAAGAAGGATGCAAAGAAAACAGCATGAAAATAAGAAGATAAAGAACGCTTCTCCTTTAGAGTATGATGGTATTCAATTCAAAAGTAAATTAGAAAAGATGACCTATCAAACTCTGAAGGAGAATAATTTTCCTGTAGAGTATGAACCTACAAAATTTACTATATGGGAGGGATTCAGACCTACTGTACCTTTTTATAATAAGGACAAAGTTACAAGGATGTTAAAGTTAGAGAATAAAAAAATAATATCAATAACCTATACTCCTGATTTTGTTTTCATATATAATGGTTATTTAGTAATTATTGAGGATAAGGGCATTGAAAATGACTGCTTTTATCTAAAGAAAAAGATGTTTAGAAAGTGGCTTGAAGAACACTATCCTAAGAGTGTTTTCTTTGAGGTTTATACTAAAAAACAACTCCTACAGGCTATAGAAATAATTAAAAACTTAACCTAATGAAAATAACAAAAGAACTAAGTGATATTAGCTGGCAGGTACCTGAAAGTACTTATAGAGCAGATTCTGCATTAAGCTATTCTACTTTAGCAAGATTTGAAAGGGAAGGCTTTAATAAACTTGACCATCTATTTGATAAAGTGTCTTCACAGTCTCTACTTGAAGGCTCTATGGTAGATTGTCTTATAACAGGTTCTGAAGATGAATTTAATGATTTATATTATGTTGCTGACTTTCCTTCTGTTGGAGATAAGGAACAACAGGTGGTATTAGCATTGTATGATAGATTTCATACTTCTTGTGAACAGTTCTCCTATATTCCTAAGGATGCTATTTTAGCAGTAATAAAGGAATTTGAATGGCAGAAAAACTGGAGGGATGATACAAGAGTTAAAGTGCTATCAGAAAGAACAGCTATGTATTATAACATAAAAGTACAGGCAGGTAATAAAACTGTTGTAGACAGAAAGACCTATGATAGAGTTATTGCAATGGTAAGAGCTTTAAAGACATCTCCTGCCACTCAAGGATACTTTGCTGATAATGATGAACTTTCCCCTATAAGAAGGTATTATCAGTTGAAGTTTAAAGCTAAGTTTGAAGGTGTTAACTATAGAGTAATGATGGACTTGGCTGTTGTGGATTATGAGGAAAAAAAGATTTTCCCAATAGACCTTAAAACTAGTGGGCATCATGAGTGGGATTTTCAAGATAGCTTTAGACAATGGTGTTATTAGACATAGTTAGATTATATTAGCGAATATTTTAGATTGTTGTAAACTTAATTTTACTCTCATATTTTTGCAAAAAATTGCATAAGATATGAGAAAAGTAAAATATAAAATTTCAGATGAAGAAATAATAAATATATATTTAAGTACAAAAAGTTTAAGAAAGACAGCTAAGGCTGCATTAGGAAATTCTGGAACACATACTATAGCAAAAAAACTTAGAAGCTTAGGAATTGAAGTAAAAAATTATTTATTAAAACCCATAAAGGTTACTGATAAAGAGCTTATCACTATGTATAATTCTGGAATGTCTTTACAGGAAATAGCTAAAGCAGTATCTGGCTCAAAAGGAGCTATGGTAGTAAGACAAAGATTACAAAATTTAGGTATAGATACTAGTTATTCTTCTAATATAGATAAATATAGAGAAAAGATGTCTAGAAATTTTCATACCTATACATTAGATGAAAATTTATTTGATACTATTAATACAGAAGAAAAAGCTTATTGGTTAGGATTTCTTATGGCAGATGGCTATAACCATGAAGATAAAAATACTATTTGTCTTAGATTGCAGGCTGAAGACTTAGAAATATTGGAGAAATTTAGAAAATTTCTAAAATCTAATGCTCCAATCTATGAATTTACTAGAAAAACACGAGTTAACAAACTTCTTAGAAAATATGTTGAAGTAAGGGTTAACTCTGTCCATTTAAGTATACAACTTGCAAAATTAGGCTGTATTCAAGGTAAATCATATCTTTTAGAATTTCCTACTTGTATCCCAAATCATCTGATGAATCATTTTATTAGGGGATATTTTGATGGAGATGGCTGCATCTGTATAACACATCGTAAAAATAGAGGTATAAATAGTCTGTCTTATCAATTAACAATAGCAGGAAAAGAGGATGTTATACTTAAAATGCAAGATTATATAATTAAAGAGACAGGAATATCTAAAACGAAGCTAGAATATCCTAAGAATAATTTTGCAAAAATAGTGCATTATGCAGGCAGAAAAGTAGTAACCAAAATATTAAACTATTTGTATAAAAATGCAACAATATATCTAAAAAGAAAGCATGATAAATATCTAGAATTAGTAACACGGCAGAGTAATCTGCAATAATACAAAATTCCGTGAACTCAGGGAAAACCCTTAGAGCTTAAATTACCAAGCATTAATAGCAATATTAATGTGGCAAAAGTAATGACTTTGGTATGGTAATAATATTTAAGATTGGGCAACCTCTGAACCAAGTTTCCTTATAGGAAAAAGGCGCAACGACTATCCTTTATGGAGTACATTCAAGTGAGTGGAAGTGCGGAACCCCTATTAATTAGGGTGATGATATAGTCTAATCTTATAGGAAACTATAAGCAGTTTTAATAACGAATATAGAGTAACGAACTATATTGAATGTAAATGATGATTCAAAGTCGCCTATACTGGAGGGTGTTAAAAGCTAATCTTATGTTTGATTCTTACTTCAAGGATTTCACTCTTGAAAACTATAGGTTTATTGTAGTCAACAAAGAATCCCTTACTCCTTTAGTATGGGAATTTCCATTTACTAAATCAAGAGGAACTCTTATTGATAATGAAGGTAAGGAGTATAGAGACCCATTTGAGATAGGTAAAGAGCTTCAGGGCTACTTAAATCTAAAACCAAGAGTACCTAATGGTATAGATATAGATGGTATTAATACTATCGATTGTTTAAAAATAAAAGAATAATATAACTGTATAATAAATTATGTAATGTTAGTAATAAAAAGAAATGGCTCAAAAGAGGAACTTAATCTTAATAAGATTGAAGTAGCTATAATGAAAGCCTTTAAAGCTGTAGATTATAAGCTTTCTGATGTAGATAAATTCAACATTAAGAGATTTATAGATGGTTTTGAAAATCCTGTAGCAACAATGGAAGGAAGTTCTCCTATTACAGAAATATCTGTAGAGGATATTCAGAATAAAGTTGAAAAGTTCCTTTGCAAGAGATGGTTTAGAGTAGGTAAGGCTTACATGCTGTACAGAGAACAACATAAGCATGCAAGGCTTATTAAAGATAAGTTGCAGTATATCCATATATATACAGATTCTAATGATTCAGCAACAAATTTATCTAATACTGATGATAATGCTAATTCTAACAATAAGAATGCAGCAACTCTTGAAGGTGAACTTTATAAAGATACTAATAGATTAGTACAGAGAGCTATGATGAAAGAACTTCTTTCTGAAATAAATTCTCCTTATAAAGATCATTATATAAAAGATTTGGAGCATCATATTATTTATCAGCATGATGAGACAGGAGGGTTTAAACCTTATTGCAGTGCTTATAGTCTATATCCTTTACTGGTAGATGGAACTAATAGTGTAGATGGAACAAAAAATCATGCTCCTAAGCATCTTAGTTCTTTTTGTGGACAATTTCAGAATCTTGTATTTCTACTTTCTGCCCAGAAAAAAGGTGCTGGAGCCTATGGGGAATTTTTCAATTTCTTCTCTTACTTCTGTGAAAAAGAGTGGGGAGAGAAATATTATGAAAAAGCTGATGTAATTATTACTAATGAACATTGTCTTGAACAAAAAACTATAGGTTCTGTAATAGACCAGTATTTTCAGTCTGTAACTCATTATCTTAATCAGCCAGCTGGTAATAGAGGATATCAATCTCCATTTACTAATTTTAATGTATTTGATAGTTATTATTGGCATACAATGTTTGATGATTTCTATTTTCCAGATGGTTCTCAACCTCATTGGGAAGCTGTAAATTGGCTACAGAAGAGATATATGAAATGGTTGAATAAAGAGAGAACAAAGACTTTATTGACATTTCCTGTAATGACAGTGTGTTGTCTTACAGATGGTAAAGATGTTCTGGATAAAGAATATAAGAATTTTGTCACTACTCAATGGGCAGAGGGAGATTCATTCTTCTTATATCTTTCAGAAAATGCTGACAGTATATCTTCTTGCTGTAGACTTAGAAATGAAATAACTGAAAATACATTCTCTTCTACTACTGGATTAACAGGAGTGCAGACTGGTAGCTGTAATGTAATGACTCTCAATCTCAGTAGGATAGTGCAGGATTGGTTTAAAACACTCCCTAATTATAAGGAACATATCTCAACTTTCTCCCATAGGAGTACATTACCTCCAGATTTTATATTTGAAAAGGAATCTTCAGATTCTTTGCAAAAATATATTGAAGATATTCTTGATAGGGTGTACGATTATCAGAAGGCTTATAAGACAGGTCTATATAAGATGGATAAACAAGATATGTTCCCACAAACTAAAGCTGGCTACATCAATTTTGATAAATTATATTGTACAATAGGTGTAAATGGTATTAATGAAGCAGCATCATTTCTTGGTTTTATTGTAGGTAATAATAAAGAATATATGGACTTTGCATCATGGATTCTTGGTGTCATTAAGCAATATAACAAGCAGCATTCTGAAAAGAAGTTTAAGTATAACTTAGAGCTTGTACCAGCAGAAAGTTTAGGGGTTAAAAATTATAATTGGGATAAAAAAGATGGTTACTGGGTAGTTGAAAATGAGAACCTTTATAATTCATATATCTATAATGCCCATGATGATACATCTGTTCTTGACAAAATTGCAATGCAAGGAGGAAATATAGCCAAATCTATTGATGGTGGTTATTGATTGGCTACCTATTTACAGTAATGTAAATATAAACAACCCTGTGAACCTGCTAAAGGGTGTCTTAATTTAATTAAGGCTAACGGTAAACGCCTGAGATGGTAATACCGTGCTAAGTGCAGAAATGCAAAAGTGTAACGACTATTCCTGATGAGTGTAAGGAAGTAGAATTGGAGATTAGCACCAGTTCAAAGTGCAGGGCATCCTTTAAGGATGAAGAGATAGTCTAGTCCCTAAATATATAAGAGCCTAAAAATTAATATATTATGGGAAAATGTGATATTTGTGGTAGAGAACAGAATAAACTACATACATTAAAGCAATTACATTTATGTAATAAACATTATAGTCAATACCAACAACATGGTAAGTTCTTAGACAATAACCCAAGAACAACTTATGACTTGAATGATATTATCAGTGATGGAAATATTGCTAAGATAATTTTAAGAGATGCAAGTCAAAATATTATAGGTGAAGCTATTATTGACAAAGAAGATGTTGTTAAGGTAAAACCCTATAAGTGGAGACTAAAAAAAGGAGGTACAGAGAGAAGCAAGTGTAATGGTGTTTATACAGGCAATGCTAAAAACTCAAAATGTATTTCTTTGCATAGATTTTTAATGAACTGTCCTAAAAATATGTATGTAGATCATATTAATGGAAATAGATTTGATAACAGAAAAAGTAATTTAAGAATATGTACTAATCAAGAAAATAATTTTAATAGAACTGCCCAAGATAATAATACATCAGGTTCTAAAGGAGTTTGGTTTGATAAATATAGAAGCAAATGGGCTGCTGAGATTAAGTATAACAATAAGAAAATTTACATAGGAAGATATGAAGACAAAGATACAGCAATATTTAGTAGGCTTTATGCAGAGAAACTACTGTTTAAAGAATATATGCCAAAAGAAAGCCAGGAAATATTGAATAATATCAATATAAATTTACAAGTTAAGGACAAGCTAATACAATCGGTAAACAACAAATTAAAACAGAAGGCTCTTATATAACCGATAAATATAGGAAATTAAACCTAGGGTATAAAACGCAAGCTAGTCACCTTAACTTGGAAGATAATCTTTCTAAAGAACAATATACAAAACTTCTTGAATATGCTGTACAAGTAGGTAATAGTTATATTACATTTAATGTGCCACAAACCCAGTGTGATGATTGTGGATTTATAGCAAAACATCCTTTTGAAAAATGCCCTAAATGTGGTAGTATCCATACTACTATGTGGACAAGGATAATTGGATATTTAAGACCTATAAAATCTTGGTCTGAAGCAAGGCAATCAGAAGGGTATCTTAGAACATTTAGTAAAAAAGAAGATGTATGCTAAAATACTTATATACTAAAGAGGTATTTGCAGAAGTACCAGGGGAAATATCCCTTGGTATTTCTATCTCTGGATGTCCTATACACTGTAAAGGATGTCATTCAAGGGAATTATGGGAATATAAGGGAACACCTCTTACTATAGATGAGTTGGATAAGCTATTAAATAAGCATAAGGGAATTACATGTCTCTGCTTACTTGGTGGAGAGGGAGATATAGATTCTCTTACAGAACTATTCCAATATGCTTATAAGAAAGTAAAGACTGCATGGTATTGTGGTTTAGACTTAATTCCTAAAAATAAATTAGGTATTATACAATACTTGGATTTTCTGAAACTTGGACATTATGACCAAGAATTAGGAGCTTTGGATTCTCTTACAACCAATCAAAGATTCTTTAAGATAGAACATAAGAGTAATGGAGAATATAATAAAATAGATTGGACATATAAATTTAACACAAAAGATAAAAATGAAGATTAAAATATTGGAGAAAAGTGAAGGCTGTATGCCAGAGATTATTAAAGTAGGTGATTGGATAGATTTATATACTGCTGAAGACTATACTTTCAAATGTCCTCATGCAAAGATGCTCCATAAAAAGAAGAATAAAGAAGAGGATAGTACTGAAAGATTTAGAGATGTAATATTCACTTATGGTCTTATAGACCTTGGTGTAGCTATGCAGATACCTGATGGCTATGAAGCATATCTATTACCTCGCAGTTCTACTTTTAAGAAGTTTGGTATTATGCAAACTAACTCTGAAGGCATCCTGGACAACAGCTACTGTGGAAATGATGATATATGGAAAATGCCTGTAATAGCAACAAGAAATATTACTATTCCTAAAGGAACTCCTATATGTCAATTCAGAATACAGCTATCTCAAAAAGCTACTGTATGGCAGAAAATCAAGTGGTTGTTTTCTTCAAAGGTAGAATTACAGAAAGTAGACTCTCTTGCTAATGAAAATAGAGGAGGGTTTGGTACTGGTTCTGATAAATATAGAACAAAATAAAAATAATTTAAGCTTTGTACATTATCCTATAAAGGATAATGTTCAAGGCTATAACATTAAAAATAAAACAATATGAAAATAGCAGTCTTAGATTATTGTACAGGTGAAATTATTATTAGAGATATTCCTAATAACCTTGAAGATCTTGATGGTGATGATATTTGTACTAAAATGGGATTTAAACAAAGTAATGTATCATATATGATAATTACTGATATTCTTCCTATTGATATTTGTACTGAGAACTGTAAAATAAACTTAACTTTAAATTAAAAAAACAATATGATTAAGAAATTTATAAACAAAATATTTAATATTCATCCTGATGCAATGTCATTTCAAAACAGTATTGACCTTGCAGAACTTCCTGTAGTAACATTCTATCAAGGAAATAAAAAGATAAATCTTCTTCTTGATACAGGTTCCAATAATTGTGTTATAGACAAGAAGTTCTTGAAGAGTATTAAACATGAAATGCTTGATTGCAGTACCAATATATTTGGTCTTGAAGGCAATGCACAGAAGTCAAATGTATGTACAATCAAGATGTCTTATAAAGGCAGAGAATATGAATACCCTTATGTAGTGCAGGATATGAGTGTTGCTTTTGGGTCTATTAAGAAAGATACAGGAGTTACTATTCATGGAATGCTTGGTTCAAAGTTCTTCAATGAGTTCAAGTATGTCCTTGACTTTGATGAACTGATAGCTTATAGTAAGGCATGATATATTTAGTAACTGGTAATCAGCAACTATTTGAAAGTGAAGTGTATAAAGTAATTTCTGTAGAAGAGTCTCTTAATATAATGAAAGACTGGAATATAGTGCAGTGTGATACAGAAACTACAGGTACATTTGCTAAGTTAGATAAATTGCTGTGTGCTCAATTTGGTAATAAAGATAAGACTGTTCAAATAGTTGTTGACTGTTCAACCATTAATATAAAGTATTATAAGGAAATTATGGAGAGTAAATTCCTTATATTTCAGAATGGTAAGTTTGACTTGCAGTTCTTCTACAATCATAATATAATTCCAAGGAGAATATATGATACTATGATTGTAGAACAACTTCTTCATCTTGGCTATCCTAGTGGTAGTATATCTTATAGTCTTCATGCTATAGCAGAAAGAAGACTAAACATTAATATAGATAAGACTGTTAGAGGTCAGATTATATGGAGAGGTCTGGACGAAAAGGTGATAGAATATGCAGGAAATGATGTTGTCTGGCTTTATGATATTATGAAATCTCAGATAGCAGACTGCAAGAAGCAAGGGTGTATGGTGGGAGCTAAATTAGAGTGTGATTTTGTCCCTGTAATAGCATATCTTGAATGGTGTGGTATAAAGCTTAATGCTGATAAATGGAAAGCTAAGATGAAGAAAGACCAGGAAAATCTTGATACTGCTGTAAAGGAATTAAATGCTTTTGTAATCAGAACTCCTTCTTTAAAACAATTTACTTTTGTAGACAGACAAGGAGATTTGTTTAGTGGCTTTAATCTTGAACCTCAAGTTACTATTAATTGGTCATCTTCTCAACAGGTAGTTAAAGTGGCTAAGATTCTTGGATTTAATACTACAGTACAGGATAAAAAGACAGGAGAAGATAAAGATAGTGTACTTGAAAAAGCTTTAAAAGGACAGAAAGGTATTAATGATGAATTTTTAAAAATTTATTTTAGTTATCAGGAATATGCTAAGGTCGTATCTTCTTTTGGTCAAAGTCATTTAAATGCTATATGCCCTACAGATGGAAGAATACATACTATATATAAACAACTTGGTGCAACATCAGGTAGAATGTCTTGTGGTTCTCAGCAGCCTAATGAAACACTAGCAAAGATTAAAAAAATAAAACCTTCAGAATGTAAATACCCTAATATACAACAGCTTCCTGCTGATGAACCTACAAGAGCATCTTTTGTAGCCGATAAAGGAAATTTAATGGTAGATTGTGATTATAGTGCTCTTGAAAGTAGATTAGGGGCAGATATATATAATGAGAAATCTATGCAAGATGAGTTTCTTTATGGCAGTGGAGATATACATTCTCTATGTGCTAAAATGGTATTTCATGAAGAACTGAAAGATATAGATGTTAAAGATATAAAACATAAAAGACCTGATTTAAGAAAACTTGTTAAACCTATTGAGTTTTCTCAACAATTTGGTGGATCAGAATATGCCATTATGTCTTCATTAGGATGTTCATTAGAAGAAGCCACAAAGTTTAAGAAGGCTTATGATTCTGGTTTTAGTGGTATAGCAAAATTCAAAGAAAAAGGCTCTCAGTTTGTGAGGTCTCATGGATATGTTTTAATGAATCCCATAACAGGGCATAAGATGTATTGGTGGGATTGGAAACATTGGAAAGAAGTTCAAGATAGTTTTACTCCTGAGTTTTGGGAAGAATATAAAACTTATCATAAAGGTACTGGAGATAATATAGAGCAGGAAGTAAAGCAACATTTTAAAGCTGCCTCTAAATGGGATAGAATGGCATTAAATGCTCCTACTCAAAATACAGGAGTTGATATTCTTAAAACTGCCGCAACAGAATTATTTAATTGGATAGTAGATAATAATTACTTTGGAAAAATATTATTATGTGCATTAGTACATGATGAGCAATTACTTGAATTTCCTGAAGAACTTAAAGACACTTTCCCTAAGTTACTGGAAGATATAATGCTTAAAGCTGCTGCAAAGTTTTGTAAGTCTGTTCCTATACCAGCAGAAGCAGAAGTATCAGATCATTGGGTACATTAAATATACATTAATATTATATAATTATGGCACAGAAAATAGGTTATGTAGTTTCAGAAGAAACAAAGCAGAAAATAAGTAAAGCAAGAAGAGGACGTTCCTATATTACAGAAGAGGGTAAAAAGCGTGTAGCTGCTTCAAAGCAAAAGAAAGTATTACTAGGTAATAAAGTATATGATTCTATCAAAGAAGCTGCTGATGCTATAGGATATTCTTCTAATAGCTTATCAAGAGCTGCAAGTAATAAATGGAATATTCCTGTTAAATTTTATACTGAAAATGAAAAATAAAATTATGGAACTTATAAGAACAATAAGGGAAAAACAAAGAACTGCTCGTCAGAATGATATTATACAAGAAGCTCATGATACTATACATCTTGATGACTTTGACGGTAAAATGTTTATTTTCTGTAAAGGTACTCCCCTAATTCCTATAGAAGAAAAACATACTTCAAAAGATATACTTGCCAAACTTGAAAATGTCCGTAAGGGCTATATAAGCTATAAAATGCATCAACTTGATAAAACTAAGTCTAATATATTTTAATAATAAAACATTATGTTTATAGAAGTAAAAGCAAAAGTTTCTTGGGTCATTGACACTAAAATTAAAAAGAAACTGGAAACATATATTATAGATAAGGAAGTATTTGCTGAAGCAGAGTATGAAGTAATGACTCTTCTTACTGCCTATAAAAATGAAGGTACTGTAGAAGACTTTGAGATAACAAGTTTAAAGCAATCTTCTGTAAAAGAAATTATAACTAATTATCAAGGAGATTATAGCTTTATAGCATCCCTTAGATATATGTTTATTCAAGATGATGGGACAGAAAAAGCTATGAAATATAAAACCCTTCTATGGGCTAATAATATTTCTGAAGCTATGTCCCATACCAGAGAACTGACACAGCAAGGTTATGATATGCAAATAGATAGCCTTAAAGAAGTCAATTACACTTACTTAAATTCTGAAGACAATGAAACATCAGACACAGAAAATTAATTCTCAGGAAGAACTTGATTCTTTATTGAACAATATTCAAGAAGGAGATTCCCTTGACTGTTTTGTTCAACTTAATTATGGTTTAAGAGGAAGTAAAGCAATCTCCTCTCTTGATAATGGAGATTACTATATTCTTAATGAAGTAGATGACTCAGAAGAGATTATAGAACATGACAAACTTATGGATTCTTTTATAGGAAAAGCTATGAAAGATGGAGCATTATATAAATGGTAATATGTATAGGATAAGTAAAGTAAAAAGAAATATAGAATATCTTATAAGCCTTACTAAAACAATACAGGAAGATAAAGACAAGCTGTCAAATAATTATGTTCTTGATTGCTATAAAAATAAACTTGAAGAGATGAAAAAGGATATTGAAGAACTTGATAAGTTTATAATTTTTGATAAGGCTACTAGAAAAAAACAACAACAATGAGCTTAGATTTATATATTGAAAGTAAGACTCCAGTACTTCACAGAGGTACTGGAGTTTATATTAGAGAGAATGGTGGAACTAAAGAATTAATAACTAAGGAAGAAGTTTTAAAATATTTTCCTAATGTTAATGCTAATGATATAAAGGAAACTTCTTATGAAGATAATACATATTTTCACATAAATATTACTCATAATCTTACAGATATGGCTTCTCAGTGTAGAATAATAGGTTCTTCTAACTACAACTCTGATGAAGATAGTGCTGTTGTAACTCTTTATGATTTACTTTGGCATCCAAAAGATAACCTTAACATTGAAACTCCTACAATGGATTATGTATTGGATATTGTATCCTGTTATAAAACATTATTGAATAACCCTGATACATTTAAAAAATATAATCCTGATAATGGTTGGGGAAGTTATGAACAACTTATAGGAAAAACTAAGGAGTTCATTGCTGCTCTTATTAAAATCTCTGATAATTTTGAAAATTATACAATTATAGCAGATACTTAAAACAGAATTAATATGGGAATAGAAACAGCAAAGACAATGTTGAAGGTAGGTATCAAAACCTTTGATAGTGAATTTTTTAAAGATTTTCTTAAAACCGTATTAAAAGAATTGGAGGAAGAAAATGACGGGTAATTATCCATTGATGACTCAATCAGAAGAAGAAAGGGTACCTTTTAATGAAGATGTTCGTATGCCTAAGAAAGTAAAGGTAACAGTGTCTATAACCCTTAGTAAAACAGTAGACATAGAAGTTTCAGACTATACTACTGAAGATGAGGTAGATGAAGATGGAAACCATACTACTATTTATAACTTTCCAGAATATGTTTTAAAACAAGCTGTAGAAGACCAAATAACTCTTCCTAATGAAGCCTTTGATAAATTACATCATGCTGTATTTCTTACAGAAGATTATAAAGCAAGAGAATCCATGGAAGATTTAAAAGATTGGTGTGTAGATGATTTTGAAGTAGTTGAAGAATAAAAAAAAATAATTATGATTACCAATATAACAATAACCTTTAACAATGAAGATATTATATATTCTATGCAGATACCAGAAGTAGATAATAATATCCCTTATAACCTTGCAGAGGTATTTTCGGAATTAATTAAGCAAACAGGGGCTAATTCTAATATAGTGATAGAACAATTAATATATGAGTTTAATTATAAGGAAGAAAAACAATTATGATTAATGATGATTTAATAGCAGCAACTGCACGAGGATATTGTGAAGCAACTTATGGTACTTTGACAGACCATCCTTTTATTGCTGAAGGTTTTAGACAAGGTGCTAAATGGGCACAGAAAGAGTTTGTAAAAAGCCTGTGGCATCCTGCTAAGGAAGAGCCGAAAGAAAAAGACAAAATGTTAATGGTAGAAGTAGGCAAAAATAAAAAGGAGTACGTTCATTTTAAGAGAAATCAAGGATGTCTATTTGGAGGATGGAAACATTATGTCAACATGGTTGATGTTACTCGTTGGCTCTACATTGATGACCTATTACCGAAGAAAGGCGATGAAAAATGAAAGAATATAAGGTCGGAGAAAAGATAATCCTTGAAGTGCAGGAGCAAGGTGATTGCCAAGAATGTTTTTTCAATGTTGAGGGGACATGTTACGCTCCCACAACGATAATGTGTTGTGATGGACGGACAGATAACAAGAATGTAGCGTTTGTTGAAAAGAAAGGAGGTGAGAAATGAACATCTACACAACAATAATCATCTTAGCAATAATCATAGCTATATGCTATTTGGCTACCCTCTATGTTGGTGTACGCAGATATGGTATAGATAAAAATATACCCACAGAAATCCTTGATGAACTAATGGACATACGGAACTCTTTGTGGTATATAGAAAAGAATATAAAGGATGAACGTCCAAAGCCCACGAAAGATTAAAAACATTCAAGTAGGCAATATAGCCTACAAAGTAATTAACGGATTTACAGAAAGGATAAACAATGAAAGTGCGCAAGAGAAAGAAAATTAAAGGAATAAGGTGTTCACATTGTAAATTCATCATTTCATGGTAACTGATGATCCATTCCCAATGTATAATGATGAGTTTATATGCTCATTAAAAGGTATAAGTATATACAACCCTTATTTCTATGTAGAAGAACTGCCATGCGAGAAGTGTAAAAAAAAAGTATACAGTGAGCAAAAAGGCTATAAAAGAAAGTTATCTTTACAATAGAGAAAGGAGGAGGACTAATGGAGTTGGAAGATTTAACCAAAGATGAATTAAAGTTACTTCGAGCAGTTTTGTATAGCCGTTATATTGCAGGTACAGATATTAAGGAGCAGGAAGTAATCGCAAAAACATTAAACATTATACAAGATAAAATTACGAGATTATGACAAGAGAAGAAGCAGCAAAGCTGCTGCCTATTATAAAGGCATACAGCGAGGGAAAGACAATACAAATAAAGCCTAAAGAGGGCAAGTTTTGGAGTTCTTCCTACACCGATATTAATTTCAGTGATTTATTCATGCGAACAGCTGACTATCGCATAAAGCCAGAGTCTAAGTACCGCCCATTCAAGAACGCAGAAGAGTGTTGGAATGAGATGCAGAAACACCAGCCGTTTGGGTGGGTAAAAGTGAAAGATGCAGATGAAATCAAGTACACAATTTATTGTACCGTGGGTAATCTTTGTGATTTTGAAGCAGATTTTGATGACTATACTTTCGCCGATGGAACTCCATTTGGAATAAAAGAGGAGGAATAGTATGGGAGGATTGATTATTGGTTTGTTTTATGCTCTGCTCTTTATAGGATTTCTTACAGTATGTACAATAATCAGTGGAGCAAATAAAGATAAAGAACAATGAGTAATTATTTAATAAGTTTTTTTGGAGGATTTCTTTTAGGTGTAGTCTTAACTATATGTGCTATGGTTGTTGCTATACTGAAAGATTTAAGAGATATATTTAAACAATGAAAAAAGATGCTATAAAATTAAGTCCTAAGCATGGTGTTAATCCATCTATAGTTCATTGTATTTGTTGTGGTAAAGAATATGGTATAGCTATGCTTGGTAGGCTTAAAGGAGATGAAGAAGCTCCTAGAGATATTTATCAGGGACTCTGTGAAAATTGTCAAGGAGTTATTGATAAAGGAGGTGCTTTAATTATTGAAGTTAAAGACGGAGAATCTGGTAATAACCCTTATAGAACAGGTAGAATAGTAGGTGTTTCAAAAGACTTTAAAGAAAGGAATCATATTGAAAGTTCTATTATGTATATGGAACATTCTACTTATGATAAAGTATTTGGCAATGTAGAACATAATAAAGAGAAATAATATGCCTAAAAAAGTAAAGAAAGAAGAAACTAAAGTTGATAATCCAGTTCCTGTAGGTATGAGAACTCTTAATAATGTTGTCAATGAATCTCTTATAGATAATAATGTTAAATCATTTAGAGACATTCAAGATAAACTTATAGAAATATATGCTAAAAAGAATCATGACTATGGTGATTGCTTTAATGAAGCATGTAATGAACTTGGTGCAGGTTATGCTTTCAGTAGAATCTATGATAAGACTAAGAGATTCCAAACCCTTGCAAAAGGTATTATGAATAACAACCTTAGTATGGAAGTACAAGATGAAACTCTTGAGGATACTCTCATGGATTTAGCAAATTATTGTGTTATGTTTATTGCATGGCATAATAATAAAAAGGGTAAAGGATATTGTCCTGGAGAAATAAGGTTTGATAATTCTGATAAAGTCTATATTGACATCAGTACTAATCTTCGCAATGATGTAATCAAACTTGTGCATGAAATAACAGGTAAACCTTGCACTAATGACATAATTAAGCAATATGGGTATAGTCTTGTAAAGGATTATAATAACTACGTCTATGTTGAATATGCTGATGAGTCTTTTACACCTGTTACTCATGATGGTATTTTAGTTAAAGTTGTACCTAATAAATAAATTATGACTAATAAAGAACTTATTGAAAAACTTCAAGATACTTTGTATACTTATGGTGAAGTTCCTGTAGATATTGATTATGCCTACTCAGATACAAAAGAAAACAATGCACTTGTAAGAGATGTACTTGCAAATAAAGATGGTGTAACTATTTATAATTATTAGTATAATAAGATATAAAGTTTTATTCATAATAAAATAGGAGGAATAGGTATGGCATGGGTGTGTTGTAATTATGATGGTTCTGAGCTAATTTTTAGTAAAGAACCTGAAAGAAATTTCAAAGGTAGAGAATGACAAGTAAAGTTTACTGAATATCAAGACACTGACTTTAATGTAATAGAACTTCCCAAAGGTAGTATTAAGAAGCTGATAGGAAAAAAGCTAACTTGGCAAGATGATACTGTTGAACTTTAAAAAAGAATGATATGACTAATAAAGAACTTATTAAAGCACTTCAAGAAACTCTCCTATATTATGGAGAATTAGATGTAACAATGGACTACTACGAAGGGTCATTAAGTAATGATGTTGGACAAGTCATTGTGAATGATAAAAAAATAATAATTTATAATTGGAGATAATAATATGGCAAAGTATAAAGTTACAAGAACTTTTCATAATACAGAATATGCTTATGTTGAAGCTAATTCAGCAGAAGAAGCTAAACAGAAAGCTATTGATAATGATTGTTGGGAAAAGAATCCTAATGATGTTTTTCTTGGTTATGAATATTTAGTTGATAAGGATGAATAGAGAATTTGCAAGCGAAATAGGTTATATTATAAATGCCTTTGCTGTAGGTAAAGATATTCAAGTCAATATTAATGGCATTTGGTGTGATTGTGGTAATGATTTAGATCTTAATCCTGATTATAAATATAGAATTAAAGAAACAAGTAATAATTGTACTGAAGTAAATAATGAAAAGATTTATTCAAAAGAAGAATTACTTGGTAAAGCTATTAAACATTTTAACCTTTGGAAGGTTATAGAACAAGAGACAAAAAAATAAAGAAAAATGGAACTGAATAATCAAATAATAAACGTACCAATTTTTAATTGCAATATACATCTGTTTACTGGTGATAAAGATAATATCAAAAAAGCTTTGCAAGCAGAGTTTGGTGAAGAGGGTACTGAACTCTTTAATGAAATAAAAGCAGATGATTCTATTGATGGTTTAAGCATAATGTTATCAAATGGTTATAAGATAATTTGGCTACCTAAATATCAAAATACTTATAGTGATAATAGTATATTAGTACATGAGATTTTCCATACCGCTATTAATATCATGTTGAGTAGGGAAATTCAACTAAATAATGATACAGAAGAAGTTTGTGCTTATCTGATAGAATATCTATATGAAGAAATATTTAAAGTTATAAGAAGCAATGAAACTAATTAATCCAATTGTAGAAGAATGGCACTGTGGTTATACACTTCCTGAAATATGGTCGCATATAGCAAGATGTGCAAGGACATGTTATCAGTCTGAACCTCGTAGTAATGGTGAAACTGATGAAGAGTTTGTAAAGAGAGTTATTCTTAGGAATCATTCCTTTGAAGAGATAGCTGATAGTAGAGAGTTGCAGCTCAAATTGCATCTTTCAGTTCTGGAGCACGGAACTGTATATCTTGCAATTCCTAACAATATTCAGACTATTAGTGCTTTATCTGTATTTAAAAATAACAAGTATTCTAAAACTTGGCAATATGGCAACCTTAGAGAAAGTGGAATAGCAGTTACTACCAATATGCGAGTTATTGTTGAAAATGGTCTTACAGATTGTTTTCAATATATGTGTCCACCTATTCAATATCATGCTATCAGAACGACCTTCAATATCATTACAGATATTGGTGTAGCAAGAGAATTAGCAAGACATAGAACCCATAGTATAAGTGAAGAGAGTACAAGGTTCTGCAATTATAGTAAAAAGAAATTTGATAATGAACTTACTTTCATTATTCCTAATTGGGTAGAAACACGTTGTCCTAATGAAGAGCATGATGGTCCTACCCATGCTGATATATATTGGTCTCAGGCTTGTAAAGAAGCTGAAAGTAATTATCTTAGACTTCTTGAAAATGGTTGGACACCTCAGCAAGCAAGGCAAGTACTTCCTTTAAGCACCAAAGTTCAAACCATTCACACAGCATTTAACGATGATTGGGAAGAATTTATTAAACTTAGGGCTGATGCTTGCAGTGGAAGTGTGCATCCTAATATGAAAGTGATAGCAAATATGATTAGAAAAGATTTATATGGAACAAATGAATAAACTAAATAACCAACTGGCAGTTCTTGAAGAGTTGCTGGTTGATTATAAAGGAAAGACTATCGACAATATAATTCAACAACTTAAAGCAAGAATAGGCAATAGTCCTAAAGTTGTTGATAGTAATCCTATTCTTAAAGTATTGAAAAAGATAGCAGATAACAAATAAACAATAAAATATTAAAAGAGTAAAATGGATGAACATATTCCTTCGCATCTTCGAGAATTATATGAAGAAAGTGAACGTCAAATAAATGATAAAATATTAAAAGAGAAAAGAAATGTTAGGAAGTCATAACAGTTGTACATACTTACCATGTAAGCATTGGTGGATGTACTTGATTAATTGGGCAGCTAAATGTCAAAGTAAAACTCTTAGTGAACAATTTCATGCTGGAGTAAGATACTTTGACATTAGGCTTAAATGGAATGAAAAAAGCAGAAATTTGGTTATAGCTCATGGTCTTATAGAATATAAAGGCAGTATTGGTAGAATACTTGAAACTCTTAATGCTTTTGCTAAATTCTATAATGAGAAAGTATATGTAAGATTTCTTCTTGAATATAACAAGATGCCTGATGATGAAGCTTGTAAAATAATCTACTTTAAACAGAATGTTGATTATTGGAGAGGACATTACCCTTGTCTAACTTATCATCTTATAGAAACTAAATGGGATGAGAAAGTAATTGAAGAATATTCTAAAGATATTGTTCTCGCCCATAAGTATTCAAGTGTTCTTGGTTGGAAAAGATTCTTATGGATTCCTTGGTTTTATGCTAAACTTCATAATAAAAAAACAAAGGAACTTTATAAATATATTTGGGATGAGAAAGATAATAATATTGCTGTAATGTTAGATTTTATTTAATTATGACTAAAGAAGAATTTAAAACTATCAAAGAAGGTGTTACTGTATATAAAATTAATACTCAATTTATAAAGTTTTAAAAGAAGAGGAGTAAAATATGAGTAGTTATTTATCAATATATATAGTTCCTAAAAGAAAGTCTGTAAGAGAACAAAAGCAACATATTATTCTTGCAGCATATTCCAGAAATTCAGATATTTATCAGTATTTCAATGAGAATATTAACCCAGTATTTATAGGAAATGCAGAGGAAACACCTTATACTGTCATAACAAAACAAGGTATAAATTCTGTACTTAATGCTTTTGATGAAGACATTGATTCTGCAAAAAACAGACTTGCTGAATATGAAAAATATGCAGCAAAGAATCCTGAATATATTCAAGAAATAATAAATTTGAAGGAGCATATAACAGAATTGCAGTATTATAAAGACAAGACTTCATTTATTGAAGATATATTATCAGATGCTGAGATCTATGATGCTATTGAGGAAGTATGTTGTAATATAGATTAACTATGAAAAGAACAAAATGGTCTGTAGGACTAAGAAATAAATTGTCATCTTTAGCAATGGAGTGTGATTCCTATGCTGCTATAGAGGAAACTAAAATGTCTGTTCCTGAAAGAGAGACTCTTCAAAGAATGATTATAAAAGTAGTTGAATGGATTGATCATAGAATAAAGATTAAATAAGTAATAGGGGAGAGGAAATAATATTTTCTTCTCCCTTATTTTTACCTAAGAAACCCTTTAAATAATATAAGGATAGAATTTAATTGTCAGCAATGTGCTGATTAAATGTCTACCTTTGCCTTAGAAATCAAATAATATTTAATTTATGGGATGTGTAAATAAATCAAGTAAAGAATTTAAGGACTTAGCCGCAAAGCATAATCTGGACAATAATGCCCTTGAACTCATTACTCACAAATACTGGTTACAGACTGGTAATGAAACTCTTTTTCCTACAGATATATATATCCAACATCAGCTTGGCAATACTTTATATCAGGAAAGTAGTAAGGCAGTAAGGAAATTGTGGGAGATGAAGTACAGTACTCCTACAGAGTATTCTACAAGGGATTCCTTGCAGGAGGCTAAAAGCATAGCCTTACAGTATTTCCCTGAAGAGGCTGTTGTGAGTTATAAAAATGCTAAAGGAAATTTTGTTCTCTCTATAAAGAAACCTGTAGAGAAAATTAACAGGGATAAGGCTAATTACTTCAGAAAAGAAGATAAGGCAGAAAACACAAAGGATGTAAAGCTTCTAAAACTTAATATTAAGGACAATCAGACTTATGGTATAGGCAAGGTAAAAGAACTGTTTGATAAATTCAATACAGATAAGACTTCTAAAGATCTTGCTAATAAAGTATTTTCTATTGCCGATAAGCTTAATCTTCAGATTTCCTTTAATGAAACCCTTCCTGAAGGTACTGTAGGTAGATACAATACCAATACTGTTGTTTATAAGAAATCTTTCTTTGAAAGAGATATTAATAACAATGAAAAAGCTCCTATACTTCTTCATGAAGTTCTTCATGCTCTTTCTATATATGCTCTTTCTGATAAACCAGGAGATTTAAAGAATACTAAAGAGCTTGAGAAATTCAGAACAGAGATAAATTCCATTTATCAAGACCTCAAGAATAATCCTATACTAAAAGGAGAAAGAGGTATTGTTGATATTTATGAATTTGTTGCAGAACTTGCTAATCCTGTATTTAGAGCTAAATTACAGGAGATAGATAAGCAAATAAAAAAGAATCAGAAAGCACAGAAGCAGTCTTTCTGGCAGAGAATACTCAATGCCTTTAAATCCCTCTTAGGTCTTCATGTAACCAATAGCTATTATCAGAGATCTATGAATGCTCTTGACAAGGCTCTTAATGCCTTTGACCTTGATACATACATTAAATATAATGGTGTTAAGAACATCTTCAGAGAACTCTCTAATGAACTTGGAGATAACATTAACTCAATGTCTGATGATGAGTTAAAAGCTAAAGCTGCTGCTTATTTTGATAAAGAGTTATATAGTGAAGAGTTACAAGCAATAAAAAAGAAAGCTATTGCTGATGGTACTTTTATGAAGGCTCCTAATGGTAAGACTACAAATTTAACTGAAAGACAGTGGCTTCAAGTTAGATCTAAAGCTTTTAAAGAGTGGTTTGGTGATTGGGAAAACGACCCTGAGAATGCATCAAAAGTTGTTGATGAAAATGGCGAACCAATGATAACATATCATACCTCCCCATCGGATATAGAAAATAATATTTTTAGAAATGCACAAACACTAGAAATAAATAAAGATGAGGAGTGGGTAACTGATAAAGATATAGAAGAGTATTTAAAAGAAGGGTATATTATTTCTAAAAAAGATATCGAACGTTATAACAACGGGCAAACTATTGAAATATCTAGACCTAATGCCATTTATACAAGTTCCGAAAAAGAAGTGTCCAACTCCTATGCACCAAAAGAATATGAAGCTTTTGATTCTTATGATGAATATTTTGATTCCAATGTTGAACATTGGCAAGAAGAACGAAGTCTTGAAAGAGAAGCTATATATGATCATTTTATCGAAACAATAAATGTCGATGAAGATCACAAACCAAGTAAAATAGGTTATGACAAATATGAGCAATACAAAAAAGAACTTGCTTCAAAATTAACCGACGAAGAAATGAAAAAAAGACATGGTGATGAGCATGAAAAAATAAAATACGAAAATCCATACGAATATACAGATGACATTTTAGGGTCGGAACACGCTTTGCTTGTTTCTTTAAAAAAACCATTAATTGTTGACGCGGATAATCATAATTGGAATGATATAGAATATAATGGTAAAAAATATAGTACTAGAACTTTAGAAGTATTTGCTAGAGATAGCGGATATGATGGTGTTATTGTTAAAAATGTTTTTGATACTGGGTCTTATAGTCAAGAAGCCATGATCCCATCTACAGTAACTGCATCATTTAATTCTAATCAAGTTAAATCAGCAACAGATAATGTAGGTACATTCTATACAGACCATGATGATATATACAACTATGAAGTAGATAACTCCAACATTAATGACCAACTTTCTAACAAGAAAAATGGTATCAACCATCCAAGATATATGGATGCTGATGCAGTAAGGGAATTTATCAACAACATGTCAGCCAAAGACCTAAGAGATGAGCTTGGTCTTGTAAATCAGGAATCCCATGACTATGACCTTGTAAATGGGGTAGAAGAGAAGCCTAAACATAGTGGTAAGGCTGTACCACAGGACTTTACTTTTAGTGATGGTACTACTGTAAAGGCTCCTTTCAGACCTAATGCTCAACAGGTAGATGCCCTTAACACTATGGCAGACTTCATTAATTCTAAAGAAACATCAATGACCCTCAGTGGCTATGCAGGTACTGGCAAGACTTCTCTTATGGAGATGATTGCCAATAAGTGCAGAAAGAATTACAAGAATGTAGTGTTCTGTGCTTCTACCAACAAGGCTGCTGCTGTCCTTAATGATAAAGTTAAGAAAGCTGGTTTTGAAGCAAAAACTCTTAATAAAATCTTTGGAATACAAGTAGAGATAGATCCTGATAGTAAAGAGTATGATGTAAGAAATACAAGGAATAAAATTGATGAAGATGCTCTTCTAAAGCAGGGTGTATTTCCTGGTACTACTGTAATCATAGATGAAGCATCCATGATTAATGAAGAGAACTACAACACCATCAATAGGATGGCTAAAGACTTTGGTCTGAAGATTATCTATGTAGGTGATTCTGCACAGCTTGCTCCTGTAAATGAGGATGATATTTCAAAGGTTTTCAGAAATGGTGATGGTAAGGTAATTACTCTTACACAGGTAGAAAGAACTGGAGACAATGCTATCTTGAAAGAAGCTACAGACCTCAGAAATGACAAACCTCTCTCTGGTGAATCTTCATTTAACAGTAAGGGAGAAGGTGTTGCTTATGTTTCTCCTCAACATAGAGAAAGCATAAACAATATTATAGCTCATTATGTCAATGGTTTAAAGAGTGATTCTAATTTATTTAGAATACTTGCCCACACCAATGCTGCTGTAGCAAAATACAATCAGCAAGTAAGGCATCTGTTGGGTTATGATACAGTAATTCCTCAAGCAGGAGAACCTATGACAGGCTATATAAACTGGGGATATGATTGGAAAACAGGTAAATATAGACTTATAAACTCTGAATCTTATAAAGTTGTAAAGACAGATAAACCAAAGACTTTAACTAAAAGAATTAGTGATGGTAGAGTGATTACTATTGAAGCTGTACCTGTTACTCTTGAAGATTCTATGGGTAAGGTCGATACCTTTGACTTTATAGATGTCAAGACAAATCCTTTAAATAAACAGGCTGCTGAAACTCTTGCTTATGAGAAAAAGAAGCTATGGGCTAAATGGGGAGTAACACCAGGAAAAAAAGCTAAGACAGATATACTTGATGAAATCAACGGGATTAATGGTTTACTGTTTATCAATGATGACATTATAGTTGAAGAAAATGGAAAAAAACATTATCTACAGAAAAAAGCCATAGACTTTGGCTATGCAATGACTGTACATAAGTCTCAAGGTTCTACATTTACTAATGTCCTTGTTGATGATGTGAATATTTCAAGAGCTGCATTTAACAAAAACAACAATAATGCAGCTAATAATATGGAAGCTGTAGACCTTGGAAATGTTGAGGAAAGGAATGGTTCCAATGCTGAAATGGTAGATTCTGAAGCAGTAGATCTTTTCAGTGAAAATCCTACAGAATCTCCTACACCAACAAAACCTACTGTATCTCCTGAAGGAGCAAAGCTTGTACAACAGCTTGAATATGTTGCTGTAACAAGAGCTACAGATACTGTAACTATTATCAGTAATGATATAAAGAAAGAAGGTTCTCCTTTACATCCTGAAGCTACTCAATCTCATAAGACAGAAGAACATAAAACACCTGTTAATCCAAAGAATAACACAATAAATCCTACTCCTCAGCGTTCTGATAATTTTAAAGAAGCAACCTTCTATTCTGGAGGAGCAAAAGGCTCAGATAGCTATTGGGCAGAAGCAGCTAATAAGGTTGGTGCTAAGGTGAAACATTATACTGTATCAGATTGGGATAATTTATCAAAAGAATGGAAAGAAAAACTTGATAAGGAATATCAAGAAGTGGTAAGTATTCTTGGTAGAAGAGTAATGAATGCAAATACCTATAGTGGTAAACTTGTCAGAAGAGACATGATGCAAGCAGATAAAGCAGACGCAATATTTGCAATAGGTACTTTAGGTAGTGATGGATATGTCAGGGGTGGAACAGCTTATGCTACAACAAGAGGCATTCAAAGAGGTATACCTGTGTATCTGTTTGACCAAAGCAGCAATTCTTGGAAAGTATGGAGTAATGGGGCTTTTATGGAAGCCCTCCAGCCAAATCTTACAAAGAATGCAGCTGTTATAGGAACTAGGGAATTACAAGATAATGGAAGAAAAGCCATTGATGCTTTATTTAAAGAATTTAATAATGCTACTAATAGTACTACAAATAGTATTACATCTCAACTTGTTTCTCATTTAAACGCTGCTGGAATAAATGTATTGGGTAAAGATGCTATGGCAGAGTTTCTAAAAACTCACAATATTGAAGGATTGCAACAAGCAAGAGCCTTCAGTGAGTCATTCCCATATCATAATAGTCAAAAAGCTTCAGAGTCTGAAAGAAGAGAAATTAAAGACATTATTCGTCAGAAGAAATACAATAAATCAGGTAGTGACATCGTTACTTTAGATAGTAATGGTAATAAAACCTTATACTTAATAGACCATTCTTCACATTCCTCATTCCTCTCTAATGAAAGAGAAGATAAGAAAAGAGGTATTGAAAATGATTTGTTTGGTATAAGAGAAGTATATAACATTGATACTATTTCTAAAGATGAAATTAGAACAATTATTAGAAACATCGCACGCTCCCATAACTACTCTGAGAGAAGCATTCATCATGTATTGTCTCAAGTTGGAATTACCTCAGAGCACTTGCGAGGGATTGACATTACTGCTGAACTCAAGATGGGCACTTCTGCTAATGATTTCATGGTTCTATCAGACAGAAGAAAGGGGAGAATCCTTATCAATAACAGACGTAGTGTTGATGGCAGAGAAAGTCAGGAAGGTTCAAGACTGGAGGATAAAACAAGGACTGACAGTATAGAAACCTTTACCACTCCTCAAGGAGAAGTATATGGATTTGTAGATAAAGATGGCAACATTTATCTTGATGAGACAAAGATTTCTCCTGAACATCCTATACATGAATATACTCACCTATGGGATAGAACTGTGCAGAAGCATAATCCTAAACTATGGGATAGAGGTGTAGAACTAATGAAGCAATCATCTCTATGGAATGATGTCCTTAATGATGAACACTATGGTAAGCAGTGGCAGTCAATGAATCTCCCTAAAGAGAGACTTGAAAACCTTATTGCTTCAGAAGTTCATGCAAGGATAGTAGGAGAGAATGGAGAAAAATTGCTCAATAACATTGCAAAGAGAAATGGTCAGTCAGGCATTGTTGCTAAGCTCAAGCAGTGGGTTCTTGACATGTGGAAAGAAGTTAAGGCAACCTTTGGTTCATGGTCACAGGAAGACCTTGATGCTCTTACCATCAATGACTTCAATCACATGACTGTAAGGGACTTTGTTGATAGTACAAATCTTAAAGATGCTACAGATGCATCCTATACAGAACAACAGTCTAATAGGTTTAAAACAGTTAATGAGGTTTGGGAAAACTTGG
>ERZ808246.371-NODE-371-length-38760-cov-3.648857_pt1 | contig 38760 bp, 60 predicted proteins | sample MGYA00521083_ERZ808246 | MGnify/ENA primary metagenome ERZ808246 (study PRJEB31516, sample SAMN03275577) | gut metagenome | biome: mammalia-associated habitat; material: feces | host: Papio cynocephalus | place: Kenya | collected 2012-07-07 ...
ATGTCATGCTTATGCGGCGGGAGCTCATCTGCTGTAATTAAATGCGTATTTTCACAGCATTTTTTTTTGAAAGGAAAACTTATGAAATTAGTTCTTAAAGATAATACAAGTATCGATATCGAATCATATGAAAATAAGGCATCTGAGAATGCCGTGGTATTTAGATGCAAGGACACTACAGTGTCAGACGTCATTGCAAAATTCTCTGAAGCAAACACAGCTGAAGTGGACGTGTTCAACGACCTAGAAGAACAGGTTGCTAAATACATCGACTATATTCTCGGCGACAAGATCTCATACGAGAAAACATCTGAAATCGTAGAAGTTACTCTTGAGTTCAAGGCCACAAGAGAAGCGGTCGTTGACGTAAAGAGCGCCTTGCAGAATCTACAGGCGTCCTCTACACAGAATGCTGAAGACATTGCCGCCATCAATGACGCTATCGCAGACCTTGCATCTGCTATCGGAGGTGAATGATCATGGTTAAATGGTATGTAAGACAAATCACTATGGGGCGAATGACCCTAGACGAAGTGCCGGCTAAATGGCACGACAAAGTAGCTGAAGCCTTAAAGGCTTAAGGAGGATACTCTTATGACGATGAACGGCATCGACATCTCTAAGTGGCAGGCAGGACTCAACCTATCCGCGGTGCCATGCGATTTCATGATAGCCAAGGCTACGGAAGGCATCGGTTACGTCGATAAGGCGTGCGATGGTTTCATTCAGCAGGCAATCAAACTGGGTAAGCCATTTGGCTTCTATCACTTTGCGCGTCCAGTAAATGACGCAGTAAGAGAAGCCGAATACTTCTACAATAACACGAGGAACTACTTCGGTAAGGGCATCCCTGTGCTCGACTGGGAAGCCGAAAGAAAGAACGATGTAGCCTGGGCGAAAAGATGGCTCGACAGAGTCTATCAGCTCTCTGGCGTAAGACCTATAATCTATATGTCAGAGTCCGTGGTCAACTCCTACGACTGGAGCTCCGTGGCTAATGCTAACTATGGGCTGTGGGTAGCCAAGTACCGCGATAACCAGGTTGACTACAACTACGACATGACGAACGCTGGCAAGGCGCCATCCGTCAAGTGGTGGAAGAATATTGCCATGTGGCAGTGGACATCATCCGGAAGGCTCAACGGCTTCAGTGGTAACCTTGACTGCAATGTGTTCTACGGGGACACCACCGCGTGGAACAAGTACGCTGGTAAGAGCGGAAGCTCTGCAACACCCGCTACTCCATCGGTTCCCGCTAAGAAGTCTAACGAGACCATCGCGCAAGAAGTGATCAATGGAGCATGGGGCAACGGTAATGATCGTAAGAGCCGCCTGACTGCGGCAGGATACGACTACAATGCAATCCAGGCCATCGTTAACAGTAAGCTAGCAACTCCAGCTAAGAAGTCCAACGAGACTATCGCACAGGAAGTCATCGCAGGAAAGTGGGGCAACGGTAATGATCGTAAGAACCGCCTAACTGCGGCGGGCTATGATTATAATGCAATCCAGGCCATCGTTAACAAGAAGGCTGGAGCTACACAGAGCTCCGCTGTCTACTACACGATCAAGTCCGGTGATACGCTCTCCGGTATCGCGTCCAAGTATGGTACAACTTACCAAAAGCTCGCACAGCTGAACGGTATCAGCAATCCAAACAAGATTTATGCAGGTCAACGCATCCGCGTAAAGTAATCTAAAGGAACACCAGAACACACATGAACAGACGAATAAACAGAAGATATCAAACACCACTACCGCCAGACTTCGTCCACTTCCTCATCGAGGAGCAAGGACTGAGCGACCGGCAGAAGAAAGTGGTGTATCAGTTGCGACAGAAGACGCAGGATAGCGAGTGGCACTACGCAGAGGCCAATATGTCTAAAGACGAGTTCGAGGAAACCGTAAAGGATCTAAATGATTATTACTGGAGACTGCTCGTCAATATGGCACTGACCGCGTATGAGGCACAAAAGAGGAACAAAAGAGCATCAGACTGCTCTCAATAAAATAAGGATAATGTAAGTGTGAAAAGGAGAACCCTATGAACACACAATATCCTAACTTTATGCAAGGCTACGGAATGCCATCATTTGGCCAATCTAGCCACCAGGTAGAATACGTCAATGGGCTAGAGAGCGCCAAGAGCTACCCTCTACGGCCAAACGAGTCCGTCATATTGATGGACAATGACAAGTCGGTATTCTATCACAAGCAGGCAGACGCTAGTGGCTTCTGCACGATCAAGGCCTATGAGTTCCATGAGGTACAAGAGCAAAGGCCGGAAGACAAGTACCTAACAAAGAAGGAGTTCAATGAGTGGCTCTCTCAGATAAACGCGAAACAGAACGGAGGACAGAAGCATGAATCCTCTGAGAAATAACTACGGACAGCGGGGCAACATGCTCCAGCAGTTCCTACAGTTCAAGAACTCGATGCAAGGCAAAGACCCTAAACAGGTCTACTACCAGCTAATCAGCTCGGGTAAATACACGCAAGAGCAGATAGCCTGGGCAAAGCAACAAGCGGAGCAGTTCAAGAGCTTTCTAAAATAGTTGATTTTGCAAGATCATATACAATGAGAGGAGAACACACATATGGACAACATGACTTTGTCAGACATTGCTGCTGTCATGCCTAAGAGCAACAGTGGCGACGGTTTTCTAGAAGGAAACGGAATCATCATATTGATCCTTTTCTTCTTGATCTTTGGCTTCGGTGGCGGAGGCTTTGGTGCTAACGGTAATGCCAGCACACAGGCTGAGGTACAGCGCGGCTTTGACACACAAGCTATCGTAGGCAAGCTAGATGGCATTACTAACGGCCTCAGCGATACAGCCTATGAGAACGCTAGACTTATCGAACAGAATACTATATCCAATATGCAGGGCTTTAACCAGACCCAGATGGGAATGATGCAGGGCTTTAATGGCGTGGATAAGTCACTCTGCCAAGGCTTCGGCTCTGTCAACGAGAACATCAACCAGCTCAGTCATCAGATGGAGCAGTGTTGCTGTAACTTGAAGACACAAATGATGCAGGATAAGTACGACGCTTTGAGCAGACAGTATGATCAAGCTCTAGCGGCTATCACTAACGCTACTCAAACGCAGAACATCCTTAACAGCCTTGGGCGCTACGTAACTAACCCTCCATGCTACCAGGCATATGGATATGGCTACTACGCGCCGGGAGCTACTCTACAGTAGGTGGCGGGCTATGCTATCCACTGTAAACACGACGCAGGCAACACTGACTGCTGGAGCTACTGTACCACTTGGAGCTAACGCTATTCGAACGAATAACGATGCAAGTCTCAATGACAACGCCATAGAGATCCAGAGAGCCGGCACATTCGAGGCACTAGCTACGATCATCTACACGGCAACTGCCGCAGGAGATGTGACTGCACAGATGCTCGCTAATGGCACAGCAGTGCCAGGCGCTACGGCAACCGTTACGGCCACACAAGGCCAGACGGTCACACTGACAGTGCAAGGCACCATACAGACGCGCACAGCGTCACCAGGCACACGCGTTCCAATCACATGGACGATCAGTGCGGCAGGTACCCTAGTCAGCAACGTGGCAAGCGTTAAACGCGTAATCTAAGCAACATATACCCGGCTCTTTGAGTCGGGCTTTTCTTTTAACAGGAGGATACAGGTATGGTATTAAGCGATAAGGTTTATAACACCCTCAAATGGTTACTGCTTACAGTAGTGCCAGCACTCATCACTTTGATCAGTGGACTTGGCACAATTTATGGCTACGATACTACGCAGATTACTGCGGTAATCGGACTAGTGGCAACCTTCATCGGTGCAGTCGTTGGCATCTCAAACGCTAACTACTCAAAGGGAGACGTAGAAGATGCCAGCTCCAATCAGTAATGAGGTCTGGTCACTCATAGGCCAGTGGATCGTGTGGATATCCGCAACGGGTGGCGCCATCATGGGCGCGGAGAAGTTTGTCAAATGGGTACGATCAAAGACGACCGTGGCCAAACTAGAGGCACGAATAGACAAGCATGCTGAATATCTAGACAACGATAAAAAACGCCTGGACGCCTTGGAAAATCTATACAACTCGAACAAGAGCGATCTAGAGGACATCCATACGTTGATGCGATTATCCATCAAGGCCTCACAAGCTCTGCTCAAGAGCAACCTCGATGGCAATAACAGAGAGGCCGTGGAAGAAGCCAACAACAACATTCAGAGCTACCTCAATGAACGAATCTAATAGCACCCAGTAGGCTAGTCCGCTGGGTGCTTTTTTTTGCGCTCAATAAAAAATACACCAAATTAGTGCGTTTATGGTTGACTACACACCAAGTTGGTGTATACTTATAACTGTAAAAAGAAAGAGGCAATAAAATGAAAAACTTAATGAGAAACGAACAGGAATTACAGAATTACGCACCATCAGTCATGAGAGTTGTATTATTTGGAAAGAACACTGGCCTATTATTCGGCAACACATGCCACAGCGCTGAGGACTTCAGAAGGCTCTACACAGAAGCTATCGAAGACCTAAAGGCCGGCTATATGATCAACGGATGCTCCGAAAAAAACACTGTCAAATATTGGGAGAAGCAGTTCAAGCTCTTAGAAGAAGTTGAGGAGAAAATAGCAAATGAAAAGCGTTAAGGAGCTAAGAAGCGAGCTCGGGATGAGCCAAACAAGGTTCTCAGAATTCACAGGTGTGCCATACCGCACGATACAGAACTGGGAGCTAGAAGTAAGCAAGTGCCCAGATTACACACTAGCACTGCTCAATGAACAGATCAGACCATACACGGAAGACTTCGACATAACCTACACTCGCTACACATGGATCACGTCGGAAGAATCCAGATGTGACGAACAGCTGACCATGTTTCTCACAAGAGAAGCCGCAAAAGACCACGCAGACATGATCTGGGGCCATCTGACAAAAGGCGAGCGAAAAGAAACGACGGTCAGCATAGGCATGTGTGAGCTCAAAGTTGATGACACGACTTGCGAGGCATACCCGGACACAGCCGATGGGGTGTTCTACCTAGAGGCTATAGGGGACTAAAGAAGCCACAAAAAAAAGACAGCTATTCATATAGGTAGCTGCCTTTTTCGTGATGCACAAATGATGCACAAATTCCAAAAAAGTACGCAAACGAACGCAAACGCATGCAAGAACATGTGTGAAAAATGGCATAAATACGCGAAAACGCAAAAATAGTATGGGCTATCTGTCATTCGGATAGGACACTAATTTCACTCAAATTTCTGCATAAATAAGCCATTTTGAATTTTCGTGATGCACAAATGATGCACAAATTTAATAAATTTCATTTAAAATGGACTTCAAATCTGCCCTTGCTTCATCATAAATATGCGCATAGGTTTTTCGCAGAACAGCTACCGTGTGTCCAAGTCTATCAGCGATGAGCTGATCATCCAACTTGCCAGACCTAATCAAGTAGGAAGCATGAGAGTGCCTAAAGCCATGAGGGGTGATGTGCTTAACGCCAGAGCGCTTGATGTACTTATTTAGTTGGTACCGTAATGCAGGCGCACTAATAGGCGTTAGGTCGCCAAAAACAAAGTAGTCTGAATTAAATCCATCCTTACACGACTCGCGCGCGTACCTATCCTGCAAGGCGTTCAGCAGTGAATCCTGCAAGTCAATCGTGCGTATCGAGTTGGCGGTCTTTGGACTAGTAAGAGCCCAGCCTTTTGACTTGGTCTTATACGTTAGGGACTTATTGATGCGAACAGTTCCAGCACCTAGATCCACATCGCTCCAACGCAAAGCAAATAGCTCGCCCTCACGTACACCCGTGCCCCATAGGAAGGCAAACACGTCTCTCCAGTGCTGATCGTCCACAAACTCCATAAAGCGATCATACGTGCGTGGCTCCCAGAAGTTAGAAGGTGTCTCCTCAATGGCCTCTGGGCGCTTGTATGCCGGAACATTCGTGCACGGATTGAACTGGAGGTATCCAAGCTGAACAGCATAGCTCAATAGCTTTGACAGCACCTTGCGCGCCTTATTGATCGTACCAACGGCGTACGGTTTGCCTCGGTATTCGCGAGCCGATATACCAGACACCCATCGAATAATCACGGGAGCTGTCAGCTTCGAGAGCTTCACCTTACCTAGGTCTTTCTGGATAAGGCTATGATAGTAGTCCTCGGTATTGATAAGAGTGGCCTCCTTGAGGCCCATCGTATGGAAGTCCACTACATATTGCTCAAAGAGATCGTCCAGCGTGAGAGCGGGGCTAGCAAGTTTTACGCCAACCAAGAAGGCGTGCTCTGCCTCTTTGGCCTCACGCTTGGTCTGAAAGCCACGGCGACAATAGTGGCGACGCACGTCCGCTGCATCACGATAATACCCCGTAAAGTACCATGATCCTCTCTCTTTATCCTTGGTGACTGACATATCATTTCCTCCATTCACGCCGTAGCGCTTTAAGATAGCCGAGTACGCGTAAGCGGCTAGACCAGTCGCCCGTAAGCAGTACGCCTCGGTAGCTGGAGCCCGCCTTAACATAAAGCGCGGACTCATACTGCTCCAGGAAGGCAAGGCGAGTAGTCCCATCAAGCATGATCAGGGCTGGATGCGATGCTCGTATAGCCGTGGACGCCTTGAACAGACAGACATCTCCACGACGGATGCCACACTCAGACATCAAGTTATCTGGGCAAATCCAAATAAAGTCAGCATCGATGCCCGCTGCAAGCGATCCATAAGAAGCGGTTACGTCGGATGATACCGTGGAGCCGTCCGTCTGGACGAGCGGTAGAAACTTGACCGGGCGTAGCTCTGGATCAATGGATCGAGATACCAACTCGCTAGCCTTCACATTGAAGAACTGCGCAATCATGGACATCTTCTCCGGGCGTGGAGCTTTCTGCCCCTTGACCCAAGAGGTGACCGTCGTGCGAGACACCCCACAGTAGTCGGCAAGGTCGGCCTGCGTGAAGCCTGTCTCTTTGAATAAAGCTGGTAGTCGCTTAGAAAGTAGGTCTTTCATTGAATCACTCATAATTCTTTAGTCCTCCTTAATTCACTTAAAGATTACAAGTAAACTTTTATAATTGCAACGCTAAATAATCCAAAAGTTTGACAACACAATGCCAGAGTGCTAAACTTTTTGCATACCAGATGAGGAGGGCAAGATATGGAGGTAGACGATAAACTCCAATTCATGCTTAACCACATGAGCCAAGAGGGTAAGCAGAAAGCGTATGCCCTCGTGCAGAGACTCTGGTTAAGGTATGGCACTAGCGCCAGAACACACACAATAGAGCGCACAGACGTGCCTAACAGAAAGACGAGACCGCATTAAAGGCCTCGTCTTTTTTAGTTGTTACTATCTTTGTTGTTTTCACTCTTCATGGCTCTGATTAGTTCCATTACCAGATTGAACTTGTCCTCTGGGAGCGCAAACATTTCCTTCAGAGTTGCCTCTACCTCTGGATTCCAGCCTTTTTGTTTTGAAAGCTCTTCAATGATTACGTCCGTATCATTAATAAACATGTCTCCAGTACCATCTGTAAGCCAAAAATAATCAAGGTTATACACGGAGCCCATTAGCTTTAAAACAGCGGTGGATGCATTAGCCGTGCCATTTTCTATTTTACTGATCGTAGACTCAGCTAGACCCAAAGGCTCAGCAAACTGCTTCATGGTAAGCCCCATTTGTTTACGAGCTTTTCTTATTCTTTCTCCAACAGTCATATGTCCTCCTCAACAATCATGATAAAGCATTTCTTGAAAATTTCAAGTTTATTATTGACATACTTGAAAAAGCCAAGTATTATACTTGCAGAACTTGAAAAAAGAAAGAAATGAGGTGAAAAAACATGACTAGTTCGAGAGAAAAAACCATAAAGTTAGCAAACGAAGCTGGCGAGGTTATGAGCGTAAGCCTAACGCCTAAGCAACTAGGCTTTCTACAAGGATATCTAAGCGGAATCAAGGCACTTGAAAGAAAGGAGGTAAGCAAAGATGAACAATCTAATAAACCTTCAAACAACAAATGAAGGTGTGACGGTGTCCGCTAGAGAACTGCATAACAAGCTAGAAGTTAGTGAGCGGTTCAGCTATTGGACACAAAGGATGTTCAAGTATGGCTTCGAGGAAGGCGTCGACTACGTAGGGTGTAAAGAATTTAACACCCTAGCTAAACAGGAGCTCCAAGACTACGCTCTGACGCTCGACACGGCCAAACAGATATGCATGCTGCAACGATCGGAGAAAGGAAGAATCTTCAGAGAGTACTTCATTCAAGTAGAGAAGGACTGGAACAGCCCAGAAAAGGTGATGGCAAGAGCGCTAAGCATCGCAAATCACACCATTGACACACTTAACCAGCAAGTCGTAGAGATGCATCCAAAGGCAGTGTTCGCAGATGCGGTTGCAGTTAGTGATGATGGCATCCTGGTAGGCGCACTAGCAAAGCTACTCAAGCAGAATGGGGTAGACACAGGTCAGAAGCGACTATTCGAGTGGCTGAGAACCAACGGCTATTTGATAAAGGATGGCAGAGACAAGAACATCCCAACACAGAGAGCTATGAATATGAAGCTATTCAAAGTCAAGGAGCGCACGATCACAAACCCGGACGGAAGCTCACGCATTACACGGACATGCCTAGTCACGGGCAAGGGTCAACAGTACTTCATTAACAAGTTCCTGGATAAGCCAGCGGACGAGGAGCCAGAAGATGGCAAGGATTAAGCAAGGCTCAAGGCTACAAGCCTACGACAGAGCCATAAACGAGCTAAAGAAGGACATCGAACTGGTCACTGAGGTAGCCACAGAAGAGTGGATCCTAGGGGCTTTGAACAAGACACTCATGGAGCTTAGGCGACAGAAGAAGGCCTACATGGATGAACTGGAGGCGGAGCATGAAAAGCCAAAGCGCAAGCTGGCCTACTACAAGATATACGACGTAGACACAGGCGGGTACGTAGGCGAGGGTACTGCCGCTGAGCTAGAGGGCATGACCGGTGTACCAAGGGACCTATTCTGTTCAGCCGCTAAAGGCGGGTACGCCGCCCAGCGTAAGTACAAAGTTGAACGAGTTAGGGACGATGAGGTACCAGCGGGTGCAAGAAGACGCATCGACACGGGCAAGATCAAGGCACTGCACAACGCAAAATGGTCTATTGAAAAAATAGCCGCCGAGATGAACCTCTCACCGGACACAATCAAGAGCGTAATAGAAGGAGAATAAAAAAAATGAACTATTACAGATACGAGGTCACTATCAAAGACCTCAACGGATTCCCACATACTCACTATGCGTATCACCACGATATAGACGCCTGCAGAGCTGAAAGAGAGGCCGCAGTCAAGGAGCTTGGAGAGATGGCAACGATAGGACCTATCCAGCAGTCAGAGATGCACATCTGGAAGAATCTCGAAGGCGAGTACCAAAGTGGTACCCGAGATGCGGAAGAGGAGCACTTAAAGAGCACTCCATACAGAGTAGGTAAGGACCTACAGGAAGCCCTCCATCAATCAGCGCAGGACTTCAGCGACTACCTATCGGGTCTCAAAGGTGAGCCATTCCAAGAAGAAAGCTCCACAGTAATGACACCTGCAGAGCTAGCTGAGGAAACAAAGAGGGCTATCAATCGCGCCTCATGGTCCAGCAATGAAAGCGATTCAAAATCTGAAGAGTAAGCATGGCCGAGTAAAGGCGAGAGTATAGAAAGGAAAACACAATGAACGAAAAGCAGTTAGAAGTACATCACTTTGAAGAAAAGCCACTAGAGATTGCGAGCTTCATGAATAAGAAGAGACCAGCAGTCAAGGAAGAAGAAAGCGACCATCTAGCACTACCAGCAATGCTATTCATGCTGACATGCGTAGGAGCAGTGTTGATGGGGCTACAGGTAGGTATGTTCAGATGAAAGACAAGGAGCAGATGAGCCTGGAAGAATTCAGATACTGGGCAATGATCAAAGGCTACATGAACAAATCCGAGCTAGGCACGTTCCTAGACTGTGGAGCAAGGCTGGCCTCTAAGACATTCGACAGCATTATGAAAGACGTTGAACGAGAAGGGCTGGAGAACCTACAAGGCAATGTGATCCTAACAAAAAGGGCCATCAGCTATCTCGGATTATCAGAAAAGAAGATAGTTGAGGCCTATGAGCGATCACTCGCTAAATAAAGGGCTAAGCGGAGGTTGAGCCTACGCTTAGCGCCAGAACACACGTCTATATTATAGCACAGACGCATGGGGTTCTGGCAAGGAGATTGAAATGAAAACACCAGAGTACCGATTCAAGGTGACCATAGGCGACTACACGGAAGCCTACACAAGGGAGTCCCTACAGGATCTACGAGACTTTAGAGACCTCCTCGTGAGGAATCTAAACGCCGCCGCAACAATATCGCCAATCCAGAAAGCAGACTGGAAGGACATAGAAGGAACAGAAGTTCATGGACAAAGGAGGTAATGACAAATGTTCATCGATGTAAGTATCAAGTACACGCAAGCTGAGCTAAAGGAATGCCAGGCGCTACTGGCATACCTCAGCAAGGTACCACAGGTAAAGGCAGAAGCCGAAGCAGATAAGCTGATCAACGAGACTAATACGTCAAAGCAAGCGACGCAGAAAGTACAGCAAGCGGCTGACCAGAATACGGTCGTCCCAGCACAAATGACATCTACATCAGCTACTACAGTTCAAGCGCTTAAAGAAGAGCCAAAGACACAGAAGTCATACACGCATGACGAGGTCAAGGCTGCATGCAAGAAGCTAGTCAACGAGAAAGGCACGGAAGTACTAGGTGAGATCCTCAGACAGCTGGGCTACCGCAAGCTACAGGATGTACCAGAAGGTAAGTGGCCAGACCTCGTGGAGGCAGTCAATGCCAGATAAGCACGCAGTACTGAGCGCATCGAGCTCAGAGCGTTGGATCAACTGCCCACCATCGGCAAGGCTATGTGAGAGGGTGGATGATAAACCATCCTCTTATGCGGCAGAGGGCACCGTAGCCCACGCTAAGGCAGAAGAGAAGCTTCGTAATTGGAAGGAAGGCCACCCTCGTAAGAAGGTCGAGTGCCCCAACGGCGAAATGGATGAAGCGACAACAGACTATCGAGACTACGTTGTCGAGATATTCAAGGCTGAAAAGAAAAAATGCAACATAACGGACCTATACATAGAAGTGCAACTGGATCTCAATAAATGGATTGCCGAGGGATTCGGAACAAGCGATGCGGTAGTGGTCAGCGACAACTGCCTACACGTAATTGACTTCAAGTATGGCGCTGGGGTACCAGTATCAGCAGAGCACAATTCCCAGCTGATGCTTTACGCTGCGGGAGCCATGGACATGTACGAGTGCCTGTATGACTTCGACACGATCATGCTGCATATATTCCAGCCACGCATGGGCAACATCAGCGAGTGGGAACTGACTACAGAAGAACTAAACAAATGGCTAGAGGAAGTCGTGAGGCCACAGGCCATCCTCGCATGGAATGGCCAAGGCGAGCATAATCCTGGGGCATGGTGCCGATTCTGCAAGGTGAGCGCAACGTGCAAGGCAAGAGCCAAGGCCAACATGGCCGTAGCCGCTGAAGACAAGCGACTGGACGGCATGCTCCTGTCAGATAAAGAGATAGCCGAGCTACTGCCTCAACTACCAGAGATACAGAAGTGGTGCAAGGATCTACAGGACTACGCTTTACAGGAGGCCATGAACGGCACTGAGTACGATGGCTATAAAGTCGTAGAAGGCCGAAGCCTTAGAAAGATTGCAGACGAACGAGCCGCACTACAGAAACTAGAGGATGCAGGCTATCAAAGAGAAGCCGTAACCGTAACAAAGCTAAACACTATAACCAACCTTGAAAAGCTACTCGGTAAGAAGCAGTTTACCGAGATCATGGGCGACACTGTATACAAGCCACCAGGGGCACCAACGCTAGTACCAGAGTCAGACAAGCGACCACCAATCAAGGAAGCACTGGCGATGGAAGCCTGGGGCGATGAGTTAGGAGATAAATAATGGACACACAAGAATTACTGACTGATGCCGAATATGGCATAGATGAACTGATGGAAAAGCTAGAGGACATGTCCTCAGACATAGAAGCAATGCTCGACTGCATCGAGCACATTAGAGAGCTATTGATACAGGCGGAGGATAACGTGGAATGACCGCTCTACCGTCAACATTCGACATGATCCTGGCTGTTCAAAGAGAGATACAGCAAACAAAGCCAGGACCGCACAGGAACGACCTATGCAGATATCTACGCAACTTATATAGAATGCAGAAGAAAGAAGAAGGAAAACAAAAATGAAGAACGTTTCCGTAATTGACACTGAGTCTGGAGAACTAATAGCCCAGATATTCGTAAACGAAGAGGGCGAGGTAAACGCAATAAAAAAGAATGACGTGGAGGTGATCGTGGACGGGTCTAAATTAAAGCCCAGCCACGAGGGCTGAGCCAGCGAGTTATTCTAAGTTATTCTTAGTGGATTTATCTGGGTTACTTCGGATGTACTTGGTACCATGATCATTTACACCCTGGTAACCCGGAACCTCGCCCCGCTTAGCTTTGTTGTAAGCTTGGGTATTTGTGTGAATTCGGCCATTGATGCTAACACGGTCGTTCAAGCCCGTAGAGCTTTCATGTATTACTTTAACTTTGGCGCGTTGAACCATGATAATCACCTCCCTTCAAAGGGAAATATACAACTATAAAAGAAAGAAGGAAAACAAAAATGAAGAACACAGCAACAAGAGTAAAGACAGCAGAAGTACGCTTAATGTACTGCCACTTAGATGAACCACAGGCATTCGATGAATCGCAGAAAGCCAAGTACAGTGTGTCAATGATCATCAAGAAAGATGACAAAGACACTCTGGGACAAATCAAGAAAAACTACGAAGAAGCCGTACAAAAAGGCATCGAGAAATACGGTCAAGGCTTCAGCAAGAACGTTACACCAATGGTAAGACCTCAAGGAAGCAATAACGGTCTTCTAATCGACTCCGACCAGGACGACAGATACATGGATGATGCTGACTTTAAGGGCACTTACATCCTATCAGCAAAAGCCATCAACAAGCCAATGTGCGTGGCCAAGGAAACAGGCAGAAAGCCACTCGAAGGCGAAGAGCTCAAGGAAATCATCTACAGTGGATGCTACGGCAAGGTGTTATTTAACTTCTACCCGTTCAACGCCGGCATCAACAAGGGCGTTGCATGCGGACTAGACAGCGTCATGAAGACTAGGGACGGAGAGAGCCTAGGCGGTAGAGTCAACGCAATGGATTACTTCGGTGATGAGTTGGATCAAGCAACTGAGGGCGCACTGGTAGCAGATGATGACCCGTTCGGTGACTTCTAAACCCGTTCTGCACATCGACCTGGAGACCTACTCCAGCGTCGACCTTGCAGAGTGCGGTGCATACAAGTACGCGGAGTCCGAGGACTTCGAGATACTTCTATTTGGATATGCTATCAACGATGGACCAGTTAACGTACTGGCAAACCCGACACTCGGGTGCCTTCAGCTGGAGGGCATCGTAGACATGCTACTGGATCCAGGAGTTATCAAGGTTGCACACAACGCTGCATTCGAGCGTGTGTGTCTATCTAACTTCTTATTTCGACAAAACAAAATAAACAAGAATACGGTTAGTCAATGGCCGTATTTTTTACCACCGGAGCAATGGCAGGACACCATGATCATGGCATCTGAGCTGGGCTATCCAGCAAGTCTTGCATCACTTGGCGAGGCGCTAGGGCTAGCAGAAGACAAGCAGAAGATGGCAGTAGGCAAGCGCCTTATCCAGTACTTCTGTAAGCCATGCAAGCCTACTAAGGCCAATGGCCAACGCACGCGCAACATGTTCTATGACGATCAAGAGAAATGGGAGCTGTTCAAGACCTACAACAAGAGAGACGTAGAATCCGAGCAGGCTATCTACAACAGGCTCATGGCACTAGGTGGCGTCAGCCAACAAGAGTGGAGCAATTGGTACATTGACCAACGTATCAACGACAGAGGCATCGGCATAGACCGAGACCTAGTCAACATGGTACTGGAACGTAGTGAGCTCCATTCAATGCAGATAAAGGGCGAGGCTGAGAGACTAACACACCTTACCAACCCTAACAGCCCGATACAGCTGAGAGGGTGGGTCATGCAACAGGAAGGACACGACGTGCCTAGCCTTAACAAGGTGGCTGTGGCCGAGCTCATGAAGGGCGATCTAAAGCCACAGACGCGCCGTGTGCTAGAGATAAGACAGGAGCTCGGAAAGACCAGCGTAAAGAAGTATGACGCCTTCAATAGAGCCATGTGCGCGGACGACAGGGTACGTGGTGCCTTCCAGTTCTATGGCGGACGCACCGGACGGTTTGCTGGACGCTTGATCCAGCCACAGAACTTCCCACGCAACAGCTTCGATGACTTCGATGATGCTAGACGATGGGTAAAGGCTGGCGACTGGGAGGCAATAGACATCTTCTACTCTAGCCTTAACGATGTGTTCAGCACACTGATCCGCACGGCCATCGTACCAGGAACACCCGGCTACAGCTTCGTAATAGCCGACTACTCGGCCATAGAGGCCAGAGTTACTGCCTGGCTAGTGCGCGAGACGTGGCGACAGAAGGCCTTTAAAGAAGGCAAGGACATCTACTGCGCCTCGGCTACCCAGATGTTCGGTGTGCCCGTAGTCAAGCATGGCATCAACGGCCATCTAAGGCAGAAGGGCAAAATCGCAGAGCTTGCACTAGGTTATGGCGGCGGAGTTGGAGCGCTCAAGGCCATGGGTGGTGAAGCGATGGGACTGACGGAAGATGAAATGCAGGACATCGTCACCAAGTGGCGCATGGCATCACCCCGTATAGCCGGCTACTGGAGAACACTCGATAGTGCCTTCAAAAGAGCCATCAAGGGCAGTGTGGTGACACTCGACCGTGACATGATGGCCTACAAGAAAGACGGTAACGTCTACATTAAACTACCGAACGGACGCTGCATCGCCTATGTCAGCCCACGGATCAACGAGGAAGGTCAGATGGAGTACATGGGACTCAACCAGACCACGCGCAAGTGGGAATGGGTGAACACATGGGGCGGAAAGTTGACTGAGAACGTCGTCCAGTCCATCGCTAGAGACTGCCTCTGCGAGGTGCTGGCAACGCTCGAAGCCAAGGACTTTAGGCCAGTGATGCACGTACATGATGAAGTCATCTGCGAGGTGCCATCAGCGCTCAAGGAAGCCAAGCTGGAAGAGCTGGAGGACATCATGGGGCAGTCGCCATCATGGGCGCCAGACATCGTGCTAACTGCCGATGGCTTCTACAGTGACTACTACAAGAAAGACTAATGCTTATGAAGATTTCACTTTGCAACAAAAGAAATCAGCTAGTTTACATCAACAGAGATGTGAGCTGGGCCGACTTTTTGAAGAAAATAAAGACAACGGTCAAAACAAAAGAAACACTGGCCGAATATAGAAAAAAGACAAAAGACCAGCAAGCAGACATCAAGGATGTCGGGGGCTTTGTAGCTGGCGAGTTGGCGCATGGCAAAAGGAACAACCAGAGCGTGGTATGCAGAAGCATGGTCACCCTGGATGCGGACTTTGCAAAAAAGGGCTTTGCGGACGAGATAGAGATGCTCTATGAGCATGAATGCTGTATCTATAGTACCCATAAGCATACACCAGAGAAGCCGAAGTACAGATGGATCATACCGCTCGACAGAGAGGTGACTCCGGAAGAGTACGAGGCCATAGCTCGACATGAGGCAGACTTCATGGGGCTGGATATGTTCGATGACACGACCTATCAACCATCACGCATGATGTTCTGGCCGAGCACGAGCATCGATGGCGAGTATGACTACCGCATCATAGACGGACCAGTGCTCAGCGCTGACGAGGTGCTAGCAACCTATAGGGACTGGCATGACGTGAGCACTTGGCCACGGTCATCCAGGGAGACCGAGATACATGAGAAGCTGGGCAAGAAGCAAGAAGACCCACTGGCTAAAGAAGGATGGATAGGTGCTTTCTGTAGGACCTACACCATCCAGGAGGCCATAGCCAAGTTCATACCAGACGAGTACGTACCAACGGCGGACGATAACAGATGGACATACGCCAAAGGGAGCACAGCTGGGGGCCTGGTCATCTATGATGACAAGTTCGCGTACTCCAACCACAGTACTGATCCATCCAGCCAGATGCTCTGCAACGCGTTCGACCTAGTGCGTGTCCACAAGTGGCCGAATGACCCAGACAGCCAGAAGAAGATGCTAGAGTTTGCGTCCAACGACGCAGACACGCGCTCGACAATGGCCCAAGAGAAGGCACAGGAGGCGGCTGACGCCTGGGGCGATGAGCTAAGCGATGAAAGTAGTAACGGCGATCAGGAACGGGGTACTGACGCGGTAGACGATGGTAAATGGGTGGATCAGCTGGAACTCGATAAGAAGGGCAACGTGATGCCCACCACCGACAACATCGTGCGTATACTTCTGAATGACAAGAAGCTCGCGGGAGTTGGTGGAACCGACCTCTTTCAACAGAAGCCCGTGAAGGCTGCATCGCTCCCTTGGTGGAAGTATGATCCATCGAGCACCACGTGGACGGACACGGACGACGCCGGACTGCGGTACTACCTGGAGAAGAGCTACAAGATAGTGGCCAAGGGCAAGGTAGACGACGCGATCGCGTTCGTACATGAGAAGCACAGCTTCCACCCAGTGAGAGACTACCTTAATAGCCTCACATGGGACGGTACAGAGCGACTAGACACATTGTTCATTGATTACCTTGGCGCGGAAGACAATGCCTACAACAGGGCAGTAGCACGCAAGATATGCGTGGCCGCAGTCGCCAGGGTATTTACGCCAGGATGCAAGATGGACTACATGCCAGTGCTAGTTGGTAAGCAGGGCATCGGTAAGAGCCACATACTCAGCATACTGGGCGGCTCCTGGTTCTCCGATAGCATAACTACGATCAGTGGCAAGGAAGGCTATGAGGCGCTAGACGGTAGCTGGATGATAGAGTGGGCTGAGCTATCTGCCGCACGTAAGGCAGACATCGAGTCCATGAAGCAGTTTATATCCAAGCGCTACGACAAGTACCGCAAGGCATACGCAAGACGAGTGACTGACAACCCAAGACAGTGTGTGTTCATTGGCACGACCAATGATGATGAGTTCTTGCGTGACTACACAGGAAACAGACGATTCTGGCCAGTTCAGACTAACGCCGAGGCCAAGACTAAAGACGTGTTCACCGACCTAGCCAAGGAGCGTGATCAGATATGGGCGGAGGCAGTCGCCAGATTCAAGGAAGGCGAACAGCTATACATGGGAGAAGACCTACTACCAGCAGTCGAGCAGATGCAGGAGGAACACACGTACAGGAGCGTCAAGGAAGACCTCGTGCGTGATTACCTTGATAGAAAGCTTCCAAGCGACTGGAAGGACATGAGCACCATGTCACGTGTGGCATGGCTAGATGACCAGACAAACGAGGGCACTGAGGTACGCGACCGGGTATGTTTGCTAGAGATATGGTGCGAGCTGTTTGGCGGCAATAAAACGAATTTCACTAATGTGGAACAAAGGGAACTCAAGTCTATCATGGATCACATCGGATGGGAAAAAGGAGCCTCGCCAAGGCAGTCCGGACCCGGATATGGAAAGCAAAGATGCTATATAAGACCTGGAAACGGTATGGGTAAATATTGGAAACAGTGGAAACGGTGACCTAATTTCGTATTGGCAACAGTGGCAACGGTGGAAACGGTGAAAAACGGTTCACTGTTTCCATGAAATATGGCTTAAATATGCAGAAATACGATGGTTGGAAACAGTGGAAACAGTGATTTATATATTTAATGAAATATATATAAAAATATACGTATATGCGCACATGTATACGCGTATACACGTATATACGCGCGCGAGCGTTTCACCGTTTCCGCGTTTCCATCGGCCAATTTAAACACAGATATGAAGGACACAGATATGACTAACTTTTTAGCAAAATACTACGAACCAAAAGACACGTACATAGACATAAAGGTCAACAATCCAAGAAGCCCACTGATCTACACAGTGAGACTCGATACGGAAGCAGTTGGCGACCTATGCCAGATACTCGGCGCCTATCTACGGTATTCAGATACAAATGATAGCGCGGAGAAACTGGTGAAGGATATCATGCAAGCGATAAGGCTTGCAGACAGAGAGGACGACGAATGACAAGAGCAAAGATAGAAGTACCGGTCGAGGTACAACCAAAGCACAGACCCACACCAGATGGAGTGATAGAGATCCAATGCACTACGACTAGCCCATACATCAAGAGGCATAAGTCGTACTGCATCAAAGGCTTATATAAAATCTACGGGCTCTACAGCATGCTATCTGACATAGCCAGCAACACATACTACTCGAAAGATGACAGAGAGCTAGCGGCAAACTTCGCCAAGGCCATCCAAGAAGCCTTTGGAGAGCAACACAATGCCTAAAGCACTGATCATAATACTTTTAATAACGGGCGAAGTAATCGCCATACGAATACTGGTTCACTTGATCGAAAAATTATTTTAGGAGGAATACCAAAATGAGAGAAAGAAGAATGTATGTCGAATGCGACAGATGTAAAAAGAGCATCACCCTACAGCTCAAGAGCATCAAGGAAGGTGGCGTCAAGCTGGATGTCGCCGAAGACGCACCAGAAGGATGGCTGCATGAGGACGGCCATGACTTCTGCCCAGACTGCGCACAAAAGTATCAGCGCTACAAGAAAGACTTCTGGGGGAAATGATCATGGAGCTAGAGAAGCAGATAGAGCAGACCCTGGCACTCAACATCAACAAGATCGGAGGCGTCTGCTTGAAGTTCACATCACCAGGCAACGCTGGCGTACCGGACAGGGTGGTCATCCACGAAGGACGCGTCATGTTCGTGGAACTCAAGCGACCAGGAGGCGAGCCTAGGCCATTGCAGATAGCGGTAGCGAAGAAAATGAAGAACGCTGGAGCCTTCGTCTATTGCATATCCACCAAGGAGCAGGTGCGTAAGTTCATAGATGACCTCTTACTGCACACTTACTATCCAAACATGAACGACTATGACCAAATTTAAGCCACACGACTACCAGCGCAAAGCCATACAGTTCGCCGAGGACCATAAAAAATGTGGCCTACTGCTTCCGATGGGAGCGGGAAAGACCGTGTCAACGCTGACAGTACTAAGCGACCTATTGATGCTTGGAGAAGTCAACAAGGTGCTTATCATTGGGCCAGTCCGAGTCATACAATCCACCTGGCCAGATGAAATAAGCAAGTGGGACCATACTAGGTGGTTGAACTTCTCGGTAGTAGCTGGAAGTCCAAAGCAACGCAGAGCCGCACTCGAGGCAGATGCGGACATCTACCTCATCGGTAAAGAGAATGTGTGCTGGCTGATCGACGAAACCGGGCGGTTTGACTTCGACATGGTGGTCATTGACGAGCTATCGACCTTCAAGAACCCCAAGAGCCACAGATTCAAGGCTCTGAGGCGCGTAATGCCATCGGTCGACCGTTTTATCGGGCTGACCGGAACACCCGCTCCTAGGGGCATTCCAGACCTCTGGAGCCAGGTCTACCTAATGGACAGGGGAGAAAGACTAGGCAAGACACTAACGCAGTTTAGAGAGCGCTACTTGCAACCAGGCAGACGCAATGGCTACATCGTGTACGAGTGGCTACCTCAGCCAGGAGCCGATGAGAGAATATACAAGGCCATCGGTGACATCTGCATGAGCCTCGATCAAGATGACTGCGCCGAACTTCCACCCGTAAATGTGCTTGATGTCAAGGTCAAGCTTCCTCAAAAGGTGACGTTACGTTACCACGCTTTCAAGCATGACCGCATACTGTGCGTGGAAGACGAGACCTTGATAGCCGCTAACGCCGGAGTCCTGTGTGCCGAGCTCAAGCAGATGACCTCCGGGGAAATCTATACCAAGGATCCAGAGACCAACCAGAACAACGGCACACTGCACCTACATAGCGCCAAGCTTGATGCACTTGATGACTTGATAGAGTCCGCCAACGGTCGACCGGTGATGGTGTTCTACTGGTTCCAGCACGAGCTCGCTCGACTTCGGAAGCATCTGCAGACAGACCACATAACCCGAGAGCTTAATACACCACAGGACGTCGTCGACTGGAACAATGGCTGCATCGAAGTACTGCTCGTGCATCCCGCAAGTGCAGGGCATGGCCTAAACCTTCAGCAAGGCGGGCACATAGCCATCTGGTATGACCTACCCAACTGGAACCTCGAGCTATATCAGCAAGCCAACGCGCGCATATATCGCCAGGGGCAGAAACACAAGGTCACTATCTACAGGATCATGGCGGAGGAAACCATCGACGAGGACGAAGCCAGAGCACTCGAATCCAAAGACGTAACTCAGAAAGCATTGATTGCCGCTTTAAGGAGGTAGACATAAATGAACTATGACGAAGCAATACAACAGATCAAGGGCACCGTTTACTACAACCGCAGACTCATACGAATTAACCAGGACATCGAAGTACTGAGGCACCAGATGACAGGACTCGCGCGAGGAGGGGTCTCGTTGACGCCAGAGCAGGCCAAGTCCCCTCTGCCCCTCCCACACTACCAGCACGACCCGGACGCCTCTCCTGTGGCCCTTATTGAGGCCTGTGAGGCAAAGGAGAAAGAAGCAAGGCTTCTCAGCCAGATTATTCTGGATTGCGGGTGGATCGAACGACTGCAGATTGACGATAAACAGATACTCATGGAGGCCTATCTGCTGAGGCAGAACTACGAGGCCACGGCCAACAAACATGGGTACTCAAAGAAGGGACTGTGGAAGCACATGCACTCAGAAATTGAAAAATTATGAAAGAGTGCCCCCGGTGTACCAGTTTTCCGTGATATTCTATAACATGTAAAAAAGGGACAACCGATAGAGTATGGCTTAATCATCCTTTCCTCTAACGGTCTGTCCCTTTTTACATGCCCGGGTTACCTCCTTTAGAGCAATCATTTATTAGAACAAAAAAACCTTCTAACTGAAACACTGTTAATCTTTTGCGGAAATCTTGCTTTGTTTTCATTTTTGTCACCCGGGCTCATTTTTTTTGAAATAGAAAGGACACCAACACTATGAACATCAAATACATGACACCAGGTGAGCTGGTGCCCTACGAGAATAGCATCATTGGAAGGTGGTGGATCCCGTGAAGCAGAATGAGAACAGCATGGCCAACTTGAAGCCGTTCACCTCAGACAATGCCCGTGAGATGGGTAGGCGTGGTGGAATAGCCGCACAAAAGGTCATCAAAAAGAGAAAGCACCTACGCGACAACATGAAACTGATATTGTCATTACCACCAAATACAGACCAAAAGAGAATGCTTGCAAAGCTAGGCATTCCCGATGATGCAAACACCAACGAGATGCTACTAGCGGTTTCAATGTTCAACCAGGCAATCAATGGTGATGTGCGTGCTGCGGAATATATCCGCGACATGACTGGTCAGAAACCAGAGACCAAACTGGATAAAGCGAAGACAAAGCTATTGACCGTGCAAGCTGAGTCCATCAAGAAGGCCAACGACGATACACCAGAGCTCACGAAACTCGACGAACTACTGCAGGGCATCAATGGGCTAGCCGAGGAAACAGATGGAACTGACAGCTAAACAGAAAGAGTTCTGGAGCACCCCACCACACAGGTGGAACGTGAAGACAGGCGCCACTCGTAGTGGCAAGACGTGGCTAGACTACTACATCATACCTAAGCGCATTCGAGCCGTAGCGGGTAAGCCTGGACTCGTGCTGATGCTGGGCAGCACGAAGGCAACGCTTGAGCGTAACGTGTTCGCACCGATGCGTGACATGTACGGACCACATCTGGTGGGCAACATTCGACCAGACAACACGATCATGCTATTTGGTGAACGTTGCTATGCATTGGGCGCGGACAAAATAACTCAAGTCGACAAAATACGAGGATCATCTCTCAAGTACTGCTATGGGGATGAAGTAGTAACCTGGAACGAGGAAGTATTCAACATGCTCAAGTCTCGTCTGGACAAGCCATACTCATGCTTTGACGGAACGTGCAACCCCGATAACAAAAGCCACTGGTTCTACAAATTCCTACAGTCGGGAGCCGACATCTTCCAGCAACACTACTGCCTGGATGATAACAAGTTCTTACCACTGGAGTTCAAGGAGAACCTAAAGCTCGAATACAGGGGCACGGTCTACTACAAGCGCTACATCCTTGGAGAGTGGTGCAATGCAGAAGGCCTACTCTTCCCACAGTTTGCGGATAATCCTAGCGAGTGGGAAGTGACTGGCAAGCTTCCAGCGTTCGGACGCATCAACATCGGCCTCGATATTGGAGGCACAAAGTCACACTCAGCCTGGGTGGTAACAGGTATCACCCCAGACTGGAGCGAGATCATAACCTTTGCAGAGCGCCACGTAAAGCACTCTAAAGGAACGATAGACGCAGACAGGCTGTGCACAGAGACAGTCGGCCTGCTATCAGCACTCTACGAGATGGGCTACATCGTGAGCTACGTGTTTGTCGATAACGCAGAGCAGGTGCTACTTAACAGCATACGTGCGGCAGTCCGGAGCGCAGGATTTACTACACAGGTTGCCGACTGCAAGAAGATAGAAGGATCAACACGTATCCTCATTTACAACATGATGCTCAATCGGCACAAGATGAAGTTTCAAGCCGTGCCTAAGACCGTAGAGGCGCTAAGTACGGCTCTATACGACAGCAAGGCGAAAGAGGACAAGATCCTCGATGACTTTACAACGGACATCGATACATTCGATGCCCATTTTTATTCGTGGTCTACATTTTCCACGATCATAACAGGGAGGGGCTAATGAAGCTATTATTTACGATATTGAAAGACCTCGGTTATCCAGTAAGCCAGGACATCCAGAAGTACTACAGCGACATTCAGCTCTGGGAAGACTGGTGGCGTGGTTACGTTCCAGACTTCCATAAGTACTGGATCTCAGACGGGCAAAGTAGCTCTGAAATAACGCGAAAGCAGATGCGCATGGCCAAGACAGTCTGTGAGGACTGGGCCAATCTTCTACTGAACGATAAAACGCGTATCCTCGTCGAATGCGGTGACCACGACGTCAACGTCACACAGAAGTGGCTGACAGGTGATGCAGACGAGCAGAATGGTGGATTATTAGGTGATAATCGCTTCTGGGTCAAAGGCAACAAGGCCATCGAGCGAGAGTTCGCGCAAGGCACCGTCTGCCTCTATTGGCAACTCACAGGAAGCACAGTGCAGGACGGCGTACTAAGTGGTACGGGCCTCAAGCTAAAAGTGATCAAGGACGCGCAGATGCTCGTGCCTTTGACTTACGATGACGAGGACATCCAGGACATCGCCCTAGCAAGCACATACGTGCAAGCGGGGCAAGAGTACATATATCTGCAGATCTTTGAAAAAAACAAGGACGAAAGCTACACCATCAGCAATCACTACTACAGGGTGAATAAAGGTGGAGGATATGAGCAAGTAACCAGCCCACACGGAGAGGTGGCAAGCTATAAACTGCCATGCAAGCCATTTGTTATCATGAAGCCGAACGTTGAGAACAGCGTAGCGGACGTACCGATGGGCGTGAGCATCTACGCCAACGCCATCGACGAGCTGGAGTCCTGCGACCTGGCTTATGACAACATGTTCATGGACACACTACTTGGAAAGAAGCGCGTGTTTATGGATCAAGCGGCGGTCATGCTGACACCTCCAACTAAGGTGGTCGATGAAAGCGGGCACGAGAGAGTGCTCGAAAGACATCCAGACGTAAAGGCAACCCTTGAAAAGTCCCTATACGTGAACACAGGGGAACAGCTTCCGGGAGATGCTAAGTTCTTCCAAGAATACAATCCCAGCCTGCGCACGGATGAAAACAAGGAAAACGTGCAGTTCAACTTGAACCTTTTATCCATGAAGGTCGGACTCGGGCAGAACCGCTACCAGTTCAACCAGCAGTCAATGGCAACGGCCACACAGGTACGAGCTAGCAACAAGGAGCTAACAGAGAGCGTCTGGAAGCAACGCATAGTCATCCAGGATGCACTGACAGAGCTAACGCGTCAAGCATTGATACTCGGCAAGGAGAAACTGCATCAACCACTAGACGTAGACGCACGCATCACTATCCAGTTTGACGACACGATGTTCTCGGATGAAGAAGCTGAGCGCATGCGCTTCATGCAAGAGATAGCGGCAGGCATCCGTCAGAAGTGGGAGTACAGAGTCAAGTACGATGGCGAGGATGAAAAGACAGCTCGCGAGATGACCGGAGAAATCGATTCTGAGAAGCCAAACGGCCTAGAGGCACAATTTACCGGAGTTAACCCGAATGACGCCCAGAATGCCACGGAAGAGGCCGAAAACGAGGGCATAGACGACTAGAGGTAGCGTATGGCATTAACACCAAGCTATCTGCAGTCGTGCACCGACGGAATCGAAAAGGACTTCCAGGATCTCGTGACCGAGATACTCGTGGACATGGCCGACCGTATCGCTCACGCTGGCAGTATGACGAGTACCACAGAATACCTCAACGAGAAGCTGAGAGTGCTCTCACTCCAGCAGAAGTACATTAACCAGGCACTCGCTAAGCTATTAAACAAGTCAGAAGCTGACATCGAGAAGCTGATGGAAGAAAGCACGTACAAGAGTACGCGTGAAACCATGGCCAACCTAGAGGCACACGGCTACGATACATCTGGGCTTGAGTTTGCTGATCAGATACTCAAGTCGACCAACGTAGCCAAGGGTGAGCTACAGAACCTAACGCGCACGACAGGCCAGCTAGCCACGTCTAAGATGACGCAACTTTATGATCAAGCCTATTTACAGGTTGCTAGTGGTGCATATAGCTATGATCAAGCGGTGACAAATGCCGTTAAGAAGCTTGCCAAGGAAGGCCTGGACGAGGTGACATACCCAACAGGTACGACGCGTAGCGTAGAGGCGGCCGTCAGAGTGGCGGTGCGTACAAGCGTCGCACAGAACGCTCTCCAATGCGAGGAAGACATGCTAGATGAGATGGACGTCAACCTCGTGGAGGTGTCCTCGCATCTAGGTGCAAGACCAAGTCACGCCGTGTGGCAAGGCAAGGTTTACTGGAGGAAGTACCCAGAGAAAAACTACGACAACTTCTACGAGGCCACAGGTTACGGAACACCGACAGGCCTAGGCGGTTACAACTGCCGCCATCAGTTCTATGCATTCTTTGGTGATGATGACGAGCAAACCTATCATCACATCGATGAGACTCTGAACGAGAAGTACTACAAGATGGAGCAACAGCAACGAGCCTACGAGCGTAAGATGCGCAAGTGGGATCGCGAGGAGAAGGTGCTGAAGGCAGGAGGCCAAGACACGACAGAAGCCCAACGCTGGAAGAGCTACTACAAGGGTAAGCTCAACTCACTGGTCAAGAACTCCGATGGCTTCCTAAAGCGGGATTACTCGGCAGAGAAGGCGTGGAGTGGCTACAAACAGCGTCATGACCTCCAAACCTACGGAACCATAAAGCCGAAAAATGGGACAGCCGCAAAGCAAGTTTCTTATAGTTTCCTTAAGAATACGAGCAAGAATGCCATAGCAATGGCTCAGCCTTATACCACGTATGAACGATACATTAAAAATACATTGCCTAAGATTCTACAAGCAAATAATACCGGTAGCAAATCAGACTGGATAAAAATTTTAGAGCAAAACAATTTTAAAAGTGAATATAAGGTGACCAGAACTCCGGAAATTCTTAAAAGCTATGGCATCGATACCGACATAATACTGACGCTCTCAAACTTGGCATACATACTGTCAAGGCACTCATCAGAATATAGTCTGGACACTTATCTTCAAATGAAGAGCACCATAGAGGACTACGATTTATTACTAAGCGGTAACCAATCGGGAAACAGGGACTTTAGATTCTATAGGTTATTCACTGAAGAAGGCGAAACAAATCCATACGGAATAGAAGTGGTAATTGACAGACAAGTTTCGTCAACAATGGAGTTCGTCGTGCATTTGAACTATATCGGAAAGAAAAAAAATAAGGCCCAAAAGCTCTATAGGAAACTGATGAATGATAGCCACTTGATAGACACAAAAAAATAGAATATACTAAAGCTAGAAAAGTACTGTGAGGCTTAAAATTTCCCTGGAAAGCTGAGGAGATATGTGGGGTGCGCCGTCGAAAGACGGGGAGGGGGCCCACGGCAGTACCAAGACTAACATAGGACGGTAAACCCGTCCTTTTGTTTTAGGAGGATACATGCAAAAGATTAACAAAATCGTCTACGAAATATTAAAGACCCTACGCGATAGCATGAGCGCTGATGAGTTTGATGCGAGACGCCTGGATCCAGATAGGCTAGGCACCGATAAAAACACAAGAGATGCGCTTCTTGTGATGCTTTTATCCAAGGGCTACATCAGTGGACTCGAAGCTACACAGTACGTAGGCGAAACAAGACCGACCATTAATGACCTACAGTACACAAAAATAACTCTGGATGGGCTAGAATATTTTGAAGAAAATAAGTGGCTACGAAAAGCCGCGAAGCAATTAAAAGGAACTAAATAACCACAGGAAACACAGGTACCGGTAACACGGTGCCTTTTTTCATGCCCTGGACATGGCGCTTAAAAGGTCTACGTGCCCCTCAGCAAGGGATATAAACTGCTGACTCACACCGGAAGACACCGGATATAAAAACACAGGAGGAAGACAAACATGGAATTCTTAAAAAAAGCACTAGGCGAAGACCTCTACAAGCAGGTCGAAGAAAAACTCAAAGACAACAAGGACATCAAGCTAGCCAACCTCGCGAGTGGCGATTACGTGTCCAAGCAGAAGTACGACGATGACATCAAGGCCAAAGATACGAAGATATCAGATCTTACTAAGAAAGTAGCGGACTTTGATGGTGTGGACGTTAAGCAACTCCAAAAGGATGTAGACGACTGGAAGACTAAATACAGCGCCGACATCAAAGCCGAAAGACGCGACAGTGCTATCAAGTTAGCAGTCGCAAAGGCAGGAGCACGCAGTGAGAAAGCTCTCATGGGCATGCTCGACTACGACAAAATCAAGCTCACTGACGATGGTAAGCTCGAAGGCCTAGACGACCAGATCGCGCAGATCAAGAAAGATGATGCTTTCTTATTCCAGGAAGAACAAAAGAAGTCGGAAGACGTTGAACTAGGCGGCGACCACAAGAAGCCAGAGACACCAGAAGTCATGACGATGGAAGACGCCGTAGCTGAATACTACAAATAACAAGGAGGAAAGTTATGCCATTAACACTCGAACAGTCTAAGGTAGGCTTAGCCGACCATATCGACCAAACAGTAATTGATGAGTTTCGTAGAGACTCTTTTATTTTAGACAAATTAACATTTGATAACGCGGTGTCCCCTGGTACAGGCGGATCCACACTCACATACGGCTATACACAGTTAAAGACTCCATCTGTAGCCGAAGGCAGAAAGATCAACTCTGAATACCAAGCAGGAGAAGCTCTTCGTACAACTAAAGCCGTTAACTTGAAGATCTTCGGCGGTGCATTCGAAGTTGACCGTGTACTCGAAGATACAGCCGCTAAGTCTGAAATCAGCTTCCAGTTACAGCAGAAGACAAAGGCTACTTCTAACAAGTTCCACAATGACTTTATCAACGGAAAATCCACAAAGAACGGCAAAGCTGACACAGATGCAACAGCATTCGACGGATTGGACGTACTCTGCACAGGCTTGTCTACTGAATACAAGCCAAAGGAAGCTATCGACTTATCCACAGCCGATGCAATCAAGGCTAATGCCGAATCATTCACTTTCGAACTAGACTCTTGGCTCGCTACATTGAGTCAGAAGCCGGATGCACTCTTAGTCAACTCCAAGATGGCCACAGCTCTTAAGCATATTGCTAAGCTCATGGGCTACTATACAAGAAGCGAAGATGCATTTGGCAGAACAGTCGACACATACGACAACATCCCAATCATTGACATGGGCCAATATTACGATGGCACAGCTGCTAAGACAGTTGATGTCGTAAAGATTGATGACAAGGCAGGAACAACAGCAATCTACGCTGTATGCTTCGGATTAGACGCAGTACACGCCGTATCCCCATCCGGAAACAAGATCATTCACACTTACCTCCCAGACCTTGATAAGCCAGGTGCGGTCAAGAAGGGCGAGGTAGAAATGGTTGCGGCTATCGTACTTAAGGACTCCACAAAAGCCGGTGTCTTCAGAAACATCAAGATCTCAGCAGTTGCTGGGCAGTGAGGTGACTTATGCTAGTCACCTTTGAAGACTACCAAGCCTCGGGTGGCAGAGCCGTGACCTCCGAGAAGGACTACAGCAGACTAGAGCCAATGGTCGAGCAGTTGATAGACGCCTACATTAAAGTGAGCATCCCATACTGGCGGATCAAGAAGCTAGACGAGTACGGCCTCGACTTGAGAGCCGTCATCGTCAATCAGTTAGAGTTCGTAGAAGAACACGGCGGCATTGATTATTTCCTAGGAAACACAGACATGACTGTAAAGAGCGTTACTACTAGTGGCTTTAGCTACTCCGTAGATGAAGGGAAGAACTCCCCAGCGCTCTATAACTTGCCGCTATCAGCAATCGCCAAGATTCAGCTGGATAACGAGTTACTGCGGTCTGGCCTGGGCTCGAAGGTGTTCCTATGAGATCGCCTAGATGGCTAAGGCCGCACACGGTGGTGATCATTAACGTGCTCGGCGAGGTGAATGGCGAGGAGCGAACATCCTCCGCCATGCTTGCACACGTGAAGTTCGATGCCCACACAGGCTCGACATTTGGAAGCACCGGGCGACAGACGCAGGATACTGTATCAGTTGTCATTGACGCCAACGACATAAAGGCGAGCAAAGACTACCGTAAACCCGAGGAGTTTAGGAACCCAAACATGGAGTTCACTATACGCCCAGGCGACCGCATCGCCTATGAAGGTAAGCAGTACGAGATCACAGACGTTACTCTGACCAACCCACTACGGAATGCGCCAGAGTTCATCGAGGTGACCGCGCAATGAGTAGCGACCGTATACAAATTAACGTTAACATACCGGTTGGCAAACTGAGCCGACGTGGCAAGGAAGCCCTAAAGGCCATCAAGCCAAAGATGAAACAGCGTATCGTGAGGGACTGTAACTCGAACGCACCCCACAGGCATGGGGATCTGAAGGAATCTGCGCTCCAATGGATCCCTCTACTTGATGACTACATCAAGTGGGATAAACCCTATGCGCACTTTCAGCATACGGGTAAGGTGATGATTGGCGAGGATAGCCATAGTCCTTTTGCGAGGAAACATGAGAAAAAGATCTACACAAACCGCGACCTAACATACAGGCAAGGTGGTAGCCACTGGGTAACTAAGACCTTCGCACAGAAGGCACCATCCTGGGGAAAACTTGGGAAATCATTATTCAAGAAGGAGTTCAACAAATGAAACTAGAAGACGTTAAACAGATTGAAGATGGGCTCTATCGGTTCATCTCACACATCAATGTAAACAATATTCCGTGGAATTTGGAGTACTTCGAAAATAGCACACAGACAGCTCTGCTCTTCAAACGGCAGGGTTACGGGCAGGAGAAAGAGAACTATCTGGGCGGTGGATACCGCGCCGAGTTTCCCTTTGAAATCTATGTCCAAGCGAGCAGAAAAGACACGAGAGCTAGACTGGATCTATCCAGAGTGCTGGAGGCTATCAACCAGGCACTCGAGGAAGAACAGGCTGCGGGTTTTCCAAACCTCCAGCTAGACGACGCCATCCCACAAGAAATCAGCATGACGACACTGCCAGCTGACTACACGGGAGAAGGCGCCAAGCTCTCGACCTTCTACTGCTCATTTACATTCACATACGAGAAGAAAGGAAAGTGGGACTAATGGCAACATTACCAGCAAGAGAATTAAAGGTCGAAGAAAACCTACACTATGTTAAGTTTGGCGACCAAAAGGACTACGTCCTCGCTAATAAAGGCTTAACAAACTGGGAGCAAGCGCTTAATCCAACTACAGACGACGGCGTACAGTACATTGCAGAAGCAAGCAAGACGTCATCTGTTACTGGATACGCACCAACAGTATCCTATGAAGGCAGAGCGTATCCGTCCGATCCGTTTGCCTTATGGCTTTACCAAGTAGGCAAAGATCAGACCATCGGTGCAACATTTGAAGAAGTCGAAGTTGAGACTTGGAACGAAGTATCCACAGGCACTGGAGAATATAGAGCATACCATCGTACGTACGAGGTACAGCCGGATAATCCAGGATCTGGTGAAGCAGGCGCTAAGTTGACAGTATCCGGCACGTTTGCGCAACAGGGCGACCAGACTAAGGGTACTTACAACATCAAATCAAAAGCCTTTACGCCAGATAGTGCAACAGAATAAGCAATAGACAAAGCAAAAGGAGGTAGCTATGAAACTTAATCTACAGACAGAGAACATCAAAGTGTTAGAAATCGAAGGCGAGACCTTCGAAGTCGACTGCAACAACCTTGACAGCATCCATGCACTGGATGAGTTCGCCAAGGCCACACAGTTCGTGGAGTCCGTCGATGAATCACTCATCGACAAGTGCCATCGCACGATTGATAAGGTGCTAGGTGCTGGCGCATACGCCCGCTTGTTTAAAGGAATGAACAAGAGTATTGCGCCATACTATCTGTGCCTTGATCTAGTGCGCATCTTTCAAGATGAGTTTATGAAAGACGAACGTGAGGCACGTCAGAAGCAGGTAGACGAGTACGTAGGACAGGCTGAACGCATGGCACAGTCCATGGAGAGCCTCAATCGTGCCAGCTCTATAGCGCAAAGTAAATACGGAGGCGCCAATGCTTCGAACTTCGCTAGTCGAGCTTCCAACGGCTCTAAACATAGAAGATGACTCTCTGCCTATAGCTTACGACTTTCGGACGTGGATCAAAGTGGACTTGATCATGAAAGACCACGACATCCCGGACGAAGCTAAGCTACCTCTAATATGCCAGTACATAGGCGTCGACCTGTTCCACTTCAGTGGTTCACCAGATGCCCTATGGACTAGCATTTTTAATTTCTACATCTGCGACACACCAATGAAATCGAGTGAGGGCATGACCAAATCAAAGGACATAGCCTACCGCTTCGACTGCGACTGGTGGCTCATCTTCGCGGCATTTCAGCAACAGTACGGTATCAACCTACTGACTGCTAGGCTTCACTGGTTTGAGTTTCGAGCACTGCTGGATGGACTGACAGAGACTACTGAGTTCATCAAGGTAGTGCAAGCAAGGCTCCGTGACACATCAAAGCTCAAAGGCGAGGAGCGGACACAGGCCGAAAAGCTGAAGCACTACTGGAGGGTGCCAGATGAAAGCGCAGAAGTAGAGGAGAGAGATCCGCACGAAATAGAGGCGGAGCTCTTGGCAAGAATCAAAGACTAAAGAGAGGAGGTGTAACTGATGGCTGAATACGATGGAAGCATCGTCGTAAAGTTAGCTCTTAAGTCGGCTGAATACGAGAAAGGGCTAGACGGCGCCGTTAAGCAAACCGAATCATTTACAGACAAGGTGAAAAGCACCTTCGTCGGGGCTACCGTATTTAAGATAGCCCAGAAAGGATGGGACTTGATATCAAGTTCCGTCGAAAAAGCAACAAATCGTCTCGATGCAATGGCGAAGGCTAAGCAGGTCATGAGCATTCTGGCTGGATCTACAGAGGAGGCCGAGAAGGTTGTAAACAACCTAAACGAAGCCGTAACAGATACGGCCTATGGCTTGGATTCCGCGGCATCATCCACACAGAAGCTAGCTACCTCTGGCCTTGGACTAGATAAGTCCACCAAGATGGTAGAAGACATGATGGACGCCATATCGTTTTACGGTGACGGAACTAACGCCACCCTGGAGAACACTATCGACGCCATCTCTAAGATGAACTCATCCGGTAAGATCTCCGCAGACCAATGGCAACGTCTGACAGATGCAGGCATTCCAGTGTTAAAGATATTCTCTGAGAAAACAGGAAAGAGCATGGCTGAAGTCAGCGACGCCTTCTCTAAGGGCACGATAAGCGCTCAAGAGTTCAACGACATATTGATGGACGCTCTGGAGAACGGCACGGAAAGCTTTCCGGCAGTGGCGGGTAAGGCGAAGGAGATGGCCGGTAGCTTTGCAACGAGCTTCTCGAATATGAGCGCCCGTATAGCAATAGGCGTAGGAAACGTAATAACAGCCTTCAATGACTATCTAAAGGATAGCGGACTGCCTAGCTTGCAAGAAAGCATAGCTAACTTCGGGTCAGTGCTAAAGAACGGACTTAACTGGGTGGCAGATAACATACCAGGCGTGCTCGACACGGTGAAGAACACTATCGAGGCCGTGGCTGACGCAATGCCTAATCTACAGAGCGCCATAGAAGGCGTGATTAAGTTCTTTCAGAGCAACGGTAGTGGCATACTGGATACCGTGAAGTCCTTCGGCGAGTGGGCAGTCAACCAAATTCCGGCCATAGCTAGAGCGATAGACGGTCTAGCTCCGGTTATCCTAGGCGTTGCGACAGCGCTCGGCGTGATAAATGGCTACTTTGGAATGCTCAACATGGTGTTCAAAGCATCCCAAATGATCCAGAAGGTGACTCCAGTAGTTGCTCAATTCATGACGGTAATCGGTTCTACAAATCCGATCGTACTCGCCGTGGCGGCGATAACGGCTCTAGTGGCCGCGTTCGTCTACCTTTGGAATACGAGCGAAGACTTCCGCAACTTCTGGATCAACCTATGGGAGAAGGTCAAGAAAGTCGTGTCCGATGTCGTCGATTGGATAGGTGGCGCATGGGGCAACGCAGTACAAGGAATACAGAACGCGTGGAACGGCATTACGTCGTTCTTTTCTGATGTTGCTAACGGAATCACAGACGCCTGGAACGGCGTTGTAGAGTTCTTCACCGTGACCATCCCACAAGCTCTACAGTCCTTTGCGGACACGGTAGTGAATTTCTTTACGGTGACCATACCGGAGGCTATCCAGAGCTTCGTAGATGCAATAGCTGAGTTCTTTGGCACGACCGTGCCTTATTACATCGGCTACGCGGTAGGCTTTGTAGTTGGCAAGCTCGTAGAGCTGGGTCAGTCATTCGTGGACTTCGTGACCGTAACGATCCCCGAGTTTGTCAACGGCGTGATTGACTGGTTTAAACAACTACCTGGCAATATTTGGACGTGGCTACTGCAGACTTTAGACAACATCAACACATGGGCAGGTAACCTCATCCAACAGGGCACAGATGCCGCAACGAACTTCTTCAACTCCGTGATTGACTGGTTTAAGCAATTACCAGGTAACATCTGGAGCTGGCTACTGAACGTCGTGAGCAATGTGAACAGCTGGGCAGTAGATATGTACTCCAAGGCTACAGACGCCGGCTCTAAGTTCTTGAACGGCGTGCTTACTTGGATCAAGCAACTCCCTGGTCAGATTTGGAACTGGTTCATAAACACCCTAAGCAAGGTCAATGCATGGGCAGGCAACATGAGAGATGCGGCAGTAGACGCGGGCTTGAAGTTCTTTAACGGTATCGTAGACAAGGTCAAAGAGATACCAGGTAAGATGCTCTCACTTGGTGGCGACATTGTAAACGGCATCAAGAGTGGCATCCAGAACGCATGGAACGGCCTAACTAGCTGGTTCAGCAACCTAGCCGGCGGCCTAGTTGATGGCTTTAAGAGCGCACTCGGCATTCACTCACCATCTAGAGTATTCAGAGCACAAGCTAAGTGGATACCAGAAGGTATGGTGGAAGGAATGAAAGATACGATGCCTAAAGCTATCGCCTTTATGAAGGACGCTGGAGACTCTCTGAGCGCGGCTTTTAACGCGGACAGCTTATCGTCCAGGCTAGCGCTAGAAGGCGCTGTGAGCGATTCTAGAGGCTATGTAACGAGTGGCAATAGCTACACGGTTAACCAGACCATCAACTCACATGACTCACTATCACCATCAGAGATGGCTCAGGAAACAAGGAACGCAATAAGGAGGGCGGCATGGCAGTAAAGGTAATTTACACAAATGACTATGGCGACTCCTTGGAGTTCTCCAAAGAGAGCGGCATCCGGATAACGGACGTAGATGGCCTATCGGCAAACACCATAAACATCAGCGAGTCTACCGTGACCAATCAAGTTGGATCAAGCATAACAGGCGCCTCGATTGCATCGAAATCGATGACCATCGAAGGTAGATACAAGTACACACCAGAAGCACGTAAAAGGCTGCTATCAGTTATCCTACCAGGCGTTGGGGCCACGATCCGATACATAAACACAGTGGAAGGCGTGGACGTCTACTGGCAAGGCCAACCGACCAATACCCCAGAGATATCTAAGAACCCGATATGGCAGACGTTCCAGTTTGTGATGAAACTGCCGTACCCCTATCCAAGACTTACCGATGGAGATCAAATAGCTTTCTCGACCTTGTCGTCAAGCTTTAGATTCCCACAGGCCTACTCGTCTACAAATAAGTGGCGCATCTCAAGTCGTGTGATCACTCCATTGCAGACGCTCACCAATAGAGGTGACATAGATACTGGCTTTACCGTAGAGTTTACGGCTTTAGCCGATGGCGTTACCGGTCCAAAGCTACTGAACGTAGACACCCGCGAGAACGTTTCGTTCCCTCAGCTGACACTGAATAGTGGCGACGTGTTAAGAGTTTGCACAAAGCCAAACGAACGGGAGGCCGTGCTTATCCGTGGTGGGCAGACAATAAATGCCTTCGAGTACATGGACTATGATAGTACGTTTTTCCTGTTAGCTAGAGGAGACAATGTGCTACGCTACAGCGCCACGAGCAAAGAGGCTAGCCTTGAGACAAGGCTGACCTTTGAAGAGACATTGGCAGGTGTCTGATCATGGAATATATCATTTATGATCAAAGCGGTAAGCCCCAGGCTCTACTCCAGAATGTAACGAGCATCCAGTGGAATCCTAGGTACTGGGAGTCCGGCTCCGCAGAAATCCATGCAAGGCCAACTGACACGAACGTGAAGTACTTGATAGAGCATAACCGTGTGGTCTGTAAGGACCGTAACGAGATACTCTTTATCGACTACGTGCAACGTAGCGACCAGACCTCTGATGGCGACGACATGATCATACACGGCAAGCTAGATAACCTAGGTGCCCGCATAAACACGAGCACCGTAGCCATTACTAACGTGGAAGAAGGACTCCGTAAGCTGATCACCAATAACCAGCGAGGGCTAGACATCCATCTAGTAGGTGCTAGGGGGCTGACAGCCAAGGTCACTCGAACAGAGACAACGTGGGCTACTTTACGTGAAAGCTTTGAGGACTTCTGCCAAGCCTCTGGACTTGGATGGCGTGAGGTCGTTAGCAATGGTCAGCTAAACACACTAGACATCTATCAGGGCTCCGTAAAGAAGGGCGCAAGGTTTAGTGATGATCTAGGCAATATCATCAGCCAAGAATACACGAAGAACCTGGAAGAGTATGCTAACTATTTGTACATACTTGGCGAGGATCAAGGCACATCACGAAAGCAGGTCATTCTAGACAAGCGAATCGAAGGCGAGCCAATCCTAGAGGGTTATATCGATGCCCGTGACCTACAGTCCACTTACAAGGATGCCAATGGCACGGAGCGGACCTATAGCGACACAGAGTACACCGCTATACTAAAGGCCAGAGGCGAGGCTAAGTATGCAGAGATGCTGAGCAAGGCCTATCAGTTTGAGTGTGAGCTCTATGAAGCCAACAGAGTGGCAGTGCTTGGCCGTGACTACGACCTAGGGGACATCGTGCCCATAACTAGCAGGCGCTTTTGTGTGCAGAATTACGCACGGATCACTGGTATCAAATTCGTGGAAGAAGAGAACATCGAGACACAAGTCAGCCTAGAGTTGACGATAGAAACACAGGAGGTGCTTAAATGACACAAAAAGCATATCCGCTGGACGATACCGACTACCTGGCTGAGGACGTCCGGCTTTTTCATGTGGCCAGGAGCTCGGGCATATTCAATGCCACGGGCACGGATCTACAGGTCAGCGCCAATGGTCGTATGGCCGTGGATGTAAAACCAGGCTACGCCTTCCTGCTTACATCTAAAGACGGAGTGGGCGGAATAACATACGGGAGCAACGCTACAGAAGGACTGGTCGTGCCAACAGCAGAAAGTACTACGCGCTACGACTACATCGCTGTCCGATACAGCAAAGACAGCAACTCATGCAAACTAGTGTGCGTCAAAGGTAGCTCAGCTAAGCCGACGGCACCTGTGCGCACCGCTAGCGTTTACGAAATCATTCTGGCCATACTCACCGTGCGAGCTAACGCTTCGGAGATCAGAGCATCTGACATCCAGGATACGCGTCTAGATGAAAAGATGTGCGGACTAGTCGTTGATGGGACAGACCGTATACCGACGGAAGGCATGCAAGCGCAATTTACGCAATTCATGAATGACAGCAAGTCCAAATTTGATGAAATATCAAAGGGCATCTACCCGATGGAGAACGCCGACATCGACGAGGCTACTGCGTAGGAGGTTGGCATGGCTGACATCCTATTTAAACGCGATCTAGTCGATAACCTTGATAGCAATAAAGCCGATCAGCCACTATCCGCTCGCCAAGGTAAGCTGCTAAAGCGGCTGATAGACGCCAAAGGTAGCGGCAGTGGTGGTGAGAAGGGCGACCCTGGTCCAGCAGGTAAGGACGGCGTAACGCCTGTCATATCTGTGAGCGCTACGGTCGATAGCAACGTCGGCACGCCAACCGTAAAGGTGACAAAGAGTGGCACTGCAGAGGCACCAACTTTTGCCTTAGCCTTTGCAAATATCAAAGGCGAAAAGGGCGATAAAGGTGACCCTGGTGCTAAAGGCGAAAAGGGTGAACAAGGAGCCAAAGGCGAGAAGGGCGACCCCGGTGCTAAAGGTGAAAAGGGCGATAAAGGTGACCCTGGCGAAGTGATAGGCGTAGACGCAATAGAAAGCACAGAAATAGATGAAATCTGCGTATAGGAGGAACAACGATGGCAATACAGAGATACTCAACTCCGACCATCCGTATCCGGGTGGATCCCTCCGTAGTACAGGATATCTGGCTGACCATATCCGAGTCTGACCGTGATGAACTGATCACTAAGACGATGGATGACATGACAGCCGAGTACGACGGATTTACTCTGACACTAACGTCAGAGGATACGGCCAAACTTCCTAAAGGGCGATACGACACGTGTCTGATCCAGGCACGCGTGCTCTTTGTAGACGGGAGCGAGGTGAATTCCGATATCATTCAGAAAGACGTCGGAGAGGTTCTGAAGGAGGGACTCATGGTATGACAGAGATCCCAGTCGACAGAATGCCGGAACGCATTGACGTGGATGTCCGGGATAAGATCATTATCCGCGCGGGCACTGCAGGGAGCGACTACGAGGGGCTGAAGAACAAGCCGCAGATCAACAGTGTTGAGCTGACTGGCAATAGGTCTTTAGAGTCGCTTGGAATCGAGAAAATAACGAATTCCGAAATACTGAACTTACTAGAAGGAGGAGAAGAATAGTATGAAGTATTTAGATTATGATGGTTTACTTTATTTTTGGGGCAAGGTCAAGGACAAGCTCAACAACAAGGTCGACAAGGTAAGCGGTAAAGGCCTATCCACGAATGACTACACAACTGACGAAAAGAACAAGTTAGCAGGCATCGCCGCTGGCGCTAACAAGACAACTGTCGAAAACGTACTCACATCCACATCTACTGCTAACGCATTGTCCGCCGCTCAAGGTAAAGCATTAAAGGACTTGATCGACACTAAGGGCACTGGCAATGGCGATATGGCCAAGGCTACATACGATACGGATGGCGACGGAGTGGTAGACAACGCCCAGGCATTAGAAGGACACGCCGCTTCCTACTTTGCTAAGGCTACAGACATTACAAGCTTCATCACAATGAAGGACGTAGAAGGCAAAGGCTACCAGACAGCCTCTCAAGTTAGCACTGCCATCACTGGCAAGGGGTACCAGACATCTGCACAGGTAACGGCTGCTATCAATAGCGCTATTGCTGGAGTTACACAGTTTGACCTTCAAGTGGTAACAGAATTACCTCAGACGGGTAAAAAAGGCGTTATTTATTTGATGGCTCATAGCCATGCATCCGGTGATGCCTACGATGAATATGTATGGGTAGACTCCAAGTCCGCATTCGAAAAAATTGGTAACACAGATATCGACTTATCTGCTTACATGAAGAAAGCTGACGCAGTATCTATCACAAACACTGAAATCGATACGATCCTTGCCGCCTAAGTAAGGAGTGGCCTGCTTTATGAAATATCTTGATAAAACAGGCCTCACTTATTTGTGGGGCAAAATAAAGGGGTTCGTTAACTCACACGAACACCCAGTAGGCTCGATTTATATCACTACAAGCTCAATGTTCAACCCAGCAACACAGTGGGGCGGTACCTGGGAGAAGACGGCGGCTGGTCGTTGCTTGATTGGCGCATCATCCGCATACCCATTAGGCTCAACTGGCGGTGAAAATACGCATTTAATTACAGCAGATGAGCTCCCGCCGCATAAGCATGACAT
>ERZ808246.372-NODE-372-length-38638-cov-3.707773_pt1 | contig 38638 bp, 36 predicted proteins | sample MGYA00521083_ERZ808246 | MGnify/ENA primary metagenome ERZ808246 (study PRJEB31516, sample SAMN03275577) | gut metagenome | biome: mammalia-associated habitat; material: feces | host: Papio cynocephalus | place: Kenya | collected 2012-07-07 ...
CTTATCGGGATCGAACCGATGACCTCCTCCATGCCATGGAGGCGCTCTCCCAGCTGAGCTAAAGGCCCAATTGCTTCGCGTTTTTCTAACGCAAGAGAAATGATAGACTTATAAAAAGAATAAATCAACAAAAAAATGGGGGGAAACATCTATATATGTCTCCCCCGTATCGAATTAAATAAGCTTAGATTCTTTTAAAAGTTTCTCTATTTCAGTATTTTTAACCAATTTCAATGCTTTTTTTAGAATTGCTTTTTCAACGGGATTCATTTTAGCTTCCGTTATTTTCTTTCTATCTAAAGCATAGTAAGTAGCCCTTAATAATTCTCTAACATCATACCTAGAGCCCCATACTTCAGGTACGCCTCTATCAACGTTCATCAAGTTATAGACAGCTTCCATGCCTGTGCGCATTGAATATTCTGTAGTGAATATTGTATCGTGTTTGATTTCTGCGAATTGGCCAAGGAAAGCGAAATTAACAGCACCCTTAGGAACTACATATGGACGATCTCCTTCCCCACGTGGCTCAAAGAAAGCATCTATATAAGGCATATAGGCAGTAGTTACATTAACGTGTTTAGATGCCAATTCTTCAATTTTATCTTCCGGGACACCAATTAAATACATCCATTCCATGGCAATTTCTTTGCCAGTGCATTCTTTCATTTTCTTTTTAATATAATTGCCGGGAACATCTGTATGAAGGGAATAAAACCAAACAAGCGTCCTATCTTTTGGCTGATTTTTGAATTGCCCTTGGCGATTTATAGTCCAAGAACATCTCCAGTTATCCCAAGAATCTTTTGCAGTAATGATTCCGCCGGTTACTACTTTTCCACTATGAGGATCCCTTTTGCATATTTTCTTAATATAAGGAACCAGTTCATCATCGCAATCAATGGTAGCAGACATCCAATTTGTTCCTTTTATATTTGAACAGAAAACTTCAGGATGGCCAAAAGTATTATCTTTTGTTTGACTAGCAATGCGCTTCCACATATCAAAACTAGATCCATGCCCTTCCTTAATCTTGCTTAAATCTGGGGCGTGATTTTGGTCGCCATAGCAAGAAGAATCAACACATGACCCGTTAGTAATGAAGACTAAATCATCTTCCACCAAGGAGATTTCTTCTAAATTATCGTCTTTAGAAACAACTAGTTTTGTCGCGACTTTATGATCCAAATTGGTAGTATCAAAGACAACATCTTTTACTTCAACGCCATATTGGAAATCAACTCCATGGTCTTTTAAATACTTTTCAAGTGGAAGGATCATAGATTCGTATTGGTTATACCTAGTAAAACGAAGAGCGCTGAAATCTGGTAATCCATCAATATGATGAACGTAACGTTGTAAATATAATTTCATTTCCAAAGCAGAAGAAGTTTCTTGGAAAGCAAACATAGTTTGCCAATAAAGCCAGAAATTAGATTTAAAGAAATGACTTGTAAAGACATCACTTATCTTTTTATAAGCCAAGTCTTCATCAGTAGTCAAAAATAATTTCAATAACTCTCTTTGAGCTTTTTTATCAAGGGTAAAATCTAAACCCGTGTTAGCGCTTTCTCCCCTATTTATAGTTGCCCTACATAAAGAATAATTTGGATCTTTTTTATTTAGCCAATAATATTCGTCTAAAACAGAGACGTCTGGATTATCTAAAGTTGGCACATCCCTATAAACGTCCCACATGACTTCGAAATGGTTATCCATTTCCCTGCCACCACGCATAATATATCCCATCTTTGGATCAAAATAGCCGTCACAAGCCCCGCCGCCTAAAGGATCTTTCTCTAAAATATGGATATGAGATCCCTTTACTTGGGCGTCTCTAACTAAGAAGAAAGCGGCTGTTAAGCCTGCTAGGCCATCGCCAATGATATAGGCCGATTTTTTATCGGCATAAGATGGTTTTTGTGGGTGAGCAAACGCTTCATAATTACCTGCTGAATAATACATTGTTTTTCCTCCATCCATTTAGGACAAGAACATATTAATTAAGAAAAAAGCCATTCCCAAATTACAGAAACGGCATTATGACAAATAATTTGATTGCTTGTTTAGATTGTCAAAAATTTTGACAAGTAAAGTTAAATGTCAAACTTTCCTAAGGCCAAGATTTTCTATAGCCCTAGTTACAAGCCCACTACACATCGAAGAAGTCTGCTCAACGATAACCCTTGGATCTTTCACCATGCCTTTATCAATCCAGTCAAACACTATTCCGCATAAAGAGTATTTAAAAAAATTGATAATAAATTCTTTATCCTCATCCTTTACTGAATAAGAAAAAGAAATTTCGTCTACAACTTGTTTTATAACTTTATGGACAATGGAATATAAATACATTTCCACTTTATCTCTAGAAACGGAATGATAAATATTTAAGACAAACGCCTTATCCTTCTTTATTAAATTAAAAACTTCATAGAACCCCTCTTGCCATGTTTTATAAGTATCTTTGCCTGACAAAGCAATAGAAGCATCATCTAGGCACGTCCATTCCACTAAATCGGCAATATCTTGAAAATGATAATAGAAAGTCTGTCTTTTAACCCCACATCCATTAACGATATCTAGAACACTAATTTTGTCTAATGGCTTTTCTAGAAGCAATTGTTTTAAAGAAGCCGATAAAGCTTTCTTGGTTATATCAGACATTATTTTATTTTCACCACTTCTTTTACGGGTTCATCTATTGCCTTAACATATTCAATTTCAACCATATCAATCGGAGCATCATTCCTATTGGTCTTAACTGAAGCAATTTTGTCCAGCACATCAAACCCATCTATCATTTTTCCAAAAGCAGCGTATTCACCATCTAAATGTGGGGCATCTTTATGAACGATAAAAAATTGGGAAGTCGCGGAATCTGGAATAAAAGTCCTAGCCATAGAAATAACCCCACGTGTATGTCTTAAATTGTTTTTAACTCCATTTGAAGCAAATTCGCCCTTAATAGAATAATCTAGGAATCTATTCTTGCTCCTACCATCTCCGCCTTGAATCATAAAGCCTTTTATGATGCGATGAAAGGTAAGCCCATCATAAAAACCGTTTCTAGCCAAGGAAGCAAAATTAGCGGCAGAATTTGGGGCATTTTCATAGTCCAATTCAAACTTCATTATTCCGAAATCTTTTACTTTAATTTCAATCATTTTTTCATTCCTTCTAATAATGTTAACGAAACTATGATATATTTACACGCGCCTTAAAGCAAAGAGGAAGAAAAATGAAAGTGTTATTGTTTGCAATTCTAGACCATCAAGAAGAAACCGAAAAACTTTTACATCAATTATCAAGTGAAGGATATAATGGAACCGTTATACCTACTTCAGGCCTTCATCATGTCTTGCCTTCCTTTAATGACAGCCAAACAGGTGCCATTTCTCTTTCGTGCATGGTAGATGATTTACCTAGTGGCAACATAACATTGTTTATAGTAATTGAAGAAGAAAAGGTAGAAATATTAAAAGAGAAAATAAGAAACGCCACTTCCTCGTTTAAGAAAATTAAAGGTGGGATGTTCGTGTTGCCTTTATCTAGTGTTGAAGGAACATTTTAAAATAACTTTATTCTTTTCTCTTGTTGGTCTACAATACGACTTGCAAGTGCGCCCGTAGCTCAGCTGGACAGAGCACTTCCCTCCTAAGGAAGGGGTCAGCCGTTCGAATCGGCTCGGGCGCGCCAATAAAGATCCACCGATTTGGTGGTTTTTTATTCAAAAAGTTCTTATTAAGAAGTAAAACTATTTAACAACGCCTTTTTTTAAAATAACGTTCGCGTATATTGCTTTTTCGCTAGTCTGAACAATACAAAAGGCTTTTTTTGCCCTTTCATAAAAAGCATACCTTTCGATTAACCCTTTTTTCGCATTAGGATCTGCTTTTTTAACTATTTTATCATAGCTTTTCCAGATGGTTGGAGTTGGGTCGCCATTTGTAGTTTCCATTAACATGAAATTAGGCTCGCTATAAGTGTCTAAAGGGATAAGTGACAAAATTGCTTTTAGAATTTCTTCTCCCCCTATCCCATCCGCACGAATTACTTTTGGGCCAAGACTAGAACTAGGAAAATTACCATCTCCAATTACAATTTCATCTCCATGCCCCATTTCATCTAAAGTTTTTAATAATTCTGGGCTTAAGCAAGTTGGTATGTTTTTTAGCATAATTATCCCTTCTTCCTGTTTCTATATTTATTACTATAACTTAACATTATTTTAATAAAAGAACATTTATGGCTTAAATGCAAATTTAAGACTAAACAACAAAAAAAGAAAACCACCGAATTTCTTCGATGGCAGACTAGTAATTGGTCGGAACAATGGGACTTGAACCCATGACCTCCTGGTCCCGAACCAGGCGCACTACCAAGCTGTGCTATGTCCCGAATGGCCAAAGCCAATTGATAGTATAAAACTTAATTAAAAGAATTCAAACAAAGACATTTGGTTAGTTTCCCCAAGTCCTTTTAAAACACCTAGTTTTTCTAAATCGCCTAAATTAGTTTGGTTAAGCTTGCCACACCTTTTTAAAATATCCTCCTTAGAAAGGAATTTCCTTCCATCTTTTCTAGCATCGACTATCGATTGGGCGGCAGCTAAGCCTAAACCATCTATTACCGAAAAAGGCGGAATCAAAGCTTTGTTTTGATGATCTACGACAAACATTTTGGCATCAGATTTATAAAGATCGATGTTTTCAAATTTATAACCACGTTCTAGCATTTCTATGGCGATCAAAAGAGTCTTATAAATATTTTGTTCTTTTGGCTTAAGCGGATTAGCCCTATCATTCATCCTAGCCCTTAATTCCTCAATCCTGGATTTAACGGCATCTTCCCCTTCAATCATGGCTTTAATATCATAGTCATCTGAACGGATAGAGAAGAAAACGGCATAGAATTCTAATGGGTAATAAAGTTTAAAATAAGCAACCCTGACAGCCATCATAACGTAAGCGGTCGCGTGTCCTCTTGGGAAAAGGTATTTAATCTTTTTGCAGGATTCAATGTAATATTCGGGAACTTTTTGTTCCTTCATCTTCGCTTCATATTCTGGCTTTAAGCCCCTACCCTTTCTAACGTCTTCCATAATCTTAAAAGACATATTGTTGGGTACACCCATAGAAATTAAATAAGTCATGATATCGTCACGACACCCAATAACCCCATTTAAGTCGGTGACATGATTTAAAATCAAATCTTCGGCATTACCATTCCAAACATCAGTCCCGTGAGCTAATCCAGAAATAATAAGAAGGTCGTTAAATGATTTGGGGTTAGATTCCATAAGCATTCGCTGTGCTAAGTCAGTACCGAATTCAGGCAAAGCGCTAGCGCCTGTTTTTAACCCTAAATAATTACTATGCAAATTCAAAGCATCAGGAGAAACGAATAAAGACAAAACCTTAGGATCGTTCATCGGTATGTCTTCAATTTTTACTCCTGTAAGGTCACGGTAATAACGCATGGCCATAGGATCGACGTGGCCTAAAATATCTAGCTTTAAAATTTCATCGTGCATGGAACGGAAATCGTAATGGGTTGTAAGCCATTCCGAATTCAAATCGTCGGCAGGATGCTGAACGGCCGTAAAATCATAAACGGACATATTGCTAGGAACGACTACAATTCCTCCTGGGTGTTGTCCCGTTGTTCTTTTTACTCCTTGGCATCTCGCAGCCAAAGAAGCTATATAAGCTGGGTTTATTGAATCAGGATTTTTGCCTATTCTTTCAAAATACCCCCTAACAAAACCATAGGCAGTCTTTTCGGCAACCGTTTCAATCGTCCCTGCCCTAAAGACATTTTTTTCTCCTAACAATATTTTTGTATAGTTATGGGCTTTATGCTGGGATTCATCCTCAAAATTCAAATCGATATCAGGGACTTTATCAGCCGAAAAGCCAAGGAAAGTCTCAAAAGGAATGTTTTGTCCGTTTTGAACTAATTTTTCGCCACATTCAGGACAAATCTTATCAGGCAAATCAAAACCAGACTTATATTTTTTTGCATCCGCCCATTCAAAGTAATGGCAATGTGGACATAAATAATGTGGCGGTAAAGCGTTTACTTCTGTAATATCTGCCATTGTAGCAGCAAAAGAAGAACCAACCGAACCACGTGAACCGACTATATAATGCTCAGGTTCATCATTAGCCATCTTGATTAAGCAATGGGCGATATAATAAGTAACCGCATAACCATTGCCAATGATACCGTTTAATTCTTTATCTAAACGGGCTTTTACTTCCCCAATGCGTTTAATTACTTCTGGGTTTTTATTGCCGCAATATCTTTTTTCAAAATTGGATTCGCAAAGTTCGCGTATCTTTAAATCACTATGCGGCAAATTTTCATTCGGCGGGAACAAATCATCAGAGACAGGTATGCATTTTTCAATTTTAGAAGCTATCATTCTTGAATTAGTCACGACAATCTTTTTAGCTTCTTCTTCATCTAACCAACTAGAAAAAGAAGTTAACATTTCTTCTGTGGAACGGAAATGCTGATCCGGGTTTTCAAAAAGGGCTTTATTAGATCTGGCAGGTGGGTTTAATGGATGACTTCCTTTGCCGATTGCTTTTGCATAAATATATATATCTCTTAGAATTTTATCTTCTTTATTTAGATAATGACAATCACCAGTTGCTACAACAGGCTTATTGGCCATTTTTGCCGCCGCAATAATATCTTTAAGCAATCTAATCAAATGTTCTTTCGAAGCAACGCTGCCCATGTCCAAAAGGTAGGAATAATTTTCAATAGGCTGAATTTCTATATAGTCATAAAATTCCATGGCCTTTGCTAAAACATCAAGATTTTTAGTCGAGGCAATCTCGAAAATTTCTCCATTAAAGCAAGCTGACCCAACCAATAAATTTTCCCTATATTTAGTTATTAAGTCTCTAGGAGTTTTAGGAATACCGGAAAAATAAGTAACGTGACCTTGCGTAATTATTTTATAAAGATCTTTCATTCCTTGCTGATTTTTCGCAAGTACGATGCAATGATATGGGCGCAAATGCCTTATAAAAGAAGAGAAATTTAATTTCCTTTTTTCATAATCAGGAGCATCTTTTTCACTATCTAGAGGCATTGTAATTGCCAATGAATCTAAGCCCTCATGAGTTATGCCTGGATGTTCTTTATCTAGTCTTAAAATAATTTCTTGCCAACCTTCATTTAAAGCAGTCGCGTCATAAACGGCTTCGTGGGCTTCTTCTTCGTTATAGACTCTTAAGCCTAAATTCTTTAACATCGCCCCTTCGTTATGCCAAGCTGCTTCAGGAAATAAGTAATGGGAGATAGGAATAGTATCGATAATTGGATTTTTTATAGGAGGCATACCCACTCTTTCTAAGGCGGCATTAATAAAGCCAACGTCAAACGTAGCATTATGGGCAACTAAAATGGTGTCACCGAAAAATTCTAATATTTTTGGCAACACTTCTTTTATAGTCGGTTTGTCCTTGACCATTTCATCGGTAATATGGTTGACTTTACTAGATTCCTCGGGGATATGCATCTCTGGGTTTATATATTGATTTAATCTTCCAACGATTTGGCCGTTTTCAACTAAAATGCCACCAAATTCAATAATCCTATCATAACGGGAAGATAAACCGGTTGTTTCCGTATCAAATACGCAATAACGGGCTTTTTTTAAAGGAATTGGGGCTGGATTGAAAATATATTTTTGCTTCAGGTCGAACATATAAAGCTCAGACCCGTAAATTATTTTCATATCATATTTCTTCCCTGCGGCTTGAGCGCTAGGAAAAGCCTGTACAACGCCATGATCTGTAACGGCTATGGCATCCATGCCCATGTTTTTGGCGACTGCACAATATTTATCCATCGTACAAACCGCATCCATATTGGACATGGTGGTGTGTAAATGTAGTTCGACTCTTTTTTCCTCAGCATTGTCTTTTCTTAATTCTTCGGGAGGCAATTTATCTAAATAATGGGCAACGACAATTCTTTGCCCCGTAAATTTATCAGTATCCAAGGCGCCTCTAACCCTGACTCTAGTCCAAAGGCTTTTATTCCCAAACCAAGTTATGTCTTCGCTAGAAATTCTTTTCCCTTCAAAAGCCCTAATATTAATCGCGTTATTGGCATCAAAAATAGATAAAGAGGCACGCATCTTTCCATTTTTGCTTAATTTACTTTCGGCTTCAAAAACAGTGCCAACAAAATCAACGTTAGACAAAGGAGCCCTAAATAGATCGTCAATAGAATCATAAGGATGATAGTCTCCAATAGACCATACCCTTTTGCTATTTCTTTGCTCTTTCATTAATGCAAGGTTTCTTTCCATCTCTTTAAGAAGTTCAGCCTCGCCGCTTTGCTTAGATTTTTCCCTATCAGATTGAATTTGCTCTTGAATGGAAAGCTGGGTCGATTTATTTTCCTCTAACTTCGCTTCATTATCATCTTCTAATTGTTGAGTGTTCTTTTCGTTTAAGGGGGGCGTTACATTATTATTAACTATTTCTTTTATAGAAAAAGAGTAATTTAAGAATTTTAACAATGAAGAAAAATCTTTTAAAAAGCTCTTATGGTTTTCTTTTTCTTGTTCGGAAGAAAAGCAAAGAAGAATAGAAGAAGTGCTTTCATCAAAATTAATTGTAAAAGAAGGCTTAGCATAAAAATGAGAAAGAAAATAAGAATTAAATAAATCCATTAAGTCTTCTTTTGAAGGCGCTAGTTCATAAGAAAACCTGATTGTATAAGGATAAGAAACGTTATTTAAAGCAGAAATAAACTTATCGAGAAGTTCATAATTCCACGGAGTGCGTTTCTCAATAGCCATATCTACTTGTTTTTTATCATACGGGTTCATGCTTACAAAAGAAAAATCCATATCGAAAAGTTCAATGTCTTCTGAAAGACCGATGGAATTTAAGAAACGGATCATCTTTTTTTGCATATGCTAACCTCAAATAACTAGCGACACGATATCTTTTATTGTAACAGCAATCATAAGCCCAAATAATAAGACCATTCCTAAAATAGACATAATTGATTGCACTTTGGCAGGAACTTTTTTCTTACTTATCCCTTCAATCGCGGTAACTAGTAATGCCCAGCCATCTAAAGCTGGGAATGGCAAAAGATTAAAGAAAGCTAAATTAATGGAAATTAATCCGGCAAAAAAGAAGATATTGGCAGCGCCTCCACTTGCTTGAAGCGATGGCAATGCAGCAGTCATGCCGACGATGCCAGATACGTTTTTTAAGCCTTCTTTTGTAAATAAAGAAGCAAAGCCTTGAACGACTGCTCCACAAGCAGTCGGAACATCACTTGCCCACTTGCTCCAAGCCTTATTCCATCCAAGCCAATTTTCAATTTTCCTTATGCTATTGCCAGAAGGAGAAAGAGCCTTATTTTTTACTTCCAAATTCAAATTATACTCTAAGCAAGCATCATCATTTAAAACCGATTTGTCATCTATTTTACTCACTGGAGCAAAACAAAGCGATAAACTAACTTTTGTCCCATCAACTGAATTAGAAAAATCAAAAGCCTCGATAGATAAATCCGGCAAATAGTTTATGCCAAGATTTTTTAGTTCAGGAGAAGGTTCTTCTTTTGATGCGGGATAAAATTTTAAAGAAGAAGATAAATCATGATCTTCTAGCAAGGTAGAAGGATAATAGGTAACTACATAATTGTCGGATACGTTATCTATTTTTGCATTTGTAGAAACAATGACTATTTGATTAGAATTTAAAGAAGCTGGAAAATATAAATAATAATCGGAAGCTTGGTATTCTTCTTTTTTATTATTATCTATATAAGAGCTTACCTCGCTAGAAAAACTAGTCGGGGCAAATAAAGCGGTAGTATTTGAATTAGAAGAAAGTTCGCCGCCATAAGCAAAATAATAATGAGGAAAAGCTATATCAGATACAAAAATCAAAACCAAGCCAAGAATAAAATTTAGTGTAACCCCCGCTACTAAAACCAAAGCCTTTTTCCATTTGGCCACTTTTTCTAATGAACGATTTTCAGGAGGTATTTCAAAGCCTTCTGGGACAACTCCAGGTTCTCCATACATCGAACAATATCCGCCTAACGGAATAGCCCTAATAGAAAAATAGGTCTCTCCTTTCTTTCTTTTTTTATGGAGCAAAGCCGGCCCAAAGCCAATTGAATATTCAAAACAATAAACATTAAAAGCTTTCGCCATGCCTAAATGACCCGCTTCATGAACGGAAATCAAGACGCCTAAAATTACAATGATTTCAAGAATTGACAAAAATATATTCAAAGCCTGTTCCATTATTTCCTCCTCCTAACATAGTCTTTAACAAATTGCCTAGATAATCTATCGGCTAACTTTACTTCATCTAAAGTGGGGTTATCGATAACCTTTAGCGAAGACAAGGCTAAGGATACAACCTCTTCAATTTCTAGAAAACCAATTTTATTATCTAAGAATGAATAAACCGCTTCTTCATTTGCCCCATTTAAAATGGCAGTAGCCGTTCCGCCTCTTTTAAAAGCAGCTAGACATATGTTAACCGCAATAAATCTAGAAGGGTTAAATTGATGAAAATGGCAAGATGGCAAATCTTCGATTTTAGCTACATGTGTAGGCTTAAATTCAACATCACTTTCAAACAAAGCATATTCGATAGGCCCGTGCATGTCTGGATTAGAAACATCGGCAATAAAAGAACCATCTTTTAGCTCAAGCAAGGAATGAACTTTCGATTCATCATGCAAAATTACTTTAATGTTGCTTAAAGGGAAATCATATAGCCATTTGGCTTCGATAACTTCAAATCCTTTATTCATCATCGTTGCAGAATCAATACTAATTTTGGCCCCCATATGCCAGGTAGGATGATTTAATGCCTCGCTTGGGGTGACATTAGTTAATTCTTCTCTACTCTTCTTCCTAAAAGGGCCGCCGGAAGCAGTAATCCAAATGTTTTTAACATCTTCTTTTTTAACGCAAGAAAGAAGCTTTGCTATAGCTACATGTTCTGAATCAATTGGATATAGTTTGCCATGTCCTTTTAATAGTTCATCAAAAACAAATTTTCCGCCTACTACTAACGATTCTTTATTAGCAAGACAAAGAATTTTATTTTCTTTTAAAGCGGCAATAGAAGGGAAAAGTCCGGCAAAGCCAACCAAAGCATTGACAACCATGTCGCAAAGACATTCTTTAATAATTAAAATAAGCCCTTCATCCCCAAAATAAAACTTTATATTTGGATATAACTCTTTTTGTTTTGAATAGTCTTTTTCTTCTTGAAGGCAAACATAAGAAACAGAAGGGAATTTTTCTATAATCAAAGGAAGCTTGTTAACTTGATGTCCAATGGAAATTCCTTTTAGGGTAAACCTATCGGGATTATTTAAAATTATATCTAAAGTTTGTGACCCTATCGAACCGGAGGCACCTAAAAGCAATATATTTCTCATGCGAATAAGTTCCATCCATTAGAAATAAAAACAATGATTAGGGAAGTGAAAATAAAAGTGAATGTCAAGGAATCCGCTCTATCTAAAACCCCGCCATGGGCCTTAAATATTGTTCCATAATCTTTAAAACCAAAATGACGCTTTATTAAAGAAAAAGCAAAATCACCCAAATTTGCAACCAAAGGAATTGTTAAAGCCAGCAAAACTACCCACCACCAAGAATGAGAATAAGTAAAAATACAAATTGAAGGCAAAATAGGATAACCAAAATAATCACAAAGCAAAGCTAAGATAAGCCCACTTAAAGCGCCCAATATCCATCCTCCATAGAACCCTTCCCAGGTTTTATTCGGGGATACTCTTTCATTCATGTGGTGTTTGCCAAAAAATATACCGATAAAATAAGCCCATGTATCATTCATAATTGTTGTAAAACCAACAAAAAGGAACAAGATGGCCGAACCCCAATATTTAAAATAAGGATTTGAAACATCAACTCCCGCCTTTAAAAAGGAAGAGAAAGGATAATAACGAATAAAAAGCAAAGATTGGAAACCTATTCCTAAAAATAATGACATTCCAAATAAATACATGATGTCGTTTAAGTCAAACTCTTTATGGAATATTCCAATCAAACAATAAGAAAAGAAAGAGAAGATTATCATGTAAATAGATACGCTTAACCCCAAAAATTCTGGCTCTAAAGAAAAAGACCAGCTAGACAAATTACCAGCTTTAAATTCCAAATAAGAAGCTACATTACCTTTAATTACAAACCAAATAAAATAGGAAATATCGAATACGTATGTCAATAAATAGACATACCATGAATATTTTTTTCCGGTTGCATGGATCATTTCAAATATGGCAAGCAGAAAAAAGAAAGCAATGAAGGCAAAATAAAAATATCCGCCTAGCACTATGCAAGGAACGGCCAAGGAAATCAAAACAAAAGCTACTACAACCCTGCTAAGCAAAGATGCTTTCTTTTTCTCATCAAGTGCATTGATTTGTCTATTCATTTTTTAAACCCCCGAAACGTCTAGAACGATTTTGATATTCATCTAAGCAATCATAAAAATCCTTTTTATGAAAATCAGGCCATTTCACTTTTGTAAAAACAAATTCAGCATAAGCATTTTGATAAAGGAGAAAATTAGATAATCTTTCTTCCCCAGAAGTCCTGATCATTAAATCCACATCAGGTAAAGAAGATGTATATAAATAAGAAGAAAAAGATTTCTCATTAATTTCTTCTAAAGCAATTTTATTATCTTTATAATCTGAAGCGATTTGCTTACACGCCCTAACTATTTCATCTCTTCCGCCATAATTTAAACAAATATTAATAGTAAAAGAATCGTTGTTCTTTGTTCTTTCAATGGCCTGGCAGCATATCTTCCTTGTCTTTTCTCTAATTCTAGACAAATCGCCCGAAACCATTATTCTCGTATTTTTAGAATCTATATAATCGATTTCCTTATTGAAAAATTCTTCCAAATAGTCCATTAAATGGTCTATCTCTTCTTGCGGCCTATTCCAATTTTCAGTTGAAAAAGCATAAAAAGACATGACCTTGATGTTTTGCTGTAAACAAGCATCGAATATTTCGATTATTCTTTTGCAAGCCTCATGGTGGCCATAATGACGTGCAAGGCCTCTAAGTTTGGCCCATCTGCCGTTTCCATCCATAATAAAAGCAACATGCTGTAAGGGTTTTTCTAATTTAAATTCATTAACGTTCTTGTTCATCTTTATAATTATAAACCTTAAGAAGGTTTATTAAGCATTAGAAATGATTAAAGAATAAAAAATCCCTCTAAAAGAGGGAAAATAAAATATCCTAAATAATTAAATTGTCATTATTTCTTTTGTTTTATTAGCAATAATTTCATCAATCTTCTTATTAAAGGATTCGACTTCTTTTTGAATTTCTTCCTCAACTCTATCTTTATAATCATCGGACATCGAATCATCTTCTTTTAATAAAGATAGATAATCACGTCTAATATTACGAATAGAGACTTTAGCCTCATCTCCCATGGTTTTGGCTTTTTTGGCAATATCTTTGCGAATATCCTCGGTCAATGGAGGGACAACAATTCTAATTCCATCGGCTTCTATTTGAGGATTTATTCCTAAATTAGCAGAAGCAATGCCAGAAGCAACTGCTTTTAAATCTTCTCTTGAATAAGGCTTAACATAGAGTTGCCTTGGCTCAGGCATTGAAATGGAGCAAAGGGAAGTAATGTCCATTTTTTCTCCATAATAATCACATTTGACTCCGTTAAGCATGGAAGGATTGGCTCTTCCTGATCTTAATTTGGATAATCCCAAGGAAAGAGAGTCCACGCTCTTATTCATTTTTTCGCTAGCTTCTAAAGTGTATGCGTCCATAAAATAACCTCTTAATTACTATTTTATACTATTCTCTAGAAATTGTCGTACCTATATCTTCGCCTATTAATACTTTCATAAACGAAGAAGTGTCATCCATGTTAAAAACCCTAATGATGACATTGGTATTTTCTAGCATCGCCACGGCAGTCAAATCCATGACTTGGAGCTGTTTTTCCACGACTTCATGGAAGGCAAGTTTTTTAATTAAATGGGCATTTTTATTCTTTCTTGGATCTGAATCATAAACCCCATCAACACCATTTTTGGCCATTAAGATAGCATCGGCTTCGACTTCTAATGCTCTTAAGGTTGAAGTTGTGTCGGTTGTAAAATATGGGTTTCCTGTTCCACCGGCAAAAATAGTAACAATCCCTTTATCTAGATAAGTCATGGCCTTTCTTCTAATGTAAGGTTCGCAAACTTGAGGAACATTAATAGAAGACATGACCCTACAAGCGACACCATTATCCTCTATAGCGCTTTGGATAGCCAAAGCGTTCATGATAGTGCCAAGCATTCCCATATAATCGGCAGTAGAATGATCGATTCCGATTTTTTCGGCAAGACGTCCTCTCCAAATATTTCCAGCCCCAACTACAATCCCAACTTGAGTACCTGTTGATACGATTTCTTTAATTACCGATGCAACATTTTTTAATTTATTAGAATCATAAATAAGGGAATTCTTAGAATCCGAAAGACTTTCGCCTGATAACTTAATTATTACGCGTTTATAAATACTGTTCATTATTTTCTCCATTAAGGCAATTATATAGGTATAAAAGAGTATATGTATATAGAAAAAGGCCGTGTCAATGATGGCACGGCCTAAATCAACAATTATTCTTCGGTTTTCTTTTCAATTCCTTCACCAACGTGATAGATGAAGAATTTAACAATGGAAACACCGTTTTCTTTTAAAACTTGGGCAACTGTCTTTGTATCATCATAGACAAAGGGTTGTTCAAGTAAGCAAGAAGCGGATAAAACCTTAGCAACTTTATTCTTAACAATATTGGCTTTGACTTGTTCTGGCTTGTTGGCTAGCTTTTCATCGGTAGCAACTTCGTTTTTTGCAATTTCGGTTTCTCTTGCAACTACATCAGCCGGAACATCTTCGCTTGATAAATAGGAAGGATTGGCCGAAACAACATTCATGGCAAAGGCCTTATTTAAATCCCCGCAATCCTTGGATAACAATACCAAGGCAGAAATCTTGCCTTGCCCATGGCTATAATGTCCAAAGGCTTGTCCTTCAGAGGCAGTTAAAACCTCAAAACGACGTAAAACAAACTTTTCACCCATGGCAATGGTAGCTTCGGCAAACAAATCTTTTGTAAGTTCGCTAGCTTCTTCAATGCTAACTGGATTCTTTTCAAGGATTACTTGGGTAACCTTATCAACAAGATCATGGAACTTCTCGGAAGAAGAAACGAAGTCAGTTTCGCAGTTAACTTCAACAATGGCGGCTTTGTGGCATTTTTCGCAAACTTTGATATTTGTTAAACCTTCAGCAGCAACTCTACCTGCTTTAGAAGCGGCTTTGGCAATACCTTTTTCACGAAGGACATCGATGGCTTTTTCAATATCTCCATCAACTTCAAGAAGTGCCTTTTTGCAATCCATAATACCGGCACCGGTACGATCACGAAGAGCTTTGATTTGATCAATGGTAACAGCCATTTTTATTCTCCTTCTTTTTTATCGGTTTCTTTTTCGTCTTTTTTATCAGCGGTCTTTTCTTCGCCTTTTTTAACAGCTTCGCCTTTTTTGGCGGCAAAACGAGCTTGGCGTTCGGCTTGCATCTTGGCAAAGCGTTCTTCTCTAGCTTTTCTAGCGGCTCTAATGGCAGCGCGATGTTGTTCGGCGGCTACATCGGCGACGCGGATAGCATCGGCCATGGTGGCTTCTTCGCCTTCATCAACAGTATATGCAATTTCAGTTAATCCGCCATTTGTGCGAGCTTCGACAACGGCATCGGCCATAACTCCGATTATAAGTTTAATGGCGCTAGTTGCATCGTTATTGGATGGGATTGGGAAATCAACGGTATCCGGGTCATCTGAAGTATCGCAAATGGCGAATACTGGAATATTTAATTTATGGGCTTCTAAAACAGCGTTGTGTTCAATGGTAGGATCTACTAAGACGATAGCGTTAGGAAGCTTTCTCATTTCCTTAATGCCTTCAAGATTCTTTTGAAGCTTGGCGCATTCTTTCTTTAACAAGGCAACTTCTTTCTTTGGAAGTTTTTCCATGGAACCATCTTCCATGGAAGTTTCAAGTTCCCTTAATCTTTTGATACGGGATTGAATGGTGCGGAAGTTAGTAAGGGTCCCGCCTAACCAACGATTGGTGATATAGAACGAGCCAGAGCGAACGGCTTCATCAATGACGATTTGTTGAGATTGTGGTTTTGTTCCAACAAATAGAACCTTTCCTCCGCCTTCAACGATGGTCTTTAAGGCCTTATATGAAGCGTTGACTCTTTCAACGGTTTTAGCAAGGTCAATGATGTAGATGCCATTTCTTGCGCCATAGATGAATTTGCCCATCTTTGGGTTCCATCTTCTGGTTTGATGGCCGAAGTGAACGCCTGCTTCAAGGCATTTCTTCATGGTCAAAATTGGGGCGTTTGGATCGTGCATGACTTGAGCCATGACGTTTTCTTCGACTGGGGTTGGGGCAACTTCTTCTTCGGAAGTTTCTTCGACTTTGATTTCTTCGTCACTCATTTTGGTGACCTCCATTTGTTTTTGCCTCCCTTGCTTCCAACGAATGACCACCTTCTCGCTTTTTAAACTTAGCATCAGTCCGAGAGGAACAAGGCTTCGAATCCACAAGGTGCGTATTGGCTATTAAAAGCCGTAGAAAAATATACTCTTTCTTACGTACGCGCGCAAGTAATTTTGAAGGCTACTTGATTTTCAGCTCAATTTGGTTAAAAGCTTTATCGTATTCTTCCTGCATGTCTTTTTGGGTAAGATGAGTATAAACTTGAGTCGTATTGATTGATTCATGGCCTAACAATTCCTGAATTGTTCTAAGCGACACGCCGCTTTCAAGCAAAATAGTAGCAAATGTATGCCTTAATTCATGAGGATGTAAGCTAGAATCATTAGCAAATTTTATCGATATTTCCTTTACGATATATTCAAGGCCTCTAACGGTTAAATTTTCGCCTCTGGAATTAAGAAAAAAAGCATCTTTTTTTACATGTTTTCCCCTTGATTTTTCTAGTAAAAGTGGCCTTACTTTTTTAGCATATTCAAGCAAACTCTCTTTGCATGAAGAAGAAAATGAAACATATCTTTCCTTGTTGCCTTTTCCTAGAACAAAGATAGAGCAAGAAGAGAAGTCAAAAGAAGAAAGAGTAAGTGAAATAAGCTCGCTAGCTCGAATTCCTGATGTATATAAAAGTTCGATAATGGCTTTATTTCTTTTTGATAAACAGGTGGAATCGCTTCCAAACGCATCCAATAGTTTTTTTACATCTTCCTCATATAACCTTTTTGGATATTTAATTTCAATTTTTGGTCCACTAACAAGTCTAAAAGGGTTATACGAACAATAAGAATTCTTGCATAAATAATCAAAAAAAGTACGCAATGAAGATAAATAACGCCCACAAGTCCGATGCGATTTATTTTTTCTTTTTATTTGGTCAAAAAGAAAATCCCTGATTGTTTCTTGCCCAACCTTGTCTATCCCTATATTTTCGTTTTCTAAATACGAATAAAAAAGCTCGATGTCTTTTTTATAAGCAATAATAGTCTTCAAAGAGTAACCAAGTTGAAATTGAAGGTATAAAAGGAATTGGTCTAAACCTTCAATGTAGCATTTTTTCGTAGTACTTTTCGATTTCATTCAAACTAGTGGCTATGGCTTCTTCTTTATTGTGTTTATTTACAAGTGGAAGTAAAGCCCAATTTGCATTCATGGGCGAAAAATATGAAGAAGAACTAAACAAAACATAATTTAATAACGCCCCAATAATCGTGCTTTTTGGGGGCAAAGCAAAATCATTGCCTTGAGTTCTTTTATCAAAAGACATTGCAGCAATTAAACCAGAGGCGGCACTTTCAACATAGCCTTCTACCCCGCACAATTGCCCACCGACAAAAACATTGCTCTTGTTTTTTAAAGACAAATCCGCATTCAAGCAGTCAGGAGAATCAATATAAGAATTTCTATGCATGAGGCCGTATTTAATAAACTCGGCATTTTCAAGGCCGGGAATTAAAGAAAATACTCTTTTTTGTTCCGGATAAGTCAAATTCGTTTGAAAGCCAACAAGATTATAATAATCGCCTAAATAATCATCTTGCCTTAATTGAACTACCGCGTATGGCCTTTCTCCTTCTTTTTCTAGCCCAAAGGGTTTTAAAGGTCCATGACGTAAAGTTTCCATGCCCCTAGAGGCAATAACTTCAATAGGAAGACAGCCTTCGAAATATTTCGTATCAAAGGAATGCAAGATTGCCTTTTTGCCATTAAGGAGCTCTTTAACAAAAACGTAATATTCGTTCTTTGTAAAAGGACAATTTATATAAGAAGAGTCATCTTGCTCGTAACGTGATTTAAAATAGGCTTTATTAAAATCGATGCTTTGTTTTTTAACAATCGGAGCTGAAGCGTCAAAGAAAGATAAATTGTCTTTCCCAACTACCTTTTTTAAATCTTCTAACAAACAAGGGGAAGTTAATGGGCCGGTTGACAAAATGACATTTTCATTAGGCAAGGTCGTAACTTCTTTTCTTTCTAGATGAAATGATTTAAAAGAAGAAAGCCTATTTGAAATATAGGAAGAAAATTTATCTCTATCAACGCTTAAGGCATTTCCAGATGGGACTTCACAAAAAGAAGATGCCTCCATCATGATAGACCCCATGCGTTTTATTTCTTCCTTTAAAAGCCCGCAAGCATTATCTAACCGTTTTGATTTTAAGGAATTAGAACAAACAAGTTCGCCTAGATTAGAACTACAATGTGCCTCATCTTTATAAAAAGGACGCGCTTCAAAAAGAGTCACTTCATATCCTTTTTTCAATAGGTAATAAGCAGCCTCGCTTCCGGCAAGGCCACCACCGATAATAGATGCTTTTTTCATAAAAAGATTTTTACTTTTTCTTTTCTATCCATTCATGATAACGACATTTTGGGAAATTGGTGCACCCTAAAAAGTCAACCTTCTTTCCTTTTTTTATAACCAAATGCCCTGTTTTGCATTTAGGACAAGGTTTTACATAATCTTCTTCTGTATAAACCGTTTTTTCTTTTTTTGCTACTTTGCCATCAACCGATGCGGTATATTTGCATTTTGGGAAGGAAGAACAGGCAATGAATTTTTCGCCTTTTTTATTAGTTTTATAAACAAGTGGGGAACCGCATTCAGGGCAAAGTTGGCCGGTAGGTTCGTCCTTAGGCTTTTCTTCTTTTTTGATATAAGTGCAGTCGGGATATCCGGAACAGGCGACGAATTTTTGGCCTTTTCTATTGGTTTTAACAACAAGCGGGCGGCCGCATAGAGGACATAGTTCCCCAGTTTCAACAGGAGGATCTTTATACATCTTTTCTTTGGCTTGGTCAAAATTTTTAATAAATGGGACGTAAAAATCTTCCATGGCTTGCAAAAATGTTTCTTCGCCTGCTTCGACTTTATCTAGTTTCGTCTCCATTTCAGCAGTATAAGAGGTGGAGACTATATCGGGGAAATACTTAGTAAGAACCGTAACGGTTTTAATCCCATCTTCAGTTGGAGTTAAAACGCCTTTGGACGAGGTTATATATTTTCTATTAAGCAAAGTTTCAATCGTTGTTGCATAAGTAGAAGGACGACCAATTCCGTTTTCTTCCATGGCTTTGACGATACTAGCCTCGTTATATTGAGGTTCTGGCTTCGTAAATTTTTGTTCTGGATTTACTTTTATAACACTTAATTGTTGGCCATTATTAACCAAAGGAAGCGTTTCTTCCTCCTCTTCATCTTTAAATTCCCCATAGATAATTTCAAAACCTTTAAAAATTGTTTTAGATCCATTTAAAGAAAAATCTAAGCCGTTCCCAGATAAGGTAAGGGAAGTTTTTTCTACCTTTTTAGGCGCCATTAAGGAAGACAAAGCACGACAATAAATCAAACGGTATAGTTTTGCTTCTTCGGGCGAAACATATTTTGCCACTTCCTCAGGCGTTCTATGGGTTCCGGTTGGACGAATGGCTTCATGGGCATCCTGGACATTTTTCCCGCCTTTTTTATTTCTTAAAGTTCCTAAATACTCTTCGCCAAATTTTTCTTTGATAAAAGGGACGGCATGATTGGCAAAGAATTCAGGAGAAATGCGCGTAGAGTCTGTTCTCATATAAGTAATCAAACCAACGTGTTCGTCATTAATGGTCATACCTTCGTATAAACGTTGGGCAATATCCTGAGTCCTTTTGTTACTAAATTTAAATTTGGTATAAGCAGCTTGTTGCATCGATGAAGTTGTAAGAGGAAAAGGAGGAAGCACGGATTTCTCTTCTTTTTTTATGCTAGATATCGACAAAGAGGAAGGAATTCTAGATAAAATTGCATCTGCCTCTTCTTTGCTAGAACATTTAAATGGTTTTCCATCTACTTTAGAAAGGGCCGCCTTATAGATTTTGCCATTTAATTCGACATCGACATCAATCGTCCAATATTCATTTGGAACAAATTCATCAATGGATTTTTGTCTATCTACAATCATTCTTAAAGTGGAAGATTGCACCCTGCCAGCAGATTTTTGCCCAATGTTTCTTTGAAGAAGAGTCGAAACCTTGAACCCAATTATCCTATCTTCCATACGCCTAGTTTCTTGGGCTTTGACTAAATTCATATTTATTAGATTAGGATTTGCTAAAGCGGATTTTATAGCCGGTTCTGTGATTTCGTGAAATTGTAATCTCTTCGTAGTTGCTACATCTAAATTCAAAACTTGAGCCAAATGCCAAGAAATCGCTTCTCCTTCCCTATCAGGGTCAGTTGCAAGTAACACTTCATCGGAAGCCTTAGCATAAGAGGCTAATTTAGAAACAACGGCTTTTTTCTTCGGCGAGATAACCCAGTCCGGTTTAAAGCCATGGTCAATATCTATGCCTAAGCCACCTTTCCCTTTGGTTGAAAGGTCTCTAATGTGACCTTCGCTAGCGACAACTTTGTAATCTTTTCCTAGATAACGACCAATTGTTTCTGATTTTTTTGGAGATTCGACAATAACTAGTTTCATAAGTGAGTATGAATATAATAATGAGAAAAAGATATGTCAAAGGAAGAAAATCTCTTTTTACTATATATAAATAAGTAGTTATTTATAAAAAATTTTTATTTTTTTAATTAGAAAGCATAGCCAAGACATCGGAAGCGTCTTTAATTAAAGCCGCCCCTTGTTGAATAAGGGTATTGTTGCATTGATCATCTTCATTCCTAAAAGGCAAGCAACCGATGTCTCTATTGTTTTCTAAAGCGTAAGAAACACTTGTAGAAGTTCCGCTTTTATCCTTTGCCTCTCCAACTAAAAGGAAAGGAGATAAGCCAACCATAATTCTATTTCTAAAAACAAAATTATTCTTAGAAGGCTTTAAGGCAAGCGGATATTCAGAAAGCAATAAACCATTCTTACCTATTTCATCCTGCAAAGAAGAATTATCGCTTGGATAATAATAAGAAACTCCGTTTCCTAAAATAGCTACAGCCCTGCCATATTTTAAAGCCCCTAAAGCAGCTGATGTATCTATTCCTTTAGCGAGCCCAGAAATAATTGTAATTCCTTCCTTAGCTAACTCCTCTGCAATTTTTTCCACTGATTTACGTGCATAGCTAGTTGGTTCTCTTGACCCAACAATAGTCACGCATTTATTAAAATCCTTTATTAAATCAATCTTCCCTTTATAAAAAAGAATCAAAGGTGGCTTATGAATGTTTTTTAAGCCAAAAGGATATTCAGGATCTGTAATAGCAACAAAATCCAAATCATTCTTTTTGCGGTCATCTTCTATTTCTTCAGCTGTAATTCTTTCCTTTTTTTGGATAGCTGAAAGCATTAAATCGAAATTCCCATCATATTTAAGGGCGAAATGTAACAAAACGTCGCGAGCGTTCATAAAAATACCTCCACCATATAGTTGGAGGCCACTATTTAAAAAGGCTCAAAATAATTTCAATTGTTTTGCAAAACAATTCTTTACAGGAGCGTAACTAAAACGATGAACCCCTTTAATTGGACCATATTTTTCAAGTTCTTCTAAATGAAGTTTTGTACCATACCCTTTGTGGAGCGAAAATTTAAAATCAGGATATTCCTTTTCTAATTCAACCATGAGATGATCCCTGCTTACTTTTGCTAAAATTGAGGCGGCGGCAATATTTTGGCATCTCGCATCACCTTTAATCAGCGGAATAACTTTGACGTTTATATCTAGCTTCATTGCATCGGTTAGAACCAATTGATAAGGGATTTTGATTTGAGAAATTGCACCCTTCATTGCAATTTTAGTCGCCTCATATATATTGTATTTATCTATATCCTCGGCCGAGACAAAACAAATTCCATAACCTAAGGCAACCCTTTGAATTTCTAGGAATAATTCTTCTCTTTTCTTTTCGCTTAACTTTTTAGAGTCATTAATCAATTCGTTTTTATATTCACGAGGCAAAACACAGGCAGCCGCGCAGACAGGTCCAGCCAAAGGCCCCCTTCCAGCTTCATCAACACCTACAATTGAAGTAACGAGTTCATTATAGTAATTTTCCTCTTCGTTTAGCATTTACAAGGCCTTTCCAAAGAAGCTCTGCCTAATAACCCATCCTTAAATTCCTTAATCAACAAATAAGAAGCTTTTTCTAACGAATATTGCCCGTTTTCAAGAAGACCTCTTCTTTTAGCAATCTCTATCAAACAGTCATCGTTGCTTAATGAACTTAAATCTTTAATATTAAATCTAGAAAACAATAGACCCGTGTAATTGTTTCTTAAATAGTCAAGCAATGAATAAGATAAATCTTGAGTCGGCAAAACGTCTTCTCTCATTGACCCTAAGATCGCTAATCTAATGGCTTCTTGTTGATCTAAATAATTCATTGGCAAGACACCTGGGGTATCTAGCAAAACAAAATCAGCATTCAGCTTTATCCATTGTTCGGCTCTTGTAATCCCAGCCTTATTGCCAACGGCGGCTATTTTTCTTCCGCCCAAATTGTTAATTAATGTACTTTTTCCTACATTAGGTATACCTATTACCATTGTCTTAATCATTTGAGGCTTCATCCCAAATTTTTCTTCTTTTTTCCTTTTTGCAAGAAGAAGATCTTTCGTGGCAAAAGAAATAAGGCTAGCTAGTTTATCCTTTTTTAAATTACTAGAAATAGCAGTAATATTTTGAATTTTAAAATACGAAATCCATTCCTTGCTGCAAGCAGGATCGGCTAGATCCGATTTAGAGAGCAAAATAAGCCTAGATTTATTGGGGGCTATTTTATCTAATAAAGGATTTCTAGAAGAAAATGGGGCTCTAGCGTCAACTAATTCAATTATTAAATCCACTACTTTTGCATAGCTTTCAATAATTCTAAGGGCTTTTTGCATATGCCCTGGAAAATAATGAACATTTTGGGATTTCATATTTTGTACTCTAGCTTTTTATAATTCCAAGGCATCCTTATTTTGTCTAACAAAAGCTTTGGTTCTTTTACTTTATTTCCTTGACCATCAATAGTCACGGAAAGCTTTCTCATGCCGGTTATGACGTAGGCCTTGCCTTGAAGCATATTTCCCTTTAAAGCTCCAACGGTTCTAGAATCTTCGCTATGGGAGCCGACCCTATTATCGCCCATTACGAAATATTCATCTTCACCCAAGCTTAAAGTTCTTGCTCCCGTAATGCCTCTACTTAAATATTTGGTTCCATTTGGTAAATCCGGAAAATCTTCCACATCATATAAATTAGGAAGCACTTCTTCTTGGCCATCGGGCTTAATAATAGTTGTTTTTCCCCAAACTGGATTAAAAGCGTCGTCCCTTTCAAATTTAACGGTTTCCCCTGGGAAACCAATTAGGCGTTTTATCTTTAAAGAAGCGTTGCTTTTTAATTGATTTGAAGAATAATCAATATAGTCTTTTGGATAGTAAGTAATAACAATATCATAACGATGCAAATCACTTCTCCAATTGTCTTTATCTTTTGATTTAGCCCATCCGTAATCAACAATATCGCCATCATCGTTATCGATATCATTCCAAGTTAAAGGTCTATATTCGTCTTTTTCTTTTATATATTTAAAACCTTCAGAATTCAATGTTGGATACATTGAAGCCCCACTTACAAAAAAAGGCTCACCGTATGCCGATGTTAAATAAATGACGTTGCTAGAAACGGCAATGACAAGAAGGAAAACAAGAAGGAAAAAAATATCAATGGCAACAACCCACCACTTAGTTTTTTTCTTTAATGGTTTAGGTTCCCCATTTACTTGATTTTCCAAATAATTATCAGGCATAGGAAGAATTATAAACCAAAGGAAAAAAAGAACAAAGAATTGACTATCTATTCAACTTCTTTTAAAGCACCGAAGAATTGAGTATTTTCAGCCCCTTCTTTATTTGCATTAGTAAGAAGAGAAGAAAAATTAATATCATCGAAATTATTCTTATGGGGCCTATTGTCTAGTTCAAGGAGGACTCTAGCATAAAATGCGTCGCCTGCTCCTGTAGAATCAACCATAGACAAAGGAAGGCAAGTGGCCTCATAACTCCTATTTTTATGATAGCAAAGGCTCCCGGATGAACCTTTAGTAACAAACAAAATGACGTCTTTTTTTAAATGAGACTTCATAAAATTTTCAATTTTTTGTGTCTTTGCCAAAAAACTTAATTCATCTTCGCTTAATTTTACAATATCAAAAAGGGGCAAAATCTTTAAATATATATCTCTAGCCTCGGATTTAGAAGAAAATATATCTAGTCTTAAATTAGCGTCAAAAGAAGTAAGCGCCTTTTCTTTCTTTACTAATTTATAAAGACGATTAAAGGCAACACGTCCCTTCTTTTTTCCTAGCATTAACGAACCAAAGTGGACAATATCGCCACTTTTTATCTCGAAAGGAAAATCCTCACCAAAAAAATAATCAGCGCCCGGATTCCTAACAAAGCCAAAACTTCTCTCGCCCTTTTGATTACTAACATAGGCTAGAGTGGTATTTCCTTCATCACTTCTTTCTATCTTTAAATTCTTAATATGATATTTGCTTGCTTCTAAAGCAATATAATCGCCAAAAAAATCATTCCCGACAACTCCATAAAAAGAAGAAGAGCCGCCATTTAAGGCAATGTTAGCAGCAACATTAAAGGGGGCGCCACCTAATTTGCCATTCATAACTAAAGAAGAATTCTTACTTTCTCCATATATATCCAATAGTATTTCACCGATGCAAATAATCATACTAGGCTTTCCTTAAGGGTTTAACGTTAAAACGAACATAAAAATTATCTTCTTTTTATTCAAAAATAGAAACCTTCTTTACTAAAAAACCGTCCCAAACGGGACGGCTCGTCACTATGTATAATTTTTTCTAAATTAGTCAATAGTCTTAATACGGGCTGCTTTGCCAGAAAGCTTGCGCATATAAGTAATCTTATTTCTTCTAACCTTACCTCTTTTAACCACTTCGATTTTGGAAATGGATGGGGAGTTAAGTGGGAATGTACGTTCCACACCAATACCAGAAGATATCTTTCTTACGGTGAAAGTTTCACTAACTCCACCGCCGCGTCTAGACATAACGACGCCTTCGAAAGCTTGATTACGTTCCTTCTTGTTTTCAATGATACGAACATAAACTTTAATCGTATCACCGGAAGAGAAAGAAGGGATGTCATGGCGAAGCTGACGGGCAGTAATTTCATTAACGATATTGTTGTTCATGAATTTTTCTCCTTTAGCTAAGTATAATCTCTTCAGGTTCATGCCTGTGACGTAAGGTAGCGGAGCCTGCGTAGCGAATAAACGCAAGTGATATTCTAAAGAATAGGACTACTTAAATCAAGTTCCAATTGTTTTTGTTCGCATAAAGGCGTTAAGCAAAAATGCTTGACACTGCAAAATAAAAATGTTTAAATAACCAACGCAAAAAAGAGGAATTAAATTTATGGTAAAAATCAGATTAACCAGAATCGGACGTCATAACGATCCTATCTATCGTATCGTTGCCGCCGATTCCCATTATGCTAGAGACGGACGTATTGTCGAACAAATCGGCACATACAATCCAGTCGAGGGCGAAGAAAAAGCCATCGTCGACGAAGAAAAAGCCTTAAAGTGGTTAAATAATGGAGCTCTTCCAAGCGACTCAGTCAGAGCCATCTTCTCTAGAAAAGGCATCATGGCCAAATACGCCGAAAGCAAAATTAAAAAGGTAAGCAAATAATGGATAGGGATTACGAAGCTTTACTCCATCCAATTATCGATCCGCTTGTAGAAAAGAAAGAATCAATAATGATCCGTGCTCTCCCAAGCGAAAACGAAAAGGATGTAACCGTCCTTATAGTCGCAGAAGATGATGATTGCGCTCGTCTTATCGGAAAAAAAGGCACGGTTGCCAATGCATTAAGAGAAGTAGTCTCTATTGCTGGTAAAGCCGATGATTCCAACCAACGCATCCACTTGAAATTTGAAAGTTTCAACGAAAATAAGGAAGAAAACGAATAAGACGGGAAGCAATTCTCGCCTTTTCTTTATATTTAATATGGATAAATTATTAATCGGTCAAATAGGCAAACCCTTTGGCTTAAAAGGTGAATTGAAAGTCATACCTTATACTTCCTTTATAAAGGAAAGATATTGCAAAGGAAGGAAACTACTTTTAGAAAACAAAAAAACAAAAGAAAGTTTTATAGATGAAATCGTTTCAGTTAGATTTGGGGAAAAGCAAACACTAATAAAGCTTTCTTCCATCTCAACTATAGAAGAAGCCGAAGCTATTTATGGCTTTGAAATCTATATGGACAAAAGCGATGCCCCGATGCCAGAAGGATCGTATAGGATAGCAGATTTATTAAATTGCCAAGTAATAGATGAAAACGGAAGCAAATTAGGAATCGTAAAAGATGTTTTAAGCTACGCCCCGAAATCAACATTAAGAGTAGAAAGAGAAAAGAAAAAAGACTTTTTTGTTCCTTTTGTCGATGATTTTTTAATAGACGTAGACATAGAAAAGAAGACAATAAAAATAAAAGTTGTCCCGGGGATGCTATGAAAATCTCAATATTAACTTTGTTTCCCGAAATGTTTGAAGGCTTTAAAACAAATTCCATCATCAAAAGGGCAATAGGAAAAAATATAGTTGAAATAGAAACCATAAATATTAGGGATTTTACATTGGATAAATATGGCAGGACCGATACCCCTCCTACCGGAGGTGGAGCCGGATTAATTCAAAAATGTCAGCCAATCGTAGACAGTTTGAATTCAATTAAAACGCCTAATTCGTACACTATATTGATGTCGCCTCGAGGAAAAAAATATACTCAAGACGACTCGAAAAGACTGTCCCAATTAAATCATCTTATCATTGTCTGCGGCCATTATGAGGGAATAGATGAAAGGGTTAATAAATATTGCGATGAATTAATTTCAATTGGAGATTATATCTTAACAGGCGGAGAAATCCCTGCCATGGCAATTTCCGATTCAATCATAAGGCTTTTAGATGGGGCTATTTCTAACGCTTCATTAGAAGATGAATCGTTTAATTCCAACCTACTAGAATATCCTCAATATACCGAACCTTATGAATATAAAGGAGATAAAATACCGGCCATATTATATTCAGGTAACCATAAAGCCATTGATAAATGGAGAAGAAAGCAGTCCTTATTTCTTACAAGAAAATATAGACCTGATTTATTCTATAAAATCGAACTAAGCAAACTAGATAAAAAATTATTAGAAGAAATCGATAACAACGAAATCCCAGCCTGGGAAAAAGAGGCCATTGAAAAAGGGAAAAAATTTAAAAAAGAATAATAAAAGCCGGCAATTCGCCGGCTTTATTTTCATCTATTCTTAAAAATTAAAAGAAGACGCCTTCGCTTTTTTCTTTTATTTCCTTAGAAGCGATAAATGGAACACGAGTCGTATATCCGTTTTTAGCGGCGACAATCATCTTGGTTGGCCACATAAATATTTCACTATTCCATCTAGCAACTGTATCATTATACATTTCTCTTGCGGCGGTAATTTCTTGTTGCAAATAAGAATTTTGTTGCATGGCGTCGGCAATTTCCTTATGGGCTTTAATATCTGGATAAGCTTCGAAAGCAATATTGACTGAACGAGAAATAGTATCTAGTTTCCCGGCAAGTTCATTTCTTTCGCTATCGCTTACTTGCGAACCGCCTCTATATTTAGCTACATCTGTTAAAACCGTTTTGTCTAAATCAATGGCCTTATCTAAAAGCTTGGCACAGTTTTGAAGAATGGTAACTCTTTGTAGTTGATAGTTATCAATTGTAGAAGCGTCGTGCTGTATCTTTTGTTGAAGTTGTTGCAAATAGCTTTTGGCCTTGATTTTCATAATGGCAAAAACAATGCCTGGAATGATAAGTGGGAACCATAAAAACACTTGGAATAAAGTGCTGCGCCAGTCAGTTTTGACTGGAATTTGTTTGTCGATGACGTGTACATCTCTACCCGCTTCATTAATTGGATCGCGAGTTTCATCTAATTCATTAGCCATGAAGATACCTCCTAAAATTTTTGGCAATTAATTATTACTTATTTAGCGAAGAGAAGGTAGAGTGAATTTGACTATCTTCTTCTTCTGTTAAACCGTTTCCTGCTAGAGCAATTAGCCCTCTTTCGAAATGATATCCCTTAAATTTATCTAGCAAGGCTTTAGCACTTGGATATTTAGAAGAAAAATCAAATCTAGAAGAAGAAGTATCGCTAACGGTTATAGGCGAGATTTTTTTGACCTCATCATATTGGATCCAATGGACTGGAACATTATGCATTTTGCCATCTCCGCCCATTTTCGGAACATAATCAACTTTCGGTGTTGTTTTATATGAAGTGGCTTTAACGCTTACTTCATCGCTATACCCACCTATTTTTTTTCCTTTTAAAACTTTTAACACCAATGGCAAGGAAGGGTCTGCTCCTTCTGGAATAAAATAGGAGGAGTCTAAGGAATTAGCCATGACTTCTTGCTCATAGGAAGTAATATTATTTGGATAATCGTTTTTATAGATATAGTCCCTGGTTTTATGCATTTGATATAAAGGGATGGATAAAATAGGGGCCAAGTCAAAGAAAAGGTTTTGAATAAAGCAATCGCAATAGGATACAAACCTATCTTTCATCTGCTCATAATCATATCCTGCAAAGTTAATTGGATTGGCGCTATAATCAAAAGATTGGCTATGGATAGAAGCTACGCTAGTAAGCATTTTGCTTTTAACCATATAAAAATCATCCCCAAAAGGATTTGGGTTTTCAATTAGTTCAAGCATATTAGACTGGGCAAGGGGAGTAAATAATAAGCGGAATTCAACTTCGTTATCTCTATCTACCGCACCAAAGAAAGCATCGAATTCATCGTTTCCCATCGGGGTAAAAGCACTTTTTCCGCTTGTTAAGGATTTTTCGGCCAACTTAGAAAGTTCCTTGCTTCTTCTATTTATTTCCTTTCTTCTAGCCTTTTCATCCATCTTATCGGCTCCGGATGGTTCTCTAGAAAAAGATAAATGAGGTGCGGCTTCGTTTCCATAGACTAATCGAGTCTGGAATTCAAAATCTGGAGCAGGGTGAGTCGAAGTTGCATGCAAGGTTTGAGTATGGGTAGTCGTATACGATTTCCCATCGGATCCCCTTGAATGGGTAGTCCAAGTAATAGTAAGGGTGCCTTCATAAACCTTAGGACGCATCTGGCCAGAAAATACTCTTTCCAAAACAAAAGGATTGCCTTGGATGTTTCCAGAAATTACCCCTACTATAGATTCTTTGCATTGATAAGATTCCGGAAAAGAAAACTTATCGATCAAATAGGCTAATCTTTCAGGAGAAAAAGTCGGATCTAGATCAATTATTGGGGTGGCTTTTTCCATGACCTTAAGCGGTAAATTCCAATCGAACAAAGCGTTTAACGGGGCCATATCGGCATAACAAATATCCAGTTTTGCTTTTGTTATGGCTTTAAGTTTTTCTAGTTCAAGAGAATGCTCTAACGCTTGCTTTTTGAATTTTTTATAAAGAAATATAAAACCTATGGCCAAGCCAATTAAAGCTATCCCAATAAGAAGAAGAATATAATTAAATGTAGGAACAAAAGCCATTACGGCCATAATCACCCCTACAACCCAAAATAATATATCCAGAATCAAAACAAAAATTTTCTTATTGTTGCAAGAAGATAACTCGGTTTCTTTTTTATCTTGTTTGCTTTTAGCGTCGTTATATTCTTTAACGTGGATCGAATTCGAACTAGGATCAACTTTTGATTCGACCTTTAAGGAATCAAATTCCTCCAAAGCAGCCTTATGGTATTGATCTTTCAAAGTTTTTTCATATAGATCGCGCGGCTTATATAAAATGTCATCGCTCATAAATGCTCCCTCTTTATTTCATAAATCCATTAAAAGAAGATGGTCCTTTTCCGGATTTTTGGTATTGTTTTAATTGTTTCATCATGGCTTTGGATTGGTCGTATTTCCTTAAGACCCTATTGACGTCAGCATTAGTTAATCCAGAACCCTTGGCAATCCTATTTTTATGGGAATACCTCAAAATTTCAGGATGCCTTCTTTCATATGGAGTCATGGAATTTACAACCGATTCAAAGATTTTCATCTCTTTTTCGGCACCGCTTTTTTGCTCATCGGTTAATTTAGGCATGCCAGGAATCATCTTGGCTATGGCTCCAAGAGAGCCAATGCGCCTAACCATTTTCATTTGTTTTAGCATATCTTCAAGGGTAAACTCGCCATCGAGCATCTTTTTCGCATCTTTTTCAGCTTGTTTTTCGTCAATATTGGCCTTAGCTTTTTCTACTAAAGTAACTATATCTCCCATCCCTAGGATTCTATCGGCCATTCTTGAAGGATAGAAAATCTCTAAATCGTCCTTTTTCTCCCCGATACCGGCAAATTTTATTGGCAATCCGGTCAAATACTTAATGGATAAAGCAGCCCCACCCCTAGCATCGCCATCGAGTTTTGACATAATTAATCCAGTTAAGCGCAAATCAGCATTGAAAGCGTTCGCAACGTTAACGCTATCTTGCCCTGAAGCGGCATCAACCAAAAGAAGGACTTCTTCTGGATGGACCTCATGATTAATCTTTTTTAATTCTTCCATTAAGGCCTCATCGATTTGAAGTCGGCCAGCCGTATCTAAAAGTAAGACATCCATGCCTTCTTCTTTGGCTTTCTCTTTGGCTTTAATAGCTATATCAATGGGATTAGTTATGCCTAAAGAAAAGAAAGAGCAGCCAACATCCTGGCTTACTGTTTTTAATTGTTCTATCGCGGCAGGACGATAAACGTCTAAGGCCCCTAGCATTACTTTCTTTCCTTCTTTTTGAAGCAAGTAGGCTAGTTTGCCAGCCGTAGTTGTTTTACCAGTCCCTTGCAAGCCCACTAGCATTATGGTTGTTAAGCCATTTTTGGAATAATTAATCCCGCATTGCTCATCGCCTAAAAGGGTTTCTATTTCGTCGTGAACAATTTTAACAACCATTTGGGATGGATTGACTTTGGAATAGACATCCATTCCAACGGCTTTTTCCTTAACGTCGTTAACAAAGGATTTGACTACTTTAAAATTGACGTCGGCTTCTAATAAGGCCACCCTGATCTCTTTTAGCATTTCATCCATGTTGGATTCGCTTAATCGAGATTGGCCTCTTAATTTTTTAAATATTGACCCAAAACGGTCAGATAGAGATTCAAATGCCATCGATAATGTCCTTCCCTAAGTTTCTATACAAATCTAGTTTTTCTTTTTCGTCTTTGCTTTTTTCTATTTCTATTATCTTCTCTTTAAGAATTAATCCTTTTTGATACAAATGAAGTTTTGACTCAAAATACTCTAAATTAGAAATGGCTTTGTGAATGGAGTCTGATATGGCGGCTTTAGATACCCCCAATTCATTAGAGATTTCAGATAATGACAAATCAAATCCAAGGTAAGAAGAGAGATCTTCTTTTTGCCTAGAAGAAAGCAAACAACCATATATTTTAAGCAAGACGTATTGCCTTTCTTTTTCCTTTATTTGATCAAGCTTGCTCATCTTCATTACCTAGCAACAAGCCATATAAATATTTAGAAAGATCGAATTCTTCCAAATCTTCCATTTTTTCACCTAGTCCCATAAAGCGGACCGGAACACCTAGTTCAGTACGGATGGATAAAATGATCCCACCTTTAGAAGTTCCATCCATTTTAGTAACTACAATGCCGGTTAATGGAGATACTTCTTTAAAGGCTTTGGCCTGAAGAACGCCATTTTGCCCGGTTGTTCCATCGATTACTAGGAACGTTTCTTGGGGAGCCCCTTCTATTTCTTTGCTTAAGACCCTATTAATCTTCCCAAGTTCTTGCATTAAGTTACTTTTGGTTTGTTGCCTTCCAGCCGTATCTACAATTAATAAATCGACGCCTTCTTCTTTAGCTTTTTTTGCCCCATCAAAAGCAACGGATGCCGGGTCGCTATTAGGAGAACCATAGACGATAGGAATATCTAGCCTAGAGGCCCAAATCTTTAATTGTTCAACGGCCCCGGCCCTAAATGTATCGCCAGCTACTAACATTACTTTCTTGCCTTTATTTTTATAACGATAAGCTAGTTTGGCAATGGTAGTAGTTTTTCCAACTCCGTTTACCCCTTCAACAAGCAAAACAGTAGGTTTTGAATTAAAAGATATTTCGTTTTGAATCGAATCCCCGCTAGTCGCATAATCGACAAACATCAAATCGATTAAAGCTTCATTTATTTTCTTTGGCTCACTAATTTTTTCTTTAATCGATTTATCTAATAATTCTTCGCAAAGTTTTAAAGAAAGGGCAACCCCAACATCGGATTCAATTAATATTTCCTCTAATTCTTCAAAATAAGAAGAATCGACCTTAGAATAACGTTTGCTTAGTTCATCTAGTTTCGAGGCAAAAGCTTTCCTGCTTTTCGTCAAGCCTTTTTCATAAGTTTGAACCGATTTATCTTCTTTCTTTCCAACAAATTTATTCTTTAAAAACGAAAATAGTCCCATATATTATTGCTCCGGTAATGACATTCTTGATAAAGCATCTTTTGCCGCTTCGGTTTCGGCCATTTTTTTATTATGGCCTTCTCCCCTGCCTATTTCTCTACCTTCAAAATAAACACCAGCCAAAAACACTTTCTCGCTCGCGTTTCCTCTTTCTTCTATGATTTTGTAAGTAACAGACTCCTTGTTGTCGGCTTGCATGGCTTCTTGTAAATAAGATTTAGGGTTAATCGCATAATTTATTTGGGCTTTGGAAACATCTTCATAAAAGACTTTCCTAACAAAATTTAAAGCAAAGTTTATTCCTTGGTCTAGATAAATGGCCCCAACAAAAGATTCAAAGACATCTTCTAATAAAGAAGTATTGTTTTTTGCTTCTTTACTAAAGCTGGCTCCGACTTTTATATATTCGTTTAAACCTAGTTTTTTACAATATTCGGCTTCCGAACTTGACCTAATGAATTGAGCTTTTAAAACGCTTAATTGCCCTTGTTCCATGTTAGGATGAAGGGAATAACACAAATCGGAAACAACCATCCCAATTACCGAATCGCCTAAGAATTCCAAGCGTTCATAATCTTGATGACGGGTACCTGCCATCCCATTATAAGAAGAATGGGTAAAGGCAAGTCTATAAAGCTCTTCATTTTTTGGCAATATGCCGAATTTTCTATATAAAGGCATGAATTCACTACTCATAAGATAAAGTATACCAACTTTCTTTTCTTTTTTAAGCAAGGCTTGCGCCTTCAACCTCTTTTTTTGCATTAAAAAGAATAAAATTGAATTGTTTTTCTTCTTTATGGGCAAAAATGTAGGATGCGTCTTCTCTAGCTTTAGCAAACATCATCAAATCGGAAGATAAATCAACGAAGTTAAAATTAGGCAATCCGCTTTGCTTTACTCCCGCTAAAGTCCCTGGGCCTCTTAGGCGAAGGTCTTCCTCGGCAATTTTAAACCCGTCATTGCTTTCGACTAAAACTTTTAATTTGTCCGCCTCTAATCCTTTATCGCTTACTAGAAGACAATAGCTTCTTTCTCCATCTCTTCCTATCCTACCCCTTAATTGATGAAGGGAAGAAAGAGAAAAACTAGTTGGAGAAAAAACTATCATTAAATTTGCATCTTTTACATCGATACCTACTTCTACAATCGAAGTGGCTACCAAAATAGGTTTCTTGCCACTTTTGAATTCGTTTAAGGCTTGTTCTTTTTCCTCTTCATTCATTTTCCCGTGGCATAAACTTACTAGTCCTGGAAATCTTTTTTCCAATTTTTTATAAACATCTAGACAACTAGAATTTCCTTCTCCTTTTTCTATTTGAGGAGAAATGACATAGGCTTTTTTCTTATTTTCTAGGCAATATTTTAAACCCGATAATATCTTTTTAGACTTTTCTTCGACTATAACTGTCTTTACATCTCTTTTTTTGAAAGGGAAATGATTTAAGGTAGAAACGTCCAAATCACCATATAAAGTCAAAGATAAAGTCCTTGGTATTGGGGTAGCTGACATTAACAATAAATCGGCATTATTCCCTTTATTTGCCAATGTAGTTCTTTGATTAACGCCAAATTTATGCTGTTCATCAATCAAAACTAAACCTAAATTTGCATAAAAGACGTCTTTAGAAAACAAGGCATGAGTCCCGATAACAACATTAGAATTACCATTTTTTATTTCTTCTAAAGCGTCTTCTTTTTCCTTCTTGCCCATAGACCCAACCAATAAGGTTACTTTTATTCCCAGTTTAGATAGAAGAGAAGAAAAATAATCATAATGCTGTTTAGCTAAAGAAGAAGTCGGGGCCATTAAGGCAGTTTGCTCACCCCTTAAATAATTTGCATAAGTGGCTATCAAGGCTACTAAGGTTTTTCCACTGCCGACATCCCCTTGCAATAATCTATACATTAATTTAGGAGAAGACATATCTAAAAGTATTTCATTAACAACTTTAGTTTGGTCTTCGGTTAAAGAAAACGGCAAGGAAAGAATAAACTCATCCAATTTCTTTCTAGAAATTGCATTATTCCTTTCTCTCCTTAATAAAGCATTTTCTTCTCTTATTAAGACATTATGCAAAGAAAAAGTTAAGGCTTCCTCATACTTTAAAGTTCTCATTCCTTGCCTAATATCTTCTAAGGAAGAAGGGAAATGAACTTTATTGAATGCTTCTTCTCTAGATATAAGTTTATATTTATTCCTAAATAAAGTAGGAATTCGATCATAAATTGAACCAGATAATTCATTTAAGGCTTTTTTTACTAGACTTCTAAATGAATATTCTGGGTAAGAAGAAGGCAAGGAATATAAAGGCAAAAGACGGCTTGATAAAGAAGAAGTCTTTTTAAAAGACAATAAATTCATTACATGTCTAGATTGGTCATAAATGCAATTCAGGGTCAATTTATCATCATTGAATAGTTCCTTGCTTAAATAAGGTCTATTCCAGGCTAAAATTTCATAATCTTCTTCGTCTATATCATTATGAAAATAAAACCTCGAATTTGAAGAGGAAGAAAACCTAACCGTTTTTATATTACCTATTAAATTTCCTTCTAAGCAAACCCTGTCTTTATCTTTTAAATTCAATAAGGCTATTTTAGAACTAGGGAAAAAAGATTCATATTTTCTAGGCATATGGCAAATCACCCCGTAATAGGAATGAATCCCCATATCCATTAATAAAGAATTAAGTTTAGGTGAAGTAACAAGCTTCATGAAAGTATTTTACTATACTTTTATATAGCTAGTAGACTAAACAAATGATTTATTCAACCCCAACAAGGAAAGAATAAACAGGCTGATCGCCGCGTTTTATGTCAATATCTATATCGCTGCCATATCTATCCATTAAAGTATCGTTAATCTTAGCCTCTTCTTCTTTGCTTATATCTTCTCCAAGGATAACGGTTAGAATGGAAGAATCGTTTTTTATCAAAGAGTCTATCAAATCATAAAGGGCTTCTAGCTTATCCTTGACGCAAGAAACAATATTCTTGTCTTTCATGGACATATAAAAGCCCTTGGTTATATGGACTCCATCTATGTCGGTATCTTTTATAGAATAGGTAACGGAACCAGATTTAACGTTTTTTAAAGCGTCCTTCATTTCCTCATAGACATCCATAAATTCCCCATCAGGGTTATACATCATGGCAGAACTCATGCCTTGAAGAATGGTTTTAGAGGGAACCACCATAGCCGAAACATCACTGCCTTCCATAACATCGCAAGCTTGGGAAGCCGCCATAACTATATTGGAATTATTAGGAAGCAAGATTACATGTTTGGCATTGACTTTTTTTATCGCATTGACAAAATCCTCGGTAGAAGGGTTCATTGTTTGGCCACCCGAGACTATTACGTCAGCCCCAAGTTCTTTAAACATTTCATCTAAACCCGCACCAGAAGAAACACATACCAAGCCCATATCTTTTTTAGGTTCATTTTGCTCTTTATTTTCTTCTTTAGGATTTAAATTATAATCAGTTGCCTTATGTCCTTGTTCGATGTTTCTATGTTCTTCAGACATATTCTCGATCGTAATTGTAACGAACTCACCGAATTGCTGGGCGTAATTAAGCATATTTCCAGGAGTAAGGGTATGAACATGCACTTTTACAATGTCGTCATCTTTAACCGTTACAACCGATTTCCCATGGGCGGATAAAAACTTTATGAAATTTTTCTCAACAAAATTTTTCTTTCCTTCCCCTTCTTTAGCCAAACGAAGAATAAACTGGGTACAATACCCATACCCTTCTTCCCCTTCACTCAATTTAGCCCCAGCGTAAGGAGAAACACTTTCTTCACTAGAAGAAACATCGGCGTTCCTAACGATAACATTGCCTTTAACGGCACTACACATGCCTTCTAAAATCTTAACTAAACCCGCACCACCGGAATCAACAACACCAACCTCTTTTAGAACAGGTAGTAGCTCAGGTGTATGATTTAGCGATCTTTTCGCTTCTTTAACTAAATATTCTAAAGCGTCTTCAATCGACATATTTGGCCTTACATGTTCTTTTAAGGCCAAACTAGATTCCCTAATAACCGTTAAAATAGTGCCTTCAACAGGCTTCATAACGGCTTTATAGGCAACTTCCTTAGCCGAAATAAAGGCTTTTGATAAATCAACGGCATTTAAAGCTTTCTTTCCTTGGACCCCATTGGCAAAGCCACGGAATATTTGAGAAGTAATAACACCAGAATTTCCTCTAGCCCCCATTAACAAACCACGAGAGAAATTTGATGCAACTTCATAAATATCATCATATTCCTTATTTTGAATTTCCTTGGCTCCGGAAGTCACGGTTAAATTCATATTCATACCTGTATCGCCATCAGGCACAGGAAAAACATTAAGCTGATCGATTTCAGGGTAATGGTTATATAAATTATTTGAAGCGGAAATATACATTTCCTTTAATGTTGTGGCATCTATTATTTTCATTATTGGATCTCTTTTATATCTTGAACAAAAACATTGACACTCTCGAATTTGATTTCAAACGTTTTTTCAAGAACATATTTTACTTTCTTTTGAACTTCGGAAAGAATCTCATTAAGTTTGACCCCATAAGCTAAATAAAGGTAAACATCGACTTGATAACCTTTTTTTGTTTTTTTGGCGTAAACGCCTTGGACATAATCTTCGACACGCAAAAGTTCGCTAATGTTATCGCGAAGTGAATTCTTTGAAGCTAGTCCAACTACTCCATAGCATTCACTAGCGGCTTTTCCAGCTACTGAAGCAATAGCTTCCATCGATATGTCTATACCGCCATAAGGCGTTTTCTGATTAATGCTCATAAATATTTAATTACAAAATTAAACTAGCTACTTCTAAAGAAGTCCAATATATTATCTCACTTAAAATCATTTAAGAGAATACCCATAAAAATATGGTGGATTCTCTAAAAACCCCTATAAAAGAAAAAGCCCGGCAGCGCGCTACTCTTGCCAGTTGCCCAGCTACAATCGCCACTGCGGTGCTTAACTTCTGTGTTCGGGATGGGAACAGGTGTGACCACCGCGCCATCGCCACCAGACTTTTTCTAGACATGACTCAATGTTCCTTGAAAACCAGATATTAGATTCATTACATGTTCTTCACAATTGCAATTTACTTTTGCGCCTGACTTAGCTTACTCATCTATTAATATAGAATTAGTGAAATTAAGTCCTCGAGCTATTAGTATCAGTCAGCTGAACACATTACTGTGCTTACACTTCTGACCTATCAACCTCCTAACTTTGGAGGGCTCTTACTTCTTTCGAATGAGAAGTCTCATCTTGTGGTTGGTTTCACGCTTAGATGCTTTCAGCGTTTATCCATTCCAGAGGTAGCTACCCAGCCATGCCACTGGCGTGACAACTGGTATACCAGTGCTCTGTTAATCCCGGTCCTCTCGTACTAGGGACTACTCCACTCAAACTTCTTGCGCCCACGACAGATAGGGACCAAACTGTCTCACGACGTTTTGAACCCAGCTCG